>Ga0208648_1000066_pt1 | contig 104516 bp, 75 predicted proteins | sample AntAceMetag02UKL_FD_184772 | JGI IMG/M metagenome (GOLD analysis project Ga0208648, IMG submission 184772) | Saline lake microbial communities from Ace Lake, Antarctica - Antarctic Ace Lake Metagenome 02UKL (SPAdes) (version 2) | ecosystem: Environmental > Aquatic > Non-marine Saline and... | reverse complement strand
TCCAATTATTGACAATAGTATTGAATACGATATGAGTTTAGCGTTTAGATATGTTAACGGTTTTCCGTATCAGGTTCTAAAAGTAAAAGTAACCGAAATTAGTCCGAGCGGTGAAGAAATGATAAAAGAATATGATTTAAAAGTACGAGAAGACAACGGTGAATACATTGGAGAACCAGGTTTAGATATTTGGGATAGTGATCACCTAATAGAGCCTAACAAAAAATATGAAGAAACAGGTACTTACACATATGTATTAGAACACAACATGCCTGACGACCCATTAAGTTTCGCCATGGAAATAGGCGTAATATTAGATAAAGCAAAATAAAATTGTTACAAACAGAGATTTTTAAGTAAATCTTCTTTGTTGGCATACCAAAATGCCAAAGCATTTTTATTAAATATCAACATAATTATACATCTGGTCTCTTTGTCTGGGAGTATATCCTGCTTCACTTATTTGTTTTTCAATACCTTTTTGGTTTAAAGAATAATTTGCCCCTGCTGCCGAAACCACATTTTCCTCAATCATAATAGAGCCAAAATCGTTTGCTCCGGCATTTAGTGCTATTTGTCCTGTTTTTGTTCCCACCGTTAACCACGAAGCCTGTATATTTTCAATATTTATTAATACAATTCTGCTTATTGCAATTAATCTTATATAATCGTTTATTGTAACATTGTTGTTTACATTATGCTTTTTTTGCAAAACAGTATTTTCGTCCTGAAAAGGCCATGGAGTAAACGAAATAAACCCAACAGATGTTTTTGGTTTATTGTTTTGCACATCACGCAGTTTTATCAGATGCTCTATTCTTTCTTCCGCTGTTTCAATATGCCCAAACATCATGGTAGAAGAAGTTAAAATATTTAATTTATGGGCAATATGCATTATATCTAACCACTCATTAGCACTGCATTTTGCGGGCGAAACAATTTTTCGCACCCTCTTGCTTAATATTTCTGCTCCAGCTCCGGGCAAGCTGTCAAGACCTGCTTCTACCAAACTTGTTAAAATATTTTGGTAAGATGTATTCTCTAATTTTGCAATATGAAATATTTCGGGCGGACCTAAAGCATGTAATTTTAAATTGGGATAATGCGATTTTAGCTCTTTAAAAAGAGAAGTATAATATTTTAATCCAAGCTCGGGATGCAAACCACCTTGTAAAAGTATTTGTTTGCCTCCCAATGCGTAAAGTTCATCTATCTTTTTTAGATACTCGTCAATAGTAGTTATGTAAGCATCTTTTGCTTTAGGCACACAATGAAAATTACAAAACTTACAACGCGAAATACATACATTGGTAATATTAATATTTCTGTCAATAATGTAAGTAATTATTTTATTTGGATGTAGCTTTTTTCTTATCTCATTTGCATAAAATACAAGCTCCGAAGTGTTGGCATTTTTATAAATAAACACACTTTCATCAAGGCTGATAGCTTTAAGTTCTAAAGCTTTATTTAATATGTTGTTTGTTTCCAATATCAGTAAATTCTATTTGCTAAATTAAAAAAATAAAATTGTATTTACTTTTTATAATCTGTTTTCTTAAATTTTGTATAATTTTACGCTAAATATTAATAACACTATAAAGTTATGATAAGCATAAAGACAGACAAATTAAAAGCTGCTGAAACGGTGGTTTTTATAGCAAATAATAAATGGAAACCTTTTGCAAACGATTTTACAACAGACGAAATAAAATATATAAATAAAAACATTAAGGATAAAAAAGAAGTAATATACATCAATAAATATAAAGCATTAAAAATTATTGTTGTACTTAAATCTAATCAGCCCGAATATAAAACAAATGAAAAATCAAGGTTATTGTCTTTTGATGTTTGCAAGGCTGTTAACAAAGAAAAAATAAAAAATGTTGTTATTAATGATTGTATAAAAAACAAACAATATAGTTTAGCTTTTGCCGAAGGTTTGATCTTAAGTAATTATAGTTTTGATAAGTATTTTACTAAGGATAAAGATGAAAATTCACACATTAAGCAGATTGCAATTAAAAGCCCTGATATCAATAAAAGAGATATTGATGAATTAAATAATATAACACAGGCTGTTGTTATTTCGCGTAATCTTATAAATGAGCCACTGTCTGAATTAACGGCAGTTAAATTATCAAAGGAAATTGAGAGTTTTGGCAAAAAAGCCGGCTTTACTACCGAGGTGTTTAGCAAAAAGAAAATTGAAACATTAAAAATGGGTGGTTTGTTGGCTGTAAATCGTGGTAGTGTTGACCCTCCCACATTTTCGGTGCTTGAATGGAAACCTAGAAATGCAAAAAATAAAAAGCCTGTTGTTTTAGTTGGCAAAGGTGTTGTTTTTGATACGGGCGGCATGAATATTAAGCCTGATAAAAGTATGGCATTTATGAAATGCGATATGGCAGGAGCAGCAGCAGTTGTTGGAGCAATGTATGCTATTACCAAAAATAAATTGCCTGTTCATGTAATTGCACTGGTACCTGCAACCGATAATCGTCCTGGAGGTAATGCTTATGTGCCACAAGATATTATTAAAATGCACAATGGCAGTACTGTTGAAGTTCTTAATACCGATGCTGAAGGCAGAATGATACTTGCCGATGCTTTGAGTTATGCCAAAAATTACAAACCCGAATTAGTTATTGATATTGCAACTTTAACAGGTTCGGCAATGGCGGCAATTGGTCATTACGGAATTGTTGGCATGGGTAATGCCAAAGTTAAAACGTTTGAAAAGTTGAAGAAAAGCGGTGAGAATGTTTATGAAAGAGTTGTAGAATTTCCTTTTTGGGATGAATATAATGAAATGTTAAAATCTGATTATGCCGATATTAAAAATATTGGAGGCAAATCAGCTGGAGCTATAACTGCTGGTAAGTTTTTAGAACATTTTACCGATTATCCTTATATACATCTCGATATTGCAGGTCCTGCATACACATTTACAACTGATAACTACAGAGGAAAAGGCGGAACAGGTGTTGGTGTTAGATTATTGTACGATCTTATTAAAAATTATGCATAGAGTGTATGGCACATAGCCGTTAGACGGATGATTAAAAATATTAAATTATAAATTACAAAACAAATGGCAAATAAAATATTACTTGGAATTACACATGGCGATATTAACGGTATTAGTTACGAGGTTATAATAAAAACGTTTATAGATAGTAGAATGCTTGATATGTGTACGCCTGTTATATATGGCTCTCCTAAAGTAGCAGCATATCACAGAAAAGCATTAAATATTGATAATTTTAGTTTTAATAACATTAGATCTGTTACCGATTTTAATCCAAAACGGGTTAATATTATTGATTGCATTGGTGATGATGTTCGTGTTGAGCTTGGTAAATCTACCGAAGAAGCAGGTAAGGCATCGTTTAAAGTGCTAGAAATGGCTGTAAACGATATGTTAGAGAAAAAATTCTTTGCTTTGGTTACTGCACCTATCGACAAAGATAATATTCAATCTGATAAATTTAATTTTCCGGGGCATACCGAATATCTACAACAAAAATTTAATGTTGATGATGTGTTAATGCTTATGATATCCGATAAATTAAGAATTGGTGTTGTTACAGGACATGTGCCTGTTAAGGATATTCCTGCATATATTACTGAAGAGAATATTCTAAAAAAATTAGATATATTAAACCAGTCTATGTTAACAGATTTTGGAATTAGAAAACCCAAAATTGCTGTTCTTGGATTAAACCCGCATGCAGGAGATAATGGTGTGATTGGTAACGAAGAGAAGGAAATTATAATTCCTGCATTAGAGAAAGCAAGAGAGAATAATATTGTTGCTTTAGGTCCGTATCCTGCCGATGGTTTTTTCGGTTCACGTCATTACGAAAAGTTTGATGCCATACTTGCAATGTATCATGACCAAGGACTTGCTCCTTTTAAGGCAATATCGTTTAATAAGGGTGTTAATTACACTGCCGGCTTACCAATTATAAGAACTTCGCCGGTGCATGGCACTGCTTTTGATATTGCCGGTGAAAATATAGCAAATCCTAATTCGTTTAAAGAAGCAATTTATCTTGCTTGTGATATTTACAAAAATAAAGTTTCACATAAACAATTAAATAAAGACTCTTTACAAAAACACACAGTAGAAGGTAGCAAAAACAACGGGAATGGGATTAGCTAGGTATATATTATTGAATTTAAACAAATAACAAACATTGAAATACATATCTTTGCCCCGTCCTTCAGGTTGGGGATAATGAATATTCCTTTTTTTACTCTTGCAACATTAAATCAGCAAGAACAATAGCGGTAACAGATTCAACAATAACAGGCATTCGTAATGCAATACAAGCATCATGACGACCTTTTACATTAAGTTTTTCAATATCACCGGAGTTTAAATTAATTGTATTCTGTGTTTTTGCTATGCTTGATGTAGGTTTCACAGCTACTCTAAAAACTAATTCGTTGCCATTTGTAATTCCACCATTAATGCCACCTGCATTGTTTGTAGATGTTGTTCCCTTGGCATTAATAATTGTGTCGTTATGTTGACTTCCGTTCATTCTTGCGGCATCAAAACCTGAACCAAATTCAATGCCCTTAATAGCCGGAATAGAAAATACCGCATGACTTATAAGTGATTCAACAGAATTGAAAAAAGGCTCCCCTAATCCAATAGGAAGGTTGTTAACGGTACATTTCACAATACCACCGATACTATCATTAGATATTATTGCAGTATCAATTGCTTTGTTAATATCCTTTATACCACCTGCTTTTTCTAAATAAGCATTTATTATAATATTTTGATCATCAGGGTTGATGATTTTTTTTGCAATAACTCCGGCAGCAACCAAAGCAACTGTTAATCTGCCGGAAAAATATCCACCACCTCGATAATCATTAAAGCTGTTAAATTTTTTATTAGCAACAAAATCTGCATGACCGGGGCGTGGAGTATCTTTTATATTTTCGTAATCTTCTGATTTTACATCCTTATTATCAAATAGTATTGTAATGGGTGATCCACTTGTTTTGTTATTGAAAACACCACTAATTATTTGTGGAATATCTTTTTCTTTTCTTTCTGTAGTTCCTTTTATTTCTCCTTGACGTCGTATTAAGTCATCAAGGAAATCTTGTTGTATGAGATCAATTCCGGCAGGGCAGCCGTCGATTACAACACCAACGGCTTTCCCATGTGATTCGCCGAATATACTTATACTAAATAATTTTCCAAAAGAGTTATTCATTGTTTTTTAATTATAGACTTTTCAAATTTAATAAAATTTCGTGTTAAAATTACACATTTTATCTATAAAAATACAAATGACTATCAAAACAACATGTCTGCACTAGCTGGTTAATATAAATTGAAACGCCTTCTAATTCCTCCCCTTTGGGGAGGCTAGGAGGGGCTGTTTGGTTTTAAAAAGAACCAATCATTTTACTTGGATCAACCCATTCATGAAATTGTTCTTCTGTAACTAAACCAAGTGCAATTGAAGCTTCTTTTAGTGTTGTGCCTTCTGCGTGTGCTTTTTTTGCAATTTTAGCTGAATTATCGTATCCAATATGCCTGTTTAAAGCTGTTACAAGCATTAATGAATTTTGTAAGTTATTATTAATAACCTTATCGTTTGCTTCAATTCCAATAGCACAATTATTACTAAATGATGTACAAGCATCACCAATTAATCTTGCAGATTCTAACAAATTATGAATCATTACAGGCATAAATACATTTAGCTGAAATTGACCATTCATACCACCAATATTAATTGTTGTATCGTTTCCAATTACCTGTGCACAAACCATAGTTAAAGCTTCGCATTGTGTAGGGTTAACTTTTCCTGGCATAATAGAAGAACCTGGCTCGTTTGCCGGTAAACTAATTTCACCAATACCACATCTTGGTCCTGAAGCCAATAGACGAATGTTGTTTGTAATATGCATTAAGCTAACAGCAACAGTTTTCAATGCTCCCGATGTTTCAACAAGTGCATCGTGTGCAGAAAGCGATTCATATTTATTTGGAGCTGTAATAAAAGGATTGCCTGTTAACTCAGCAATTTTAGCTGCAACTTTTTCTGAATATCCATCAGGTGTATTTAAACATGTTCCAACAGCAGTTCCGCCAAGTGCTAATTCTGAAATATGTTCTAATGTGTTTTTAACAGCTTTAATTCCGTGTTCTAATTGAGAAACATATCCCGAAAATTCTTGTCCTAAAGTTAAAGGCGTAGCATCCATTAAATGAGTACGTCCTGTTTTAACAATGGTTTTAAACTGAGCCGATTTTTCTTTCAAGGTATTTTTAAGCAATTCAATTCCCGGAATTGTTGTATCAACAAGTAATTTGTATGCAGCAATATGCATAGCAGTAGGGAATGTATCGTTTGACGATTGCGATTTATTTACATCATCATTTGGATGTGTAAATTTCTTTTCGTCATTTAAAGAGCCACCATTAATTACATGAGCACGATTTGCTATAACTTCGTTTAAATTCATGTTAGATTGTGTGCCTGAGCCGGTTTGCCATATTACCAAAGGAAAGTTATCATCTAATTTGCCTTCAATAATTTCATCACAAGCCTTTGCAATAAAGTCCGCTTTGTCTCCATCAAGAACACCAAGTTCTTTGTTTGTAATTGCGGCAGCTTTTTTTAATATGCCAAAAGCATGAATAATCTCTAAAGGCATTGATGCTTCTTTACCAATTTTAAAATTGTCTTTTGAACGTTGTGTTTGAGCTCCCCAGTACTTTTCTGCGGGAACATGAACTTCGCCCATTGTGTCTTTTTCAACTCTTGTTGCCATTTTTATATAGTATTTAAAGTTACAAATTTATTGAACCATTAAAATTACAATAAATTCCATTGTATCTTAAATAATCTATATGTTGTTTAGCTTAAAAATTTGACTTGTGTCTCATTTTACCCCTCATTGCGAAGGAGGAACGACTGAAGCAATCTGCTATTATTAAACAGATTGATTCGCTTTCATACACTTTCGTGATACGCCTGTACACTGTTGTGATATACTTGTACGCTGTCGTGATATAGCTAAACTGTTTCATGCAGTCATCAAGCTGTTTCATCCGATTACCAAACTGTTTCATAATAAAATCATCTTTTATTCACATTAAAACATCTCGCGGAGAGGCTCCCCAACATTGCAGCGTGGCTCCCCAACATTGAGGAGAGGCTCCCCAACATTGCGGCGTGGCTCCCCAACATTGAGGAGAGGCTCCCCAACATTGCAGCGTGGCTCCCCAACATTGCAGCGTGGTTCCCCAACATTGAGGAGAGGCTCCCCAACGTTGAGGAGAGGCTTTGCAACTATAATATTCATATAACTGTGTCATTAATATGAAAATATCTTATTTAAATTTGGAAAACCGTTTTTTTATTATTACTATTGTAAATCAAAAATTAAACTAAAAAATTATTATTATGAATACAAGAAAAGCAATTTTTTACCCCGTAAGAGAAGATGAAGTTTTTCCATTTATCAACAATGCGGTAAAACAAATAATACCATTGGCAAATCATTATGGTATAAATGAGGAAGAAATTAAAAGTTTGAAAGAGTTTACGGAAAACGTACCAGAAAAAATTAACGAAGCAGTAGAAGCAAGCAATATTGCACAACAAAAAACAGAAGTTAAAACAGACGAACTTCATAACTGTAAAACAGATTTTTTAAGAACATTTAGATTTATGCAAGATTCGCCCAAGTTTAAAGAAAAAGATGCCGAAGCAATAGGCTTTCGCAAACACCACACTCCACCAGACCCACATACAATGAAACCAATAGTAAGCAAAGTAACACCAACACTCGAAAATATTATTATAGACTGGGTAAAAAGCGGAATGGAAGGAATATTTATATATAGCAGTTACGATGGAAATAAATGGGAAAAAATAGGACGCGACACAAGGTCGCCCTACGAAGACGAACGCAAAAACCTAAGCGATAAACCCGAAGACAGATATTATAAATTACGCTATATTAAAAACGATAAACCAATAGGATTAGAAGGAGATGTTGTAAAAGTATTGGCAGAAATTTATTAGGAACAATATAAAATGTAAAATTAAAAGGAGAGTTTTCTCCTTTTTTTTTGTTATATTTGAAAAATATTTATATTTAAAAATATTGTTAAGTATGAAAGATATAAAAAAAATAATTGAAGATGCAATGATAGAATTGGGGAAAACTCGAAAAGTTTTTTATTCCGAAGATGATTTTAAACTCTCTTTAGGACTATTGCTATCAAAACAATTTAAGGATAATATTAGATTAGAAATACCACAAAATATTACATACAATTATTTGAATTATGGAGGTGAAAAGAGAGATTCAGAAAATAAATGTATTTACATTGATTTATTTATTAATGGTAAAGATAAATACGCAATAGAATTAAAATATAAAACTAAAAAAATTGAACTTAATTATAATGATGAAGATTATAAATTAAAAAATCAATCTGCTCTAGATGCTGGTCGTTATAAATTCCGAGCAGATATTTTTCGTTTAGAGTACTTAAAAAACGCAAACAAAATTAAAAATGGATTTGCAATATTCTTAACGAATGATTCTGCATATTGGAATTCAGAAGATAATAAAAAGAAAACCATGGATATTGAATTTAGGTTAAGTGGTGAAAAGATAACTAAAAAAGCAAAATGGAATTTAGATAACGAACGTTTGAAAACAAATTATAATTTTAAAGATGGTATTTGGGTTTCTAAAAAAAATACAAAAAATAAAATTTGGATTTATACACAAGAATTCACAAAAGATCTTTCTCTTAAAAAAGAATATGAAATAGATTGGAAAGACTTTTCAGAGTTTCCTAATGAGAATTGTAAATTTAAATATCTGAATATTGAAGTATAAATTTATAAAATAATATCAAGAAAACCTTTATTTATTACATTAATTATAAAAAAAGTATAGTAACATTATTGAATTAAAGATAATGAAATTTGAAGAAAAATATTATATTTCAAAATGGACAAATTGGAATTCAATAATTTCAAAATCTATTACTAATTTTTTCGATGCAAATTCATTTTTTCCAAATATACTTGAGGCAAATACACATACATTTGCACAAATTGATTTTTTAATAAATGTAATACCAGGAGAAAAGCAAAGAATAACAAATTACGATGAACTTTTGAATAAAAGAATAAAAACAAAAGAACATGAAGAAGTGATATTATCTTCTTTTGAAGATGATGATTGTAATGTTGATTTTGCTGTTAATAATAAACTAGAAAACAAAGAATTTCTATTAATTTATGATTCCGATCCTGATTGGGATAATGATAATGAATTTAGCAATAATCCAATTAATTTTGAAAAAGAATTCATTAAAACATAGTCCCAATGTCGCTGATTTGCAATCACTGCCCCATAAGTAAACGACAAACGACAAACAACAAACGATAACGAACAATCACCCCGCTACCGCACGATTGTATCGTGTGGTAAGGAAAAAGGAGGAATGATTTAGGTTTTAAAAATAAATATTGAATGAAAAAAGAAATAAAAATAAAAAGATATTAAATTATACCACACGAAAGGATTTGTGCGGCAGCGGAGTGATGCATTAAAAATAACTGCATTCGGATAAAATACAGATAATATTTGGATATTTATAAAAGCTAGTGCATCTTTGTATTCAGATATAATATAGATAAGAAATGGATAAATATATAAAGAAACTACACTTCGATTTTCAAACAAATCAGAAAATATTAAACCTAATTTCCCAAATTGACTTGTACAAAGGCAAATGGAATAGTATTGAAAAACAAGAGAATATTTACTTAAAAGAATTGCGAAAAATTGCAACAATTGAAAGTATTGGTTCTTCAACAAGAATAGAAGGCGGAACTCTTACAGACAAAGAAATAGAAGAGCTTTTGAATGACATAAAAATAACTAAACTTAAAACAAGAGACGAACAAGAAGTTGTCGGTTATTATGACACATTAGAAATAATTTATGAAAACTATGATAATATAATGTTATCGGAAAATTACATAAAACAATTACATCAAAATTTATTACGACATAGTGATAAAGACACAGGACATTGTGGAAAATACAAATCTCTTTCAAACAAAGTGGTAGCAAATTACCCAAGCGGAATACAAAAAGTAATTTTTAATACAACAGAAGTTCATTTAGTTAATAATGAAATGAACGATTTAATTAGTTGGACTAATGGTCAATTTGAAAATAAAGAAATTCATCCTTTAATTATTATTGCAAATCTTGTTTATGAATTCTTGTCAATTCACCCATTCCAAGATGGAAATGGAAGACTATCAAGATTATTGACCACTATGATTTTACTGCAAAGAGATTATTTGTTTATTCAATATGTATCCTTTGAAAATTTGATAGAAAAAACAAAAAAAGAATACTACCAAGTATTAATGGAAGGTCAAAAAAATAGAAATAAAGAAAATGAAAACATATCCAAATGGACGTTGTATTTTCTTGATAAATTGAGTGTATTAACTCAAAGACTTGACGCAAAATATGATGTATTTAAATCAAAAGGTGGATATTTGAATGAAAGACAAAAGGAAATAAAGGAATATTTAAAAGAAAATCAACCTCTAAAAATATTTGATTTAGCAAAAAGATTTGAGAATATTAATATCAATACGATTAAAAAGGATTTACAATATATGAAAAAGGAACAGATAATAAAGAGTGTAGGAAAAGGTAAGGGGACTGTGTATGTGTTTGGTAATGAAGAATAACTCCCCTCGCTACCGCACGAATCCTTTCGTGTGTTAAGGAAAGAGGAAGAATGATTTAGGTTTTAAAATAAATATTGAATGAAAAACGAAAAACAACAAACAATAACGAACAATCACACTATTTTGCCATTTAGTATAACTGTATCTATTAAATCGCTACCATAAGCATAAGGAAGAAATTCGTAATTAGGGATTTCTTTTGTAATAAAAACGTTTGCTTTTTTGTTTTTTGCAATAGAACCATGAGTTTCCTGAATTCCCCCGCTACCGCACGATTGTATCGTGTGGTAAGGAAAGAGAAGGAATGATTTAGGTTTTAAAAATAAATATTGAATGAAAAAAGAAATAAAAATAAAAAGATATTAAATTATACCACACGAAAGGATTCGTGCGGTAGCGGAGGGAGGCGTTGGGCAAAATTGTAATGAAGATAAAATTCTATATAATCATTAGTATTAATTCTATCAGCAACAATTGCATTTGGGCAAAGAAAGAAGGCTAGCTTTAAAAGGTTTATAAATATTGAATTGACTGAAGATATCCATGATATAAATGTATACATAGACCCTGAGGATAAATATTGTTTTCAAATGCGATTCAAATGCAATATTAGTACTTGGAAGAAGTTAATTGCAAAATATGATTTAATTTTAGACATAAATGATATTTACTTAGATCATATTTTAGTTGAATTCGAATGGTGGCAACATGCCAAAGTTATGACTTTAAATGAGTATAAAACAAAACCAAAAGGATATCAAGATGGACCATGGACACAGTTTTGGTATGACAAAGCTAATAGCCAAGTATACATTACTAGATATGATTTATAATTATAAAGGATTAATTAAACTACCCAATGGCGCTAATTTGTAATCAGTGCCCCTAAGTAAACGAAAAACAACAAACGATAACGAACAATCACACTATTTTGCCATTTAGTATAACTGTATCTATTAAATCGCTACCATAAGCGTAAGGAAGAAATTCGTAATTAGGAATTTCTTTTGTAATAAAAACGTTTGCTTTTTTGTTTTTTGCAATAGAACCATGAGTTTCCTGAATTCCCATTGCATAAGCACCGTTTATTGTAACGGCATTAATTACTTCTTCGGGCAACATTCTTAGCTTAATACATCCAAAAGACATTATTAGTTTCATATTGCCTGATGGTGAAGAACCGGGGTTGTAGTCACTAGCAAGGCAAATAGGTAAACCTGAATCTATCATTTTTCTAAGAGGTGGGTCAATCATACCAAGAAAAAATGATGCTCCCGGTAATAAAGTGGGCATGGTTTCAGAATTAAGTAATGCTTTAATTTCTGCATCGCCGGTAAATTCAAGATGGTCAACAGAAATTGCATTATATTTTACTCCAACTTGTATTCCGCCCGAGTAATCTAATTCATTGGCATGTATCTTTGCTCTTAAACCGTATTTCATGCCTGCCATTAATATTTTATCCGTTTCTTCGACAGTAAAAAATCCTTTGTCGCAAAATACATCAATATAATCGGCAAGCTCTTCTGCCGCAACTTGTGGTATCATTTCATTAATAACAATATCAACATATTTGCTTTGGTCGTTTCTAAACTCAGCAGGAATTGAGTGTGCACCCAAAAAAGTTGACTTAACCGTAATGGGAGAAGTCTCTTTAATTTTTTTAATAACCCTAAGCATTTTTAGTTCGCTTTCGGGTGTGAGTCCGTAACCGCTCTTTATTTCAACTGCACCTGTTCCTTGTTTAATAATTTCGTTAATTCTTTTTATTGATTGATTGTAAAGTTCATTTTCCGATGTTTCCTGCAAAAGTTTTGCTGAATTAAGTATTCCACCTCCACGTTTTGCAATTTCTTCGTAACTCAATCCTCTTATTTTATCACCATATTCTATTTCTCTGCTACCAGCATAAACTAAGTGAGTGTGTGAATCGCAAAAAGATGGAAAAACCAGTTTCCCACTTGCATCAATTTCTTTATCGGCAGAAATATTGCAATTATCCATTGTGCCGAAATCGCTTATTATATCGTTTTCAATTAAAAGATAAGCATTTTCGATGTTATTTAGTTTGCTCATTTCTTTGCCTGCAACCCATGTGCGTATAGTTTTTTCTGTTTGCACAAGTAATTTGATATTTTTAATAAGTGTTTTCATCTGATAAATTCTATATTTGCCACGAAATTAATCAATCTATTTTTTATTTTTACAACAAATCAATAAACATGTTTAAAAAAGTACCACATACTTTTGTAATTATATTCTCAATAATAATTGTATCGGCAGTATTTACATGGTTTATGCAGGCAGGAGAGTTTAACAGAACCACAAAAGTATTACCCGATGGCTCTGAAAAAACAATAATAGTTGAAGGCACTTATCATGAGGTAGAATATCAGCCGCAAACCTGGCATGTGTTTTCGGCAATGTTTAAGGGCTTTGTAAATCAGGCAAACATTATAATATTTATTTTATTGATAGGTGGTGCGTTTTGGATACTAAATGCCAGCCGTTCTATTGATGTTGGCATAATGGCATTTCTAAAACAAACCAAACGATTAGAAAGATTTAAATTTCTTAGAAAAATTGGTGTCAACAATATTGTAATGGTAATGATAATGTTGATGTTTAGCATATTTGGGGCAGTTTTTGGCATGAGCGAAGAAACCATTGCCTTTGTTATTATTCTTGTGCCATTGGCAATATCAATGGGTTACGATTCTATTGTAGGTGTTTGTCTTGTTTATGTTGCGGCGCACCTTGGCTTTGCTGGTGCGGTGCTTAATCCGTTTACAATTGGTATAGCGCAGGGATTATCTGATCTGCCAATATTTTCCGGTATTGAGTATCGTTTGGTGTGTTGGGGTGTAATTAATTTTATTGGTTTTGCGGTTATATTACGATATGCAAGCAGAATTAAAAAGAATCCGCAAAGATCTTTAATGTATAATCTCGATGAATATTGGCGTAAACGTAAACAAAGCAAAGACGAAGAAATTAAGTATTATACACCTGTAAGCGCTTGGATAACTTATATTATAACAATTGCAGTACTTGTTATATTTTCGTTTTACTATCCAAAATCTACTCTTACAATAGGGAACTCATTATTTGTTATACCAGCAATACCGATAAGTACAGCTCTTTTTGCCATTTTTGGATTATTTGGACTACTTAAATCAGTTCACTTTTATATTTTAAACCTTCTTGCTTTTACAATAGTATTTTTAATAATAGGAGTAATGGGCTACCAATGGTATGTTATGGAAATAAGCACATTATTTTTTGCCTTGGGAATTCTTTCCGGTATTGCTGATAATAGATCGGCTAATGCTATAACTAAATTGTTTCTTGAAGGAGTAAAAGATATAATGTCGGCGGCTCTTGTTGTTGGTCTTGCCGGTGGTATTATTGTAATAATTACCGATGGAAAAATAGTTGATACAATAATGTACAATTTGTCAAGATCTATGCAAGACACAGGGAAAGTAGGTTCGCTTGGAATTATGTATACTATTCAAACATTTTTGAATGTAATTATTCCTTCGGGTTCAGCAAAAGCTGCGCTTACAATGCCAATTATGGCACCATTTTCCGATCTTATTGGTATTTCACGGCAAGCTACAGTGCTTGCATTCCAGTTTGGCGATGGTTTTACCAACATGATAACTCCAACATCAGGTGTATTAATTGGTGCATTGGGCGTAGCAAAAGTACCTTATGAAAAATGGCTTAAATGGGTTATCCCATTTATGATCATTCTTATAATTGTAGGTTTTTTATTACTTATACCTACTGTTATTTGGCAGTTTAATGGATTTTAATTAGAGTTTTGAAAATTATTCGTAATTTTGAAACTATTATCAAACATTTGACATAATACTGTTATAGATGCAAAAAACAAAACAAAAGCGTACAACTATTTTCAAGCAATTAATACTTAACATATTGTTGCCTGTTGTAATTGTGCTTTTATTGCTTGCAGTATTTAATTATTGGGACAGTAAACAAAATTTTGAAAAATGGAACAAGGAAAAAAGTGAAATTATAATAGATGAAATTACTCATATTCACAAATTTCAGGATCTTGCACTTGGTATTCTGGAAGTTAGTATAGATAAAAGACTTCGGACATTCAGTAATATATTGATTAATAATTATTTTAACAATCCCACAATTATTCAGAAATTAAACCTTGACAGTATCAGAAAAGTAATAGGAATGGATTCAGATATGGAAGACATCTATTTTATTAGTAGAGGAGGTTATATTGTTAATACTACATTTTTAAAAGATAAAAATTTAAACTTGTTTGCATTTGGTAAAGAACATGAGAATTATCTTGTAAATGTTTTTAATGGCGGGAAATTTATAAGTGAACGAATAACGATTGAGAGTACAACAAAACGACTTAAAAAATATTCGTATCAACCTACTAATGATGGTAATTACATAATAGAACTTGGGGCGTATTCTAAAAAAGTTGATGAAATAGTTGCTTTTATAAGAAATCGACTTGAAGAATTACCAAAAAAGCAAGAAAGCATTGTTGATGTTGATGTTTTTATAGGCTCAGAAAAACCATTTTCGTTATATAAAAAGAAAACTATTATTAAGCATCCTGACATTGTTCAAAGTGTTTTTAAAAACGAGAACAATCAAAGTGTTTCAGAAAAAGTTGATGGTAAAAGAATTTATTACGAATACATATATATGCATCGGCAAAACTCTGATCTATATGAAGGATCGGTTATACAGATAACTTCAGATAGAACTGCAGAAATGCAACTTTTGAAAAATGAGTTGTTTAAATTTTTATTGATATTTGGTATTACTATCATAATTGTTTTACTATTAATTTATAATAAAACAAAATCAATTACAAAGCCAATTAAAAATCTTCTTGAAAATGTAATCCGTATATCAAAAGGAAGTTTGGATGAAAGAGCTGAAGTTGTTGGTAAAAATGAAATAACAACACTAACTGAACAATTTAATTTAATGATATCACAGTTGGAAAGCTATACAAATGAGCTTGAAGAAAAAGTGAAAGAAAGAACTGCCGAAATTGTTAAACAAAAAGAAATTGTTGAAAAGCAAAACGAAAACATTACAGGTAGTATAAGGTATGCACAAAAAATTCAGAATGCTGTACTTCCAACCAAAACATCTTTTGAAAATATGTTTACAGAATATTTTATTTTCTTTAAACCACGTGATATTGTTAGTGGTGATTTTTATTTTTTGCAGAAAATAAATAAACATATTTTGGTGGCTGCTGTTGACTGTACCGGTCATGGAGTACCCGGTGCATTTATGAGTATGCTTGGTATTGCTTTTTTAAATGAAATTGTAAGAAGACGTGAAATAACACAAGCTAGTCAGGTATTAAATATTTTGCGTCAACAAATTAAAACATCACTAAAGCAAACGGGTAAAAAACGTGAAAGTAAAGACGGCATGGATATATCAATATGTGCAATTAATACTGAAACTTTTGAACTTCAATTTGCAGGAGCTTATAATCCATTGTATTTAATTCGCAAGAATGAGTTAACAATATATAAAGGCGATAGAATGCCAATAGGTATTTACAGGAAAGAAAAAGAAACTTTTACAAATAATATAATTACGATTGAAAGAGGAGATAAAATTTATTTATTCTCAGACGGATTTATTGATCAGATAAATGGAGAAACTAAAGAAAAGTTTATGTCTAATAATTTCAAAACCCTCATTACTGAAATTAGTGCTTTACCAATGATCCAACAGAAAGATAAACTCGAAGAAACCTTTAATAATTGGAAAGGTAACTCCAAACAGATTGATGATGTAGTAATTATTGGTGTTGAGGTAAATTAATAGTTTGTCATTTGTCGTTTATCGTTTGTCGTCATGCCTACCGGCAGATAAATTTGTCGTTTGTTGTTTTCCGAATAAAAAATCATAAAAGTTAATTTCTTTTTCAAGATTTATTTTCATAAGACCTTTGAATAAAAAATCAAAATATTACATTTGTTGCTTACTTTGAAAAAGTGCTACATTATAATGAGTGATGCAATAAAACATGAATGTGGAATAGTTTTAGTAAGGTTGCTTAAACCTCTTGAATATTATCAGGCAAAATACGGTTCATGGATGTATGGATTTCATAAGTTATATCTGCTTATGGAAAAACAACATAACAGAGGACAGGATGGGGCAGGAGCAGTATGTTTAAAATTAGATCAAAACCCAGGGCAACCATATATTCATCGTGAACGTTCAAATTCATCAACACCAATAAATGATATTTTTGATAATATAAATTCTCAATTTAGTAGATACGAAGGAAAAAACGCATCATTATTAAAAGATCCAAAATGGTCTAAAGATAATTTGCCATTTGCAGGCGAACTTTACCTTGGTCATTTACGCTATGGAACTTTTGGAAGAAATAGCCTTGATTACGTTCATCCGGTAATGCGTACTAACAATTGGAAATCGCGGAATCTGGTAATGGCAGGTAATTTTAATCTTACCAATGTTGATGAGTTATTCCAGATACTTGTTGATATGGGGCAACATCCAAAAGAATTTAATGATACAGTTACAATACTTGAGAAAGTTGGATATTATCTTGATGAAGAAAATCAAATGCTTTTCAAACAATATAAAAATGAAGGCTTTTCAAACAACGAAATATCACCGCTAATTGAAGATAATATTGATTTGCAAAAAATATTGCAAAATTCAAGTGCAAGATGGGATGGAGGTTATGCTATTACTGGAACTCTGGGGCATGGGGATGCTTTTGTAATGCGTGATCCGTGGGGAATTCGTCCTGCATATTATTATCATGATGATGAGATAGCCGTAGTAGCATCTGAAAGACCTGTTATACAGACAGTATTAAATGTGTCTTATGATAATGTAAAAGAAGTTAGGCCGGGCTATGCTGTTATAATCAAGAAGAATGGAGAAATAAGTGAAAAAGAAATTAGAATACCACAAAAAATACAAAGTTGTTCTTTTGAACGCATTTATTTTTCTCGCGGAAGCGATTGTGAAATATATAAAGAAAGAAAAAAACTTGGAGAATTACTTACTCCAACCATTTTAAAAGTAATTAAAAAAGATGTAAAAAATGCAGTATTCTCATATATCCCGAATACTGCCGAAACTGCTTTTTTGGGAATGGTAAAAGGAGTGGAAGATTATTTGATTGAAGTTAAGAAGAAAAAAATACTTAAAAAGGATAATAATTTTACAAAAGAAGAATTAGCAGAAATTATCAGCATGCGACCGCGTGTTGAAAAAATAGCTGTCAAAGATGTAAAACTTAGAACATTTATAGCCGATGATAATAGCAGAAATAACCTTGTAGAGCATGTTTACGATATAACATACGGAACAGTAAATAAGGGAGTAGATAATCTTGTAATAATTGACGATTCTATTGTACGTGGTACAACTTTAAAACATAGTATTATAAGAATTTTGGACAGACTTAACCCAAAGTGCATTGTAATTGTTTCATCTGCACCACAATTACGTTATCCTGATTGCTATGGAATTGATATGGCTAAACTTAGCGATTTTATTGCTTTTAAGGCAGCCATTGAGTTACTTAAAGAAACAGATAATGAAAATATAATAAATGAGGTTTATAAAAAATCTAAATCGCAGCAAAATCTTCCAAAAGAACAGATGGTGAATTATGTGAAAGAAATTTACAAGCCTTTTACCCCTGAACAAATATCAGATAAAATTGCTAAAATGTTAAAGGTGAAAGATATTAAAGCAAAGGTGAAAATCGTATATCAATCAATTGAAAATCTACATCAGGCATGTCCAAATAATAAAGGAGACTGGTATTTTACAGGAAATTATCCTACTCCGGGCGGAAATAAAGTTGTAAATACATCATTTATTAATTTTATTGAAGGAAAAAACCAAAGGGCATATTAACTTTAAAAGTAAAACCTAATCTTTCACAATCTTAACTTTACCAAATAAGACCACCTCTTTTATTGCAAAGAATTTAAGCTGTTTATAATAAATTAATATTTTTATTTTTATTTTACCTTGAGTTAGCTTAAAAATTACTATTTTGTAAGCACAAATAATTAACTACAATTAAGCGGCATGAACAGACAAAAATATTGGCTTAAAGTATTTTGTTTCATATTATTATCATCCATTTTCATGCCGGTATCTGCACAGTTTTATGATGACGAAGATGTTGATAAGAAAGATACATTAAGGTTTTATGAAGTAATTGATGTGGAAGATTTCAAAACAGAATTGTTTCATGAAATACTTTTAAACAATATTAATGCTCATAGATATAAAAATGGATTAGATAGTATTGTTGTTAATAATACTTTAACTAATGCTGCTGAAGATCAAAGCGAATATATGTCAACTAATGAAGAGGCTATAATATATCAAACAGGCAAAAAGAAAGACACAAAATCGCGATTAATTTATTACGGAGGCTCTGGCATAGGTAAAGAGTTAGTTAGAAAAATGACTCTTAAAAAAGGAACAACTTATTATAATTATAAAGGACTTGCCGATGAATTGTTTTTTAAATGGATGAACAGTAATAAAACAAAATTAGTGATTGAAAGTCCCGATTACATTTTTGTTGGAATGGGTTCATCAATGGATTATGATGGCAAAAAAATATACGTATCTTTTGTTTTTGGGAATTACTTATCTTTTAATGAAGGTGCCGACAGGCGTGATGAATTAGATGTACCGTTTACAAAGAAAAAACACGGATTAAAACCTATAGATGTTAAAATTTGCAAAAAATGTGCGAAGTTTAAAAATATTGAAGAACTACAAAAAGGAGTTTATGTAAAAGATGGAATGATTTATTTCAAGTATGATGACCTAAAAGCCTTTAAGCGTATTATGAAAAACCCAAAAGATGGTATTGCAGTTGATGTGGTGAGAAAAATTCAATATCCTTGCATAGGCGCTAATATTGTTGATAACAGGAATTCAATAAAAGGAATTCCTACCAAAAAACTTTGGAGTACAAAAATGTTTAAAAAGAATATGATTACCGATAAATATGAAAGAAAGAGAAAAATAGATGTTCTTATTGGTAAGTTTCCAAAAAAACTAATAGACTTACGAGAAGATGAATATGAGTTAAACCTTGTAATTATTCAAAATAAACACGTTTGCAGAAATATTCATCCTTATTTTGATCTTAAGGGTGATATTGAATATGCAAATCCAATTGATCTTTTAGCCGATACAGTTACTTTTGGTATTGATTCTGAATATAAGCCTTCAGCAACTTCTACAGCATTGACTTTTAAAATCCCTTTTGACCAATCAAAATATACATACGAAAAGAAAGATATTGAACCGTTTTTAGAGTTATTAAATGAACCGGAATTTATTATCAATGAACTTAAAATACATGCATATTCATCAATAGAAGGTACAGAATCGCAAAATGAAATGCTACAGAGAAAAAGAGCAGAAAGCATTATAAAAGCATTAAGTAGCAGACAAAAGTCTAATATCAAAAAAACAAGTATTTCAACAAGCGAAAACTGGGATGAATTTGTAAGAGATGTTAGTGGTACTGAATATGAAAATATTGCTTCTATGAGCATTAAAGAAGCACAAACGTATATCAAAGAGAATGGTCTTGGAGAAAAAATGGAATATCTTTTAAAAAATCACCGATATGCCAGTCTTGAAATGGAAATAACTTATGATATTGAGGGAGACAAAGAACAGGCTTATGTTGTAAAAATGTTTAATAACGCTGTTAAAGATTTTGATAAAGTAAAAGCATTATCAATACAAAAATATATATTTAAAAAAATTGTAGCTGGTGATTTTAACTCTAAAGCAGTTACAACAATGGAAATTCCCGAGAATGCTTCATTTGCAGGATTATTAATGAACAAGCTTTGGCTTGAAAGATATGTTGATGATGAAAGTATTAGTGAAGATTGTTGCAAGAGAGTAAGTGAATTGTATCAGCTTGACCGTTCAAATGTTTATATAAGGTTTAACGAACTATATTGTAATTTTGTTTATGCCAAAATTGAAAATGCTGAAAAGATTGCAGAAATTCAGGCAGTAATTGATGCATTATATGAAACTACACTAAGCAAAGAAACTGTTGATATGCTTAATTTGGAATATCAGTTTACAGTGATGGAATCAATATATGCAATGGATAATCCTCCAAAAGAATTATTAGAAAAAAGCCTTGAAAGAGTTAAAAATATTGTTGACCTTGAAGAATCGAACTGGCAAAATTCATTGAAACTTGCTTATGTTTTTATGAGGCAAGAAGATTATGAGTTTGCAGCAAAATTATTAGGACCTTTTGTTGAACGCAAAGTAGTTTTTGAAGAATTAGTATATTTATATCTATCATTATGTAGTCGTTCTCCGGTACGAATTACATCTAACAGGTTTGTAAGTGCTACCAAACGAGCATATGCACTAAATCCGGAAAGATATTGTGAGCTTTTTGATGGTTCTAAATTTTCAATGCAAGTATTGGAAAATACAATTGTTAAAGAGCATTATTGTAAATCATGCAAAAAATAAAAAAGCTATTTCCATCACTATTAATTTGCTTATTGTTAGCAAATATTGGTATTTCACAAAATAAGGATTTTGATCTTGAAGGAACTTTCAACAGAGAACTTACTATAGAACAACGCAAAGCAATTAAAGATAATATTTACAATTATTCTCAAGAAATAAATGCTAACAACAATAATGCACATGCACATCTGAATAGGGGAGTGATGTACGCAAAACTTGGTCTTTTCCCCGATGCTATAAGTGATTACAACAAATCAATTAGAATAGATTCAACAATTCCCGAAGCTTATTATAACAGAGGTTTGGCGAGAGCCAGATTTAGATTTACAAAATTTTCATGTATAGATATAAAACGTGCTGCAGAAATGGGCTTAAGTGTAGCTGAAAAATCTTATGAAAATAATTGTGGGTTTTTCAAGATGTATCTTGGGGAAATTGAAAAATAGCGGCATCTATATATAAGCCAAAAGCCAAAAGCCAAAAGTCAAAAGTGATGCAGATTATATTATATAGAACCGAATGAATTAAATTGCCTTATTTTCTTTAATGAGAAATTTTATAAAAATATTATTGCTTGTTGTTTTAAGCTTAAACATTAGTGCTCAAAATTCTTTTATTATTACGGGTTATATTATAAATAAAAAAACAAACACACCTATTAGTGGAGCTCATGTTATAGTTAAAGAAAAACAGAAAGGTTCGGTTTCTGATAAAAACGGGTATTATTCAATAATACTTAATAATGAAAATGTTGAACTTATTTTTTCTCATACACAATATGAAAATCAGAATATTTTAATAAGGAAAGCTAAAAATCAAAGAATAGATATTGTAATGGAAGAAAAAATTAATATTCTTCCCGAAGCTGTTGTAGGTGTTAGAAAACCTGTTAATCTGGTTGCAAAAAAGCTTTACGACGTTTCGGATTATGAATTTATTAACAACAACCTATTATTATTTGCATATCGATATAAAGAAAAAATTAATCCATGGTTGGTTATAATAAATAATTTTGGCGATACAATTTGCACACAGCATATTGATGTTGAAGGAACATTTTATAAAGATTGTACAGATAATATTCATCTAATTACAAAGCAGAAAGCATATCAGATACATTATGATTCAACTAAAATAAAATTGCTTTACCCTGTTTCTCCAAAAGAATTTAAAGAAGCATTATCTCCGTGCATTGCCGAAATGAATAATAAATATTATTTAAAACAATATTACTACAACAATCAGGTGTTGACATATTATATAGGGAATCCTGAAGACACTACTATTTCGGAATTAAGGATTATTGCAGATGAAGTAGGACTTAGAATGTTGGCCGATAGAGACAGGTTTCATGCAATGGGAGCAAAAGCACCAACAGAAGCCGATTTGCGTTTTGAAAAAATGTGTTTTTTCGACCCTATTTTTGCTCCATTGGTAAAGATAAAAGATAGAATTTGTATTTTTAATTATGTTGATTCCTTAATGGAATTTTATAACGAAAAGGGTGAGTTAATTAATGAAATTACAATGAATTTTCATAATAAGCCTCACTGGAAAGAAGAACTGTATGTAGACAATGCAATGGCTAAGGTTTATACACTTTTTAAAAAAAATGGAGTTTCAACGCTTTACGAAATAAATCTTAATACAGGCAAGCTGGGAAAAAGCATTGTAATACCCAGTTTTATATTTGTTGACAAAATAAAAGTTAACAACAACCATATATATTTCTTATATCGCAAAACCGATATCTTAGATTTAATGAAATTGTATAAGTATAAAATTGAGTAGTTATATACTAATTAAGAATCTGCGACATATATTATTACATAGCCATAAGCAATGCAAGTACAAGTAATATTAGAAGAAAAATTAGCACAAGAGTTATAATACCTAAAACAATTCCTGCAATGCCAAATCCCCGACCTCTATATTCATTGGGGTTATTCCTGATTTTTGAGTTAGCAACAGCACCAAATACTATAGCTAATATTGCAAATAAAATTGAAAGAAACCCCAAAAACAGTATAGATAATATGCTAAAAATACCAAGCACAAGCGATGCAATCCCAAGTCCGGGTACTTTTTTTGGACGTCCGGAAGGCAATAGATTTTTGAAGAGAATCTTTTTATTATATTTTTTGTAATTAACAGGTTCTGGATCTATAACAAGTTCTATCGATTCAGAATTATTTGCCAATGCAGTTTCAATAGAAGGTGTGTTTGTAAAATCATTTGATGCAATTAATGATATATCATCATTGAGCATTGCTAGTTTGTTTGTAGTGTTTTTTTTTGTTGTATTGCTTGTATTATAGTTGTTGGCGGTTTTATTTTTGTCATTATTATTTTTTATCTTGTTCGAAATGTCCACATAATACCCATGAGCATGTTTTCTTTTTACTACATCAAGGGAGGTGTTGCATGAAGTGAGAAATTGTCCGATAATGATTGCTAAAGAAATAATGAGAGGAATTTTTCTTATTTTCATTTTTATACTTTAATGGTATAACAAAAGTAAAAAAATAAAAGAGAGAATAAAACTTTCTTTTAGTTACAGAACCATTTTTAGTTTGTGCTTATATGTTCATGAATTTTTTTTTAACATCTTTTTCATACAATTGTTTTTCACTTTCGTGATATAGTTAAGAAATGCCTAAAATTATTTAAAAAACCCGCTTAGATGTTATAAACAGTTTAGCGGATACACAAATTATAAATTTAAAAGGAGAGTTTTCTCCTTTTTTGTTATATTTGTGAAATAAACACTTGTAGCTATAGTATAAATAAGAAACACTACGCATTTTAGTGGAGTGTTGGGCATCATTATAAAAACAGCAACTATGAGGACTATTTTATTACTTTTTACTGTTGTATTACTTTTTGGATGTAATAGCAATAAGAACAATATTGAAGTTTCTGAAAATGATTGGAATCAGGCAATAAATGCATTTTCTGAATTAAAAGAAGTCTTAGAAAAAGAAAATGGTCAAACATGGAACTATTCTCTGGAAGGTCCAATAATGTTAGTAAATAGGGATACTCGCACAATAATTGCAAATGAAAAGGATGATGCTGGTTTCTTAAAAAAACGAGGAACTTTGTATGTTGGGATACTTCCTGAAAATATAAATATAGCTAATACAGCTTCTGATTGGAATGGGAAACAGTGGACAATGGTGGCTTTACCTCTTCCTAAAACAAAGGAAAAACGATTGAGTTTATTAATACATGAATCGTTTCATAGAATCCAACCATTAATAGGATTTGATTCCTTATTTGAAATTCAAAGTGTTCATTTAGATTCTAAAGAAGGTAGAATATATCTAAAATTAGAACTTGAAGCATTGAAAAAAGCATTAAGTTCTGATGAACCTGAGTATCATATTAAAAATGCTTTGTTATTTCGACAATATCGTTATCAATTATTTCCTGAAGCAAGTAAAGCCGAAAACTCTTTAGAAATACTTGAAGGTCTGGCTGAATACACAGGTTCAATTTTAAGTCAAAGAAATAATCTGGACTTACAAAATCATTATATCTCAAGAATAGATTGGTTTTATACCTTACCAACATTTGTTCGTTCTTTTGCCTATTTCACTATACCAGTTTATGGATACTATATGCAGCAAAAAGATAAGAAATGGAATTTGAAAGTAAATAAAAATACAAATCTATCAGATTTTATCTCTGAATATTTCGGAGTAGATTCTAAAGACTTAAATAAAGAAAAAATAAAGCAGATAGGTTCGATTTATGGAATTGATTCAATAATTGAAATTGAAAGTCAAAGAGAATTTAGGAAACAAGAACAGATTGATAAATACAAAGCCATATTTCTGGGAGATAGTATAGTTTCAATTGGGTTGGAAAATATGCATATTGGATTCGATCCATCTAATATTATGCCTTTAGATTCATTTGGAACAGTATATCCAAATTTAAGAATAACTGATAATTGGGGGATATTAGAAGTTGATAGTTGTGGAGCTTTATTGAGTCCTGAATGGAACAAAGTAACAATTTCTTACCCTGAGTTTATATCAGACACTTTAGTTTCAGGTAAAGGCTGGAAATTAAGACTTAACAATTCTTGGAAACTAGATAGAATGGATGGACAATTTAAGTTGACAAAAAAATAACGAATGCCCAACAGAACCTAAAAAGCATTAAAAACGCGTTCTATTAGGGGCGTTGGCAGCAATATATACATGCAACCTACGATATATATAAGGGTAACAAAAATAAATTATAAACATAGTTTTACAATTTAAGACAACTTTAGTGATATGATAAATAATATTAGCTTAGTATATTTTTCTCCCACAAAAACAACCAGAAGAATAGTTGAAACGATTGCACTTGGGATTAATCCTAAAAATACAACCCATTTTGATTTAACATCAAGCAAATTTAATAGTAAGAGTTTTAACGAATTCAATAATGAATTGGTTATAATAGGTGTACCTGTATATGGTGGTAGAGTGCCTATTGATGCCACAAAGCGTTTGCAAAAACTAAACGTGAACAACATACCAACTATTATAGTTGTTGTTTATGGTAATAGAGATTATGAAGATTCACTTATAGAATTGAGAGATATTGCTAAGGATAGAGGATTTATGCCTTTTGCAGCCGCATCATTTATTGGAGAGCATTCTTTTTCTTCTGAACTTTTCCCTATTGCACAAGGACGACCAGATACAAATGATTTAAACAAAGCAACTGAATTAGGAACTAAAATTCGAAATATTATATATAATAATAAAATTAGTAAATTAATCATTGTTCCTGGAAATTATCCTTATAAAGCATTGGATGTGATGCCAGAAATTTCACCTGTTACAATAGATACATTATGTGATAAATGTGGGATTTGCGTTTCTGTGTGCCCAACAGATTCAATTCAAATAAATAAAACAATTATTACAAATAAGACTACATGTATTTTATGTTGTGCTTGCGTTAAAGAATGTCCTATCAATGCAAGATTGAACGACAATGATTTAGTTAAACGTAGTAGTGAGTGGTTGTTAGAAAATTGTTCAACACGAAGAGAACCTGAAATTTTTATTAATAAAAACTGAACTAGTAATAGGAATTTAAATCAAATGTAAAGGAAAAACAACAATATAAAGCTGCCAACAATGTGTGAAAATAATAGCCGAGGTAGTAGTGAATTCAAGGATTGTTATCTTAGATTTAATGAAATTGTATAAGTGTAAAATTGAGTAGTATTAGAAAAGAAATGCCTAAAATTATTTGAAAAACCCGCTTAGCTGTTATAAACAGCTAAGCGGATAAACAAATTATAAATTTAAAAGGAGAGTTCTCTCCTTTTTTGTTTATTTTTGTAAAATAAGCACCTGTAGCTATAGTAGATATATCATCATTGATGATATATGCGTGTTAGCAACTATTAATAATAAATACAAAAAAAATGAAAATAAGGCCGCTATATGTTGAATCTCTGACAATAATAATATTTTTGATATTCTCAAATTATAATTCCTTTTCTCAAAATATTTCCGACTCAATATATCATGATGGTTTATATAGAACTTATCAAACTCATTTACCATCTTCATACAGTCCCTTAGAAAGCTATCCTTTAGTTTTTGTATTACATGGTGGTGGCGGAAATGCAGAATATATGTCTGCCTATACTCAATTTAATCATACTGCCGATACAGCAAATTTTATTGTTGTTTATCCCGAGGGTATATATACAGGTCTCAATTTTGGCGGACTTCCCGGGCATCATTGGGCTGATGGTAGAATGGTATTGTTGCCAGATTCACTAGGAATTGATGACGTAGATTTTATTGACAAATTAATTGATACTTTATCCTTATATTATAATATTCAGAGTTCTTGTATTTTTGCTACAGGAATATCAAATGGAGGAATGATGTGCCAAAGATTGGCAAGTGAATTATCTAATAAATTTGCTGCCGTTGCATCTGTTGCAGCAGCATTTCCCGATAGTCTTGTTTTAGGTTTTAATCCTACAAATCCTGTTTCCGTTTTATTCATGAATGGAACAAATGATCCTATTACACCTGTCTATTTGGGAGGAACAGGTTTGGCACAAGGAAGTAATATATCTACAGATTCTATCATCACCCTATGGTGTAATCATAACTTATGTATACCTACAATTGACTCGATTTCGATACCTAATATTGTACTGTTAGATTTTTCTACTGTTACTAAATATACTTATAGTGATTGTCAAGATTCAGTTGAAATTGTATTTTATAAAATAAATAATGGAGGACACACTTGGCCACAAGAAAACGATACATTGCATGTACCATTAACTGGGAATTGCAACAAAGATATTAACGGATCAAACGAAATTTGGAGTTTTTTTAATACTCATTGTAGAAATCCAATTACTGGAACTATTGATTTAAATAATTCAGAGGAAATAAATATAAATATTAATATGTATCCAAACCCATTTAACACCTCTGTTTCAATAGATTTTCAGTTATTTCAAAATGACAAAGTCAAAATTAATATCTATAATTTGCAGGGAGATATAGTTTGTTCATTATATAGTAATCAGCACTTATTTTCTGGAATACATACAGTTCAATGGAATGGCTCTAATGAAAAAGGAGGCTTGTGTCCTTCGGGAATATATTATATGCAAATAACGATTACAAAAGGGCTGTGTAGAACTTCTAAATTAATAATAATGCGATGATAACAGTTGCTAACAAAGAATATAGTGCACTTGACAGATAGTATTAATAATGAAAATGATAGCAATAAATAAACTTAGTAGCAGCGAAATGCCAAATGTACCATATTCAAAACGTTGTGCTTAATACAGGAGAAAAAAATGACACTTGAAGATTTAGGATATAACGAAGATTTAGAAGATTACAGAAAAGACCAACACCTTGATTTGTTTGGAGTAGGACGTGTTATTTTAGAACATAAGGAAAGGTATGCTGTAAAAACTGTTGAGAATGAATATGATGCCGAGATAATTGGGAATTTAAGATTTGCCGCACACAAAAGGTCGGATTTCCCTGCTGTTGGAGATTGGGTAGCCATTTCTGACTATGATGAAAATAAAGTACTTATTCATTCTATTTTCCCGAGAAGGACGATCATTGAAAGGCAAGCGGTTGGCAAGCAAGGTGAGAAACAAATAATAGCAACAAATATTGACTTTGCTTTTATTGTACAGGCAGTTGATTGGGATTTTAATATCAACCGAATAGAAAGGTATCTAACAATTTGTAATGCATCAAATGTTAAACCGATTATCATTCTAAACAAAATTGACTTGATAAATGAGACTGAATTATCCAATCTGATTTTTAAAGTTCAAGAAAGAGTAAAGCAAATTCCAGTAGTTGCAATTAGCAATGAATCCCATAAAGGAATCGAAGGTCTAAAAAAGTGGATAGAAAAGGGCAAAACTTACTGTTTGTTAGGTTCGTCTGGAGTAGGAAAATCTACTCTTTTAAACAAGCTTTCAGGTAAAAAACAGATGAAAACAAACACGATAAGTGCAAGCACAAACAAAGGACGACACATTACAAGCCACCGAGAATTGCTAATACTTGAAAATGGCGGAATTATAATTGATAATCCTGGAATGAGAGAAGTGGGGATTGCAGATTCAACTGGTGGATTGGAGAAGACATTTGAAACAATAGTCCAGCTATCCAAAAATTGCAAATTCAAAGATTGTACACATACAACAGAAATTGACTGTGCCGTTATAGAAGCTCTAAGCAAAGGAGAAATTGACGGAAACTCTTATGAAAACTATCTGAAAATGGAGAAGGAAAAAGAACATTTTGAATCGACTGTTGCTGAAAAACGTAAAAAAGACAAAGATTTCGGAAAAATGATAAAACACTATAAGAATACAAAAAAATCAAATAAGCACTAAGCACAATAAAACCTAAACTGCATTAAACGCCTTCTATTGGGGACGTTGTAGTCAATAAAAACAAATACGATGATTAAACAAATACATTTTATGATTCTATTAATTTTCTTGAGTTTTAGCGTACAAGCTCAAAATGATTTGGATGTTCAAACTAAAACCGATACAATGGTAAATAGATCAATTACTCTCGAAGAAGCAATAAAATTAAAGGAAAGCAACAAACAGCAACAAATTATGTTAATTGAGTTTAGGAAAAATTATCATACAGACGATCTTATTTCAGTTGTTGAATTTCAAAATTACTATGAACTAACAGTTGAACATCCTGATGCAATCGGTTTTACCGGTGGTGCGGAGTGTTATAAACTGAATAAAAAAACAGGAGACTCAGAAATGATCTGGCATGAACATCCAATGGAATTACCCAAACTAAAATATGAGAAGGAAAAAATAAATAAAACTGGTGACTAATTGCTGGCTACAACAACAGCTCAGAACCCAGTGTTGCTATTCGGGACAGCACCGATGTTTTAGCTGCGATCGTTAGCAATAATAAAGAAATTTTAATTGAAATATATAAACTACATATTGACCATAATAATGGGATTATTAACTTCTTTATTTATTTGGATTTACATTCAAAGGGTGAATCTCGACTATAATTCGGAAGGACTCTGTTTTTCTCCTGAAGAGAGTGTGGTATATCATGAACAAGCTAAAGTAGTGTATGGATTTCTTGCATTATTAGGATTGGTTTTGACGGGAATATTTCTAACTAGAATAATTATTAAAAGAAAACCACAGAATGCCAACAGAACCTAAACAGCATAAAAACGTAGTTTAGCTAAATGTTATCTGCAAGCATGTTCCCGAAAAAGTGTAAGCTTTATACCTCACAATTCACGAATGAGTACAATGATAAAATATGCAACGGACTACATTAAGTAAAAATTCAACTTACGCTTCAATCTCCAGAAGATGAAAATTTCGCAAAAAAAATTGGCAACTATCAAATAAACAACAACCTTTGACCTATGAAAAAAAAGGTGGCAATCATAGGTGGAGGAACAGCAGGTTTGTTTCTAGCTGCATTTTTAAATACTGATATTTATAATGTTACCATTTTTGAAAAAAATACTTCTCTCGGACGTAAATTTTTAGTAGCTGGTGATGGGGGCTTCAACCTTACAAATTCTGAAGAACTTTCTAGTTTCAAATCTAAATATACTCCGGCTTCATTTCTAGATAAGGCTTTAGATAATTTTAGCAATGCTGCTTTAAGAACATGGTTGTTAAGATTGGGGATTCCGACTTTTGTTGGTAGTAGTGGAAGGGTTTTCCCTGAAAAGGGGATCAAGCCCATTGATGTTTTGAAATGCATAGAAGCGCATTTGGTAGAAAAAAATGTAAAATTTGAATTCAACAAGACCTTCACAAATTGGGATAAAGAAAATTCTTTAGAATTCAATTCTAAGGAAATTATAAAGTCGGACTATACCGTTTTTGCCTTAGGTGGTTCAAGTTGGAAAGTAACTGGGTCCGATGGTTCTTGGTTAAATGTATTTACTAAAAAGGGAATTGACACATTGCCATTTAGAGCTTCAAATTGTGCTTATAAGATTAAATGGCACGAAAAGTTTATCCAAAACAATGAAGGTAAACCTCTAAAAAATATTTCAATTTCATTAAAGAATAAAATTCATAAAGGTGAAGCGGTAATCACAAAATTTGGAATTGAGGGTAATGCGATTTATGGATTAAGCCCCGAAATACAAGCGATTTTAGCTTCAAAAAATGAAGTTGTGGTTTATGCAGATTTTAAACCAACATACAATTTATCAATCCTAACTGAAAAGATAAGTCATTCAAAATCTAACATAACAATTACCTTAAGGGAAAAAATAAAATTACCCCGCGTTGTAATAGAACTCATAAAAGTAACACTGACAAAAGAGGAGTTTTTAGACATTCATACTTTGTCTAAATTCATTAAAAAATTCCCACTAACAATTGTCGATTCAGCCCCAATTGATGAGGCAATATCAACTTCGGGAGGAATCAATTTAAATGCTGTAGATTCCAATTTTGAATTAAAAAGAATAAAAAACCAGTTCTGCATTGGAGAAATGCTTGACTGGGATGCGCCAACTGGAGGTTATTTAATTCAAGCTTGCGCAAGCACAGGTGTTTATTTAGCACATCAGTTGAATAATAAATAGCCAGCATATAACAAAGTGTAGCTATAAGGTAGATAACAGGCACTAGTGCTTTTTATCTAGTAGTTGTGTGCAATGCGAATAAAGGAACTACAAATTAGAAACGGTATCTCAAAGAATTATTTGTAAATTTTAAATATTTTTTGTAATTTTGGGAGGTATAAATTATTAATTAGAAAAAGGAGGTTATATGCCCGAAAAAACAGAAGGATGTGAACGTCCTGTTGGCGGACCGGTAGAAGAACCGGAAAAAGAACAAACAAATGAATTAATAACTGAAAAAAAGGAGACAAAAAGTATGATTAAAGTTGGAAAAAAAGCACCTGACTTTAGTGCGTCAGGTTATCATCTAGGTAAATTTATTAATGTAAAATTATCTGATTATATTGGAAAATGGGTAGTACTGTGTTTTTACCCAGGAGATTTTACCTTTGTTTGAGCTACTGAAATATCAGCGGTGGCTGAAAGGTATTCAGAGTTTCAAAAACTCGGAGTTGAAGTGTTGTCGATGAGTGTTGACAGCATGTTTGTACACAAAATGTGGAACGATAATGAAATATCCAAAATGGTTAAAGGAGGCGTTCCATATCCAATGCTTTCAGATAGTGGAGGAAAGATTGGAACAATTTATGGAATTTATGATGATGAAGCTGGTGTTGAAACACGCGGCAGGTTTATCATTGACCCTGATGGCAATGTTCAGGGATATGAGGTACTCACTCCGCCTGTGGGCAGAAACGTAATGGAATCAATAAGACAAATTCAAGCATTCCAACTTGTTAGAGAGTCAAAAGGAACTAAAGCTGTACCTTCGGGATGGAAGCCCGGTAAAAAAGTATTAAAACCAGGACCCGACCTTGTAGGTAATGTATGGAAAGTATGGAAAACAGATATGGCTTTTGATTAAAATAAATAATTAACTTATTTAAATAATTTTATTAAGGCAGACTTTGGTCTGCCTTAATTTTTTATATAATTGGCTCCGCTTACGCCGACATGTTGTCGGTGTGCCAATAATACCCTGCTACCGCACAAAACGTAAGTTCGATAGCCTGCCCCGATTTTCTGGGGGAAGTCAATCCTTTTGTGTAGTGAATAATAAAACTTAAAGTCAATAAATATTATTAATTTTGTTAAATGTTTAAAAATAACATGGTGTAGCCCGCAATAACTTAGTATGTTTTGGGTGTTTTGAAATCCGCACTTGGCAACTATTAATATGCAAACGTTAGCTTAAATTGTTACAAATAAAACTTAAAAAAAGGATATTCACATGATGTTTTTCATTAAAAAAATTCTAAATACCGTCCTTATTATATCAAATTATTCCCCAATAGTACTTCTTTGGATGATTAAAGCTCTTTCAATTGATTGGATTGCAAGAAAATGGTCATTTTCAAAACTGCCTAAGATAGCTTCCGAAATAGGATTAAAACATAAACCATCGGATGTTTTAAAGGAATTCGGAGAACTTCATGGCAACATACATGGGCATAATATATGCGTAAAACCTGACAACCATATGGATTCCTTAATCAGTGTAGATTTTGTAAATACCTATAAAGGTCTTCACATATCATTGCCCAAGCCACATCGTAGACTTGACAAAAACATAGTTGATTTTAAAACACCTGATTGGAAATTTAACTGGACTTTTAAAACGAAGCGATCACATAAAGATATGGCACGTAAAATCAGCGAAAATCATGAATTAATTACTTTACTTAATTCCTTTTATTATAAATGGATTTTTAAACTTGATGGGTTAAATATTAGCAATAATGACATATACTGTACTTTGAAATATGGATTTAACTTTTCCCCATATATACCGGTTTCCAAACTTAAAAGTCTTGTGAGTGAGTTGATTGCAATAGCAGAAAGGATTGATCCAATAGAAACATAAATTTAAGTATGTATGAATCATTTGATTTGACATAAAAATATCCCCTGCTGGTGCGCGATTGTATCGCGTTCCTCTATGGATAGCCTGCCCCAATTTTCTGGGGGAAGTTAATCCTTTTGTTTGGTGAATAATAAAACTTAAAGTCAATAAATATTATTAATTTTGCTAAATGTTTAAAATTAACAAAAGTAGCTATAAGGTAGATAACAGGCACTAGTGCTTTTTATCTGCTAGTTAGCCCCAATTAAAGAGATTATGATGAATTTGACAAAAACACCTAAATTATTAATCCTACTATTTTCAATTATAGTTTTGATTTCATGTGAGTCGCAAAAACATGTCAATCTCGTTGTTATAAACAAACAGACCAATGAACCCATAGATAGTGTCTTTGTCAAAGTTACAGCGGGGAAAGGGAAAGATTTTACAAAAAGTGGAGATGAAGGTTATACAAATGCAACTGGTAAATATGAAACTTATATTATGATAGGATGCTCTGGGGGCTGTTATGATATAAAGATTAGCTATGGCAAGGAAGGTTTCAAAACATTAGAAACAATGAATCAAGTAAAAGACACAGTCTATTTAATTCCTTTGACATTTGAAGTAATAGAATGAAAAAAAGTGGGTAACAAAAAATAAACGCAATTAAAACAGGCGTTTATTAAGACCGTTGTGCGTTATAGTAAAACAGAATTAAAATAACAAATGATAAAAATAGATTTAATGACAAATGAAATAAAAATGCACGAAGAAAAATCATTTGCAAATATTGACTACACGGAAAAGACTTTAAGAGATAGAGAATTTTACAAATGTAAATTTGTGGCATGTATTTTCTTAAAAAGTGATCTTATTGGTAACAGTTTTGAAGATTGTACTTTTGAAAATTGCAACTTTTCGATGACAAAAATTAAAGGGGCAGGTTTTAGGAATGCGAACTTTAAAGAGTGTAAGATTTTAGGTGTTGATTTTTCGGATTGTAACAAATTTATGTTCTCTTTTTCATTTTATAATTGTCATTTGGATTATTCTACGTTTTTTGGCACAAAGATGATGAAAACAAAATTTGATAAATGTTCTTTGAAAGAGACTGATTTTACTGAAGTAAATTTATCTGCTTCAGTATTTTCTGACTGTGACTTAACAGGTGCAATATTTTCAAATACCATACTAGAAAAGGTAGATTTTAGAACTGCAAATAACTATTCGATAGATCCTGAATTTAATAAATTAAAGAAAGCAAAATTTTCAGCATTCAATCTTGATGGTTTACTATATAAATACCAATTAGATATTGATTATAACAATTAAATTTGATTTTAAACCCAGCTCACGCCGACATGTTGTTGGTGTGCCAACAATACCTTCCTTAAAAAACATCTACGCTATCTAACTAATATTTAATGTGGCTTATAGCATAATTAAATAAAAACATTATATTTGTAGTAAATAAAAAAAGGAGGAACAAATGAAAAATATCTATCTCTTAATTATTATTATTATTATTGTTGGTCTTAATTCTTATTCACAAAAACCAGATTTAGATTTTAAACATATTACCATAGATGATGGGCTTTCGCAAAGTACTATCAATTGTATGATGCAAGACAGTGAAGGTTTTATCTGGATTGGAACACAAGGCGGATTAAACAGATATAATGGTAGTTCTAAACATCCTTTCGATGTATATCTGCATAATTTTATCGATACAAATTCATTGTCGAGTAGCTGGATATATGCTATAGCAGAAGATAAATCAGATAATATCTGGATAGCAACAATGCAGGGCTTAGATAAGTTAAATAAAAAAACTGGAAAAATTGAACGATTCCTACATAACTCGGAAGATCCACAATCAATATCTAAAGGAAGCGTGTTTGGTGTATATGTAGATAGCAAAGGTGATGTCTGGGCTAAAACATACGATGCATTAAACAAGCTAGATACAGCAACAGGCAAATTTAAAAATTTTGCACACGAAATAGCCTTTTTTAAAGCTAAACAGAACAGGTTTGCATATCCAATATATGAAGATACAAAGGGAAACTTTTGGGTTGGCTCTCAAGACGGACTTTTCTTATTTGATAGAGATAATGAAACATGGAAGAGATATATAACAGATAATTCTGATATTGCAGATAATCACGTTAATGCTATTTTTGAGGATAAGAAAGGCAGCCTATGGATTGGTACTGAAAATGGATTAAGTAAATATAATTATAAAAATAATAAGTTTTATAATTATCAATTAGATGAAAATAATAATGGAGATGGTTTAAGTAATAACGATATAAGGGCAATTTGTGAGGACCATGCTGGTAATATTTGGATAGGAACCTTTGGTGGTGGGCTTAATATGTTTGACCCTAAAACAGATGAATTTAGATTTTTTATGCCAAATGTTAACGACCACAATTCAATTAGTCACCCACTTATTTTATCTATTATTGAAGATAATTCTCATATTTTATGGGTTGGGACATATGGTGGTGCAATCAATAAAATTGATTTAAAAAGTAAGAAGTTCAATTTATATACACAACATAACTTTGGGTTGAACTATAATGATATGGCTGCAATATATGAAGAGGATGGTATTTTATGGATTGGAACTTGGGGAAAAGGCTTAAATCTTTATAATAAAAATACAGGTGAAATTGAATATCTTACTTCAAAATCACTTGGGAAGAGAAAACTATTAAATGATTTTATTCATGTTATAAAAAAGGATAGTAGAGGATTTATATGGATAGGAACACGAAATGGGATTAATATCTATGATAAATCTAAAGACGAATTTAGTTCAATAACTAGTATATTTACTAAAAGTAATTCATCAAAAATTGCTGATGTTTTTAAAAACAAAAGGATTAATGAAATTATCGAAGACAAGGACAAAAATATGTGGCTTGGAACAGAGGAAGGCTTGTATAAAATTAATATGAAAGAGGAGAAGATTGATGTATTTCTTAATAAGGCAAGTAATAAAGAGAGTTTATCAAATAATCACGTTTATGCACTATTGGAGGATAAAGATGGATTTATATGGATTGGTACAGTTGCCAATGGCTTGAATCGATATAATCCCGTAACAGGAGTTTTCAAAAGATATCAGGGAGATGTTAGAAACCCCAATACAATTAGCAATAATAGAGTATTTGATATTATAGAAGATTCAGATGGCTTTCTATGGATTGCTACAGCTAATGGCCTTAATAAATTTAATAAAAGAGATACCTCATTTACAATATATACTAAGGCATCAAATAATCTTCATAATGATCTTGTATATAATATCATTGAAGATAACAATAAAAACATCTGGATAACTACAGGCTATGGTATTGCTATGTTCGACAAAGCAAATAATATGTTTGTGTCTTACAACAAATCTGATGGACTGGGAAGTCTTGAATTGAATTTTGGCAGTTTATATAAAAGCAAAACAGGCGAGATATTTTTTGGAGGTACAGGAGGCTTAAACCATTTTTATCCCGATTCTATTTTTATCAACCCATTTGTGCCACCAGTAGTATTTCTAGATTATAGCAAGTATAATAACGAGGGAGTATTCTCTTATTCATTAAATGGAATAGATGAAATTGAATTGGACCCTTCAGATCATACATTATGCATTAATTTTGCATCACTTGAATTTACTAATACTAATAAAAATCAATATAAATATCAACTTAAAGGACATAGTGATGTTTGGATAGATTTAGGCAACAGAAATTTCCAAACCTTCACTACACTCCCCGCAGGAGAATATATTCTAAATGTAATGGCTTCTAATAATGATGGTGTTTGGAATGATGAAGTAGCAAGTTTAAAAATAATTGTGCATGCTCCTTTTTGGCAAACTACAATTGCATACATTGTATATGTGTTAATCTTACTTTTAATAGTAATTTTAATTATTAGAGCAAGAACAAAAAAGTAAAAAGCAGAAAATGTTATCCCCAAGCATATGCGAAGTGGCAAAAGTCAAAAACTCCCTCTCCTTTTTATGTTATATTTGGGGAATAAACACTTGTAGCTATAGTAGAAATAAGAAACACTACTCATTTTAGTGGAGTGTTAAGTGTTATTAAAAGATATACATGAAATATATATTTTTGCATCTAATTCTAATTGTATTTTTTCTAGGTTGTAAAAGTCCAGATAAAAAAACTTCAGAAAATGAATTGAATGATTCTTTACTTGAAATAAATCAACCTATTTCACAAATTTATGATGAAGACACCTCCACTTGGGACTGTTCAAATAAATCATATAATTTTTTATCTTCTTTTAAATTCTATGAAGCTGGAGAATTCTCAGAAAGTTTGGCTGCTGTAATGCCCAAAAATAATGACAAATATGGATATATAGACACTACAGGGAAAATGGTTATTGAACCACAATTTTATTTTGCACTGCCATTTTCAGAAGGACTTGCTGCTGTGTATAAAGAAAAGAATGGAAAAATGGGATTTATTGATAAAAATGGCAATCTTGTTATTGATTATAAATATAATTCTTATTTATTCAAATTTAAAAATGGTAAACTCTGTGTTTCAAAAGATGGTTTGTCGTTTATTATTAATAAAAAAGAAGAGGTGTTAATTGGTCCTTTTAGGAATATTTATTTTAGAGACGGGTTTTCTGTTGTGAGTAAAAATCACTTGTATGGGATAATAGATTCCTTAGGTAAAACAATAGTACCTTGTATATATATAGATGCCGGAAATGGTTGTGAAATATTTAATGTCTTAAAAGGGAAAAAGACTATATATAATGCTTCTGATGGTACAATATTTAAAGAAAATGATAAAATAGGGTTTAAAGATAGTAGTGGAAATATTATTAAAGATTGTAAATATAAAATGTGGTTAGGAGGAGCTGGTGCTAGAGAAGAAAAATATGTGGTGCTAAATACTTTGGAAAAGGATGAGTATCATTTTATTGATAAAGGAAAGTGGGGTTTTATAAATAAATATGGAGAATTAATCACTGATTTTGAGTTTGAAAATGCATATAGATTTGAAAATGACATGGCTCCAGTTAAAAAGAATGGAAAATGGGGCTGTATAAATGCAAAAGGAGAAGTAGTTGTGGATTTTATATTTGAATCAAGTCAAAGATTTTACAATGGTTATACAAGTAAAATAAATAAAGAAACTAAACTTTGGGGTGTAATAAATACGAATAATCAATTAGTTATAGATTATAAACATGAAGGTATATGGGGCAGTTTATATGCAACAGGCTTTATTCCTGTTGAGAAGAATGGTAAATATGGAATAATGAATAAAAAAGAAGAAATAATTATCAACTATAAATATGATCAAATCAGACCCATTGAGCGAAATAAATTTATGGTTGAATATGATGATAAATGGGGCATAATTAATCAAGACGGAAGTATAATTATTGACTGTAAATATGAATATTTAATTGAATATGTTGATGGGCTAGCAGATGTGAGAAAAGATAATAAATTTGGATTTATTGATACTCTTGGAAATAAAATTGTTGATTTTGACTTTTATTGGGCAGAGGCATTCTCGGAAAACTTTGCGCCAGTTAGAAAAACAAAAAATGGAAAATGGTCATATATAAAATTAAAATAACAACACTTAACAAACGTTAAAAATCATATCCACCCTAAGTGATGGCAACGCTTTTTAGCGTAATTGTTAGCAAGTCCGTAAAAAATATATTTATTTCCTAATTACAATATGTATCAATAAACTCATCGGCATTACCCCCAAGTTCTTTTGATTTTTTCCAGTCTATACATGCATCTTTAGTATTGCCAAGCATATATTTTGCTAAGCCTCTGCTTGTATAAGACTCTGCCTCTGTAGGTTCGTAGCCAATATAAATTGTGTAGTCGTCAATTGCATTCTGATATTCTTTAAGCTCATAACTTACATAAGCTCTTTCAAAATAAGCTTTAGAATATGTGTCATCAATATCTAATGCTTTAGTATATTGCGTTTTTGATTTTTCATATTCCTTCATATAATAATAGCAAAGACCAATGTTGAAGACTGCGTAAATATATTCATTATCTAACTCAAGAGCTTGTTCAAAATACTTAATTGCTGTTTCAAACTCGCTTTTATTGTATTCGGCAAGTCCCAGGTCGTTATAATCCTTAGGGTCAGTAAACCCCAGGTCATAATTTTCTTCTTTTTCTTTTATTTCATCGCTATATTCATCAGTATATATATCACCGGTCATATCTTTATACTTGCTTAATTCAGCTTTATCGTATTTTTCCTGCAACTCGGGTTGATATTCAATAGCAAGGTCTAAAAAATAGTTTGCATTTTCGTAATCCCCTAGTTCAATATAACATAATCCTATATAGAAGTTACTCAGACCATCTTCATATTCTTCGCCTGAAGCCATAATAAATTGGTCTAAAGCAATGTCGTAATCTCTGTTATTATAACTTTCTAATCCGTAATCGAAATATTTCTGGTACGATGAACCGGGAGGATTATTGAATTCATAAACAGCCAAAATAATACTTCCTACCAGAAGTAAGAGGACAAAAAACAGTTTAAATTTCATGTGTTTAAAGTTTAAATAAATTTATAAAATTGTTTAAAACATTGCGCAAGATACTGTTCTATATTTTCTTGTTTTTACAGTTCTGTTTTTAGGATACTTAATAGAAAACGATATAGTCATTTTTTTCGATTCACCGGCTTGTAATTTATATTCCCAGGTAAGCTTACCACTAAGGTCGTCGTGTATTGCTTCTGATATCGCAAGAATACCAACATCTATATCACTCTCTTGCGAAACAGGGAGCTGGTCGTTAATTTCTATATCAATAGGTACTTTTCTGTTGTTTTTTACTATTAGTTCGTAAGTATAAGTTTCTTTTCTGTTTGTACCAATAATTTTTTTAGAGTTAAAATCTTGCTTTTTGCTACGTGTTACAAGCACTTTATTATCTCTTCCAAGCGATAGATCAAGGGTGTCTTCTACAAATCGTGTGTTAATATATGATTGACCGATGTATGTATTTCCCATATATACATTAGCGTTTCCGCTTATAATATCCAGGTCTTCCCAACCCGAAATACGTGCAAGTAAAAAGGCATCTCTGTCAATTTTAGGTATTGCAATGTATTTGTATTCTGCAGGCAAATTGAATTCTTTTACCTCAAGCATATATGGTTTTGCATTGGCAGGAATAGAGTAGGGGGTTTTAATTTCAAACTCTGAGCTAAGTTCAGATACTGCAACCGATGTAGTAGGATTATCAACAGTAATTACATCTGCTGCTATTTCTTCTCCAGCTATGTATGCTCTATTGCTTTCTTTTTCCGTATCGCCTACATATTGTTGTTGATAATAACCCTCGTAGCTATTAGAGGATGAATAGTTCAATGTCCACGGTGTTAAACTTGGTTTTGTAGCACCTTGCGATGGGTCTGCTGTAGAAAGTTTCAAATTAACGTTGTTCCAATCAATACCGGTATTGTTATATACTTTAGCATTGTAATAGAAATCTATATTTTTGCCAATTTCTTTTGCTTTAATATCATAGCTTGGCATCCAGCCTGCATTACTTACATAATATTTCATATCAAAATTAAATGTGCCGGTTTTGTCGCAAATAACCTCAATAACAATTGATGAAGAGTTTTTCTGTGCTTTGTAGCTTTTTGCAATAAATGCTTGATTTAATTTTAACAGAACAATATTCAGTTTGGTTATTTTAACATCAACTCCGTGCATTTTGTCATTTATCTCTTTTGTTCGTGACCTGTAAAAATCGGCTGCTTTTTGCAGTTCAAGTATTGAAACACCACTTTCTTTTGTACCTATATAATTATTTTTCAGCAAAAGGTTCATTTCAGTTTGATAAGCATTTTTTTCGTTATTCAATAATGCAATCTTATTGTTGATTAGGATTACTGAGTCTTTCTTTTGCTTAATCTCTTTTCTCAATTTACTTGGTACCGATAATTTAGTCGATTTATTGGTTATTGACAATAATGATACACCATTGCCAACAGATAGTCTTATGTTTTTAGAATAAATGTTTGGAGACAATTCTGTAAATTCAACTATATGTCTCCCGGCTGTTAATGCAACTCCTTTAACGCGATTAATTTCAGCACCATTAAGAAAAATTGTTACTGCTTTAATTTTTGAATCTGTTTTAAGCGTATCGTTTACAGAAAAAACAGGGTTAATAATTATTGCAATAAATAAGATGTTTAATAAGGTTTTCATCGGTTTTAAATTTTAAAGTTTTTTCAAAAATAATTATTAATTTAATACAAAACAATAAACTTAACAATAAAATTATGTTTATATTATAAGTTTTAATTGCAGATAAGTTATGCCATAATTTAAAAAACACCTATCTTTATAATTCTTTAAACAAACTTAATTAACATATTGTATTATGAATAAAACCAGCCTGATACTTGTATTGTTATTATGTGCATTTATACTTAATTTTAAAATATTAAACGCACAAAACGAAGAATGGGATGCACAATTTATAACAGCTAATGCACCAAATGATACTGTGTTTGCTATAGCATCTGATGGCAGCAATATTTATATAGGCGGTAAATTTACTGCTGTAGCAGGTAATTCTGCAAACTATATAGCAAAGTGGGATGGAACTACATGGTCAACACTTGGCACAGGCATGAATGGTGTAGTAAGAGCATTAACTTATGATTCCGGTAATTTATATGCAGGAGGTGATTTTACAACAGCAGGAGGTAGTACGGTAGATTATATTGCAGTATGGGATGGAAGTACATGGAACGCCATTGGTACAGGTACTGATGCCTCTGTAAAAGCAATTATGCTAAAAGATGGTAATGTATATGCAGGCGGTGATTTTACTAATTCAGGCGGAGTGGCAACAAATTATATTTCATACTGGGATGGAACTGTATGGAATGCAATAGGAACAGGGACCAACGGAACAGTTTATGCAATTGCGAACAATGGTCCAGATATTTTTGTTGGAGGTAATTTTACAGATGCAGGTGGAGTTGCAAATACTAACTATATAGCAAAATGGGATGGTACTGTTTGGACAGCGTTATCAACAGGTACTGATGGAATAGTTTTTGATATTATTGCAGATGGTACGGCATTTTATGCTTGTGGCGAATTTACTACAGGAGGAGCAACAACAGTAAATCATATTACAAAATGGGATGGCTCTGCTTTTAGAGCTTTAGGAGGAGGAGCAGATGGAAATATATTTAGCTTAGAGCTTGACGGTAGCGACTTATATATAGGAGGCAATTTCACAACTGTAGATGGTGTTGCATCAAGCAATATCGCTATGTATGATGGTTCTGTATGGACAGCCCTTGGTGATGGAACGGATGATAATGTTTACGCACTTAAACAACAAGGATACGAAATGCATGTTGGCGGTGCTTTTGCAAATGCAGGAAATAAACCAAGTGAATATTTTGCAAGATTAATGAGTGCACCTATAGTTATTTTAGACCCTGTAACGCAAGATGTTTGTATTTACGATACTGCAACTTTTACTGTTGGCGTTGTTGGAACACCTCCTTTTACATATCAATGGCAATTAGATGGAGTTGATATTACAGGAGCTATCGATACTTTTATTACAATAAATGGAGTTACACCTTCTGATGATGGTTATTATAAATGTTTAATTACAAATGCAGTAGGAACAGTAGAAAGCAATCAGGCAAAACTTACTGTACATCAAAAGCCAACTATTACATTACATCCTTTAGATTCAACAAAATGCGAATTGGAATCTGTTATATTTACAATTGCTGCAAATGCAACCCTACCAATAACATATCAGTGGCAACTTAATACATCAGATATTTTAGGTGCAACAAGTGATACATATTCCATACCTTCAATTATTTTGGCAGATGCAGGAGATTATATTTGTATTGCAAGCAACACTTGTGGCTATGATACAAGCAGCATAGGAATACTTACAGTTAATCCTTTACCTGTTGTTGTATTTGCTGGACTTGATACAGCATATTGTGTAGATTCTCCTAATGATACATTACATGGTCTTCCTGTTGGTGGCATATTTTCAGGTTCAGGAATGACAGATAGTATTCTCAATCCTACAGGAATTGTTGGTATTCATACAATAAGTTATACTTATACAAACGCGAACGGATGTACAAATAGTTATTCCCAGCAATTTGAAGGTCATACTTTACCATCGCTTACTGTTACTGGACTTGAAACAGAATATTGCATTAACGATATACAAGATACTTTATGGGGAATGCCTCAAGATGGGAATTACTATGGACCCGGAATGAATGACTATGTGTTTTACCCAGATATAGCAGGTAGTGGTTATCATCAGATTGTTTATGAGTATACTGATAAATATGGATGTTACAACACAGATACAAATTATACAACAGTATATGACTTACCATTTGTAAGTGTTGGCAGTGACACAAGTATATGCCTTGGTGATTCAATACCTGTTACCATTACCGGCGATTTTGGTATTTACGGATGGTTTCCTCCAATAACAGAAATAAATACTACTATTTTTGTGCAGCCCACAACAAATACAAGTTATTCAGGCTGGATAATGAACTCATTTGGTTGCATTTCTGTAGATACAATTTTTGTAGATGTTAATCCAATTCCAACAGGAGTAAGTTTTAGCGGATTAGAAACAGAATATTGTAATACAGCTTTTCCCGATACATTAATCGGTGTTCCTGCCGGAGGCACGTATCTTAATACAGGAATAATTGATAGCATCTTTTATGCAACAATGTTTACTTCCGGTATTCATGATGTAATATATCAATATACAGATTCAAACGGATGCTCGAGTTATGATACAAGTTCTGTAATTATTAAACCTGTTATTGATGTTTCTTTTACAGGATATGATAACTGGTATTGCCTGAATCATGATAGCGATACATTATCGGCAAGTTTATCAGGTGGATATTATACAGGAGGAAATATTACTGATAGCATTTTTAACCCAGCTCTTGCAGGAGTGGGAATACACGAACTGGTTTATTATTATCTTGATACAAATGCCTGTACTGCGTATGATACAGCTTATGTTGAAGTATTACCTTTACCTGATATTGATCTTGTTAATGATACAAGTATTTGCGAAGGTGATACACTAATGATAGTTGCTCAATGCGATGATGCTATTACTTATCATTGGAGCAATGCACAATCAAACGATACAATTTATGTTAATCCTTTCTTTACAACAACATATTACCTTACAGTTACTAATGCGACCTGTATAGGTGCAGATAGTGTTTTAGTAGTTTATAATTCTATGCCTGATTTAGATTTGGGTGGCGATGCAGATATGTGTCGTGATCAATATTTAAATGCAGGAGGTGGTCATGCAATTTATCAATGGTCTGATACAACTTATACCGATAGTTTATTAATGGTAGAACAAACAGGATTATATTCAGTAACAGTTACTTCAAATGGAGGCTGTGTTGTAAGTGATTCTGCATTTATAACAATATTACCTACTCCTTATGTTGATTTGGGAAGTGACTTTATAATTACAACAGACCAAACTGTGATTATAGGTGCAGGGGGAAATTTTGATACTTATTTATGGAATACGGGCTCAACAAATTCAATGATTGTGGTAGGGGGTGATTCTCTTGGGGTTGGAGACCATCCTTTCTGGGTAGAAGCATCAAGTACTAATACTTGTACCGATGCAGATACAATTATTTTAACTGTAATATTTGGTTTAAATGTTAATGAAAATGAAGATTTACAAAGTTTAAAAATATTCCCTAACCCTGCAAATGAATATTTCTATATACAAGCTGAAAATATAAAAGCTAATGAGGTATTATATACAATTACTGATATTACAGGAAAAATTATTTTAAATAATAAAATTGATATTCTTAATTCAGGGATATATCATAAAATAGACATGAGTGATAGGGCAAAAGGAATGTATTTTATTAGCATTAAAATTGATGATTTTACAACTACCGAAAAGATTATCATAAAATAAATGGAGTATTGCTAATAGAAGATGTATTAAATGCAATTTTAATTATTTGAACAAAGATGCTCAATTGACCTATTATCAGTATTAATTCAGAAAATTAATCTTTACACAATGAAAACTATTTTATTTTTAATAATCTTATCTGCATTTATTTTTAGTTCGACTGCTCAAACTACCGTTAACAAAATTGATAGTGTTGAGATAAACAATTTGGTACACAAAGTATTTAATGTTCAATATCCTTTTTTTGAAAATTATATAAACGGAAAAGCAAAAACGAAATTATATGATATTCAAACATTGACAAACCCATTACTTGAAGGAGCATTTAACAGCAAACAATATGCAATTTTAGATAGTTTGGCTATGCTGTATTTGAACGCATACAAGTTTTTAGAAAAAGTAGATACTATGTATATTAATTATACAGGGAGAATTGATACTGTAATATTGGATAACTCATGTATGGTATGGTTAAATGATTATACTCTTGAAAATATTACTTTTAAAAATGAACAGACATTATATACTACACAGTTTAGTTATGTTTTATCACGATCAATACACCATTTTATTGAAATGAAAATGCTTGGTGAATATAAGAATATTGATTCATTATTAAAAGTATATCCTGAGTTTTTAGTTAACGATTTTTATAAGAGAATAATTTTTAATAAAGATGGAATGTTTCAAATAAGGGGATGGGGATGCATTAAGGGAACATACAATCATTATGAGTTATTACAGTTGAAAGCAAAGAACAAATTTAGAGGAAAAATATCATATTGTCGTTCAGTTACAGATAGTGATATGTGGTTAATAGCAGGTGTTGCAGAAATATTAATGGCAAATAAACTTAATCCTGAAATTGTAGTAATTGATGATGATTTAAAAACTCAGTTTATTGAATATCTGAATTTTTCTTTAAAATTTGTAGAAAAACGAATGAATAAAGCAAAATTAGCAGATTTTAACGGGAATAAGATTTTTGCTTACGATTTTGACAATAAAGCATGGATTGACCATGAAGATAATGCTTATGGTAATTGCGAATGTGATACTTTTCCATTAGAATCTGATAAACTAAAAATAAAGAAAATTGGCTGGGATTTAAGTCATGCACGTAGATTTGTGAATTTTTTTGAATCTATTTATGAATATAGTACTGTATTTAATAAATCATTTCCCGATTCATCAACTTTAAAATATTTATCAAACCAGTTTATTTATAAAGTTTTTAATGGTGATTACAAAAAGCCATTATTCGCAAATTATTATGATGGTTCAAATGGTTGGTACAGGTACGGATATCATGGCAAAGGTTTTGGATATGCTCCTTCCGATATGTCTTCTTCAGTATTATCCGGTGGATTTTGCTTTTTGGGAAAATATAATAAAGATATTATTAAACTAAGAAATTCTTTATGGGAAATGTTGTTGTCGGAAAATAATGAAATTATAGAACATAGAGAAGAACATTATGGAAAAAACTATAATAAAGGAAAAAGAACTAAAAAAGTTAATTATTTTGATTTAAAATCAACACAATCAATAATATTACTTCAATTTTTGCCAACATTTTATTAAAACATAACATAATATAAAAAAATACTTTGAAATAAATTTGCATTATTAAAAAATAATTAGTATATTTGACTAATTATTAATAATTAACCTGTGCCGTGAACCTGAAAAGGTAAACGGCATTTTTTTATATCTCCCCGAATTTTGATTATTCTGAAAACTAATAATAATTTTACCGACCTAAAAATTATAAAATGATCGAAACTGTTTTTTATGTTATAGTAGTAATTATTGTATTGGAATATTTGCTCGAAAGGTTTTTAGATTACCTTAATACTACCCGATGGAGCAATATACTACCCGAAGTATTAAAAGGTATTTATGATGCCGAAAAATATAAAAAGCAACAGGAATATGAAAAAGTAAATCATAGATTTTCACTTTTAACAAGTTCTTTTAGTATTTTACTAATGCTATTAATGTTATTCCTCGATGGCTTTGCTTTTGTTGATAATATATCAAGGAATGTAACAGATAACTACATTTTAATTGCACTATTATTTTTTGGTATTATTGTATTTGCATCTGATATATTAACTACACCTTTTTCAATTTACGGAACTTTTGTAATTGAAGAAAAATTCGGGTTCAATAAAACTACTGTTAAAACCTTTATTCTCGACAAACTAAAAGGATGGGTCCTTGGAGCTATAATAGGTGGTGGTTTACTCGCTTTACTAATATGGTTTTATAATGTTACCGAAGAAATGTTTTGGATATACGCATGGGGAGCAATTACTGTTTTTATGATATTTATGACAATGTTTTATTCATCAATAATAGTTCCATTATTCAATAAGCAAACACCACTTGAAGACGGTGAATTGCGTCAGGAAATTGAAAAATTCAGTAAAAAAGTAGGATTTAAACTTGATAATATTTTTAAAATTGATGGTTCAAAAAGATCAACAAAAGCAAATGCTTATTTTTCGGGTATAGGACCAAAAAAGAGAATAGTGTTGTACGATACTTTAATAAACGATATGGAGGTAAACGAGATTGTTGCAGTATTGGCACACGAAATAGGTCATTATAAAAAGAAACATATTTTTTCGTCAATGCTAATTTCAATAATACAAACAGGTATTACATTATTTATTTTGTCAATATTTATTGGAAATCCTGTGCTATCAAAAGCATTGGGAGTTGATCAGGCAAGTTTTCATATTGGCTTAATTGCTTTTGGGATTTTATATAGCCCAATATCAACAATTATAGGTTTAGGCATGAATATATTATCAAGAAAGAATGAATACGCAGCAGATAAGTTTGCAGGCGATAATTACAATGCAGAATATCTGGCATCGGCATTAAAAAAATTATCGGTAAAAAATTTAAGTAATCTTACACCACATCCATTATATGTATTCTTTCATTATTCGCATCCGCCTTTGTTAGAGAGGTTGAATGCATTGGGGAAATTGAAATAAATATATTGTGAAACGAAAATGAAAAACACCGCAGAAATAATAACAATAGGAGATGAGATCTTAATTGGTCAAATAGTTGACACAAATTCTGCATGGATAGCTCAACACTTAAATAATGTTGGAATAAAAATATATCAGATCACATCTGTTTCAGATAAACATGAACATATTTTACAGGCATTATCGGATGCGCAAAATAGGGCAGGGCTTGTAATTATTACAGGAGGATTAGGTCCTACAAAAGATGATATTACAAAAAATGTTTTATGCGAGTATTTTGAGACTAAACTTGTGCTTTCTGAAAAATCGCTTGAGAATATTAAGTTTTTACTCAAGCAAAGAGGAATAACTGAAATTAATAAAAACAACAGAGAACAGGCAATGGTGCCTGAAAATTGCAAATTACTGACCAATTCAGAAGGTACAGCCCCTGGAATGTGGTTTGAAAAACAAGACACAATTTTTGTTTCAATACCAGGAGTTCCATTTGAAATGAAAACCTTAATGTTAAACCATATTTTACCTAAGTTAAAAACAAAATTCAACTCTAAGGTTATAGTGCATAAAGTTGTTATGACACAAGGTTCGTTTGAGGCAAAATTAGCGGAGATACTTGAAGAATGGGAAGAAGGTTTAAAAGAAAAAAATATAAAACTGGCATATCTACCTCAACCCGGTATTATTCGGTTACGATTAAGTGCTGAAGGTGAAAATGAAGAACAAATAAGAAAAAATATTGAAGAAGAAATTGAAAAACTCAATAAAATAATTCCCGAATATATTTATGGGTATGATGAAGAAAAAATTGAGGAATCTGTAGGAAAAATAGCCAAACAGTATAATAAAACAATATCAACAGCCGAAAGTTGTACAGGTGGTAATATTGCACAATTACTTACCTCTGTTCCCGGTAGCTCTTTATACTTTACAGGCAGCGTAGTGGCTTATTCTAATGAAATAAAACAAAACATACTTAAGGTTCCCGAAAACGATATTATTAAATACGGAGCAGTTAGCAAGCAAGTGGTAGAAAAAATGGCAACTGGAATTATGAAATTATACAATACCGATTATAGTATTGCAACATCGGGAATTGCAGGACCCGATGGAGGCACAAACGAAAAACCCGTAGGTACAACATGGATTGCAGTTTGCTCTAATAATAAAGTAATATCAGAGAGTTTTCTTTTTGGAGATAACAGAGAACGAAATATTAGAAAAACATCAGTTACGGCTTTAAATATGTTGCGTAAGCTTATTATTAAAGAGATGTAAATTAGTTGGAACACGACTTTTATTGTTACACTTTTTTACTCCTCCCCATTTTGGGGAGGCTGGGTGGGGCTTTCTACTCTTTTACAACCTTCTCTACCGCCACACCTTTGCTTGTTCTTATTTTTATAATATAAATTCCTTTTGGCTGGGTTCTTAGGTCAAGCTCTTTAAGACCTGACAGGTTTTCAAAACCTGTTAGGTGTTTTCCTGTAATATCAAAAACCTCAATACTCTCTATGCCTTCTGCCTCCACACTTATTTTGCCTGTTGTGGGGTTGGGGAAGATGTTAATCATATCATATTTGATTTCTTTTATCCCTACACAATCTTCGAAAGTAATATTTATTGTATCTGTACCTAAACATGGAGTTATATCTGTTACTGTTACATAAACTGAAACTGTTCCTATGCCTGTTCCTGCAGAATCTATACAAACTGTTTGAGTAATCGCAGTTGTTGACCAAATATAACTCTGGTATGCTCCTGCATCAAGCGTAATTGTTTCACCTGCACAAATAGTATCATCTGCACCCAAGTCAACAATTGGTAAGGGGTAGATAGTAACAGTATGAGTAATACTGTCTGCCTCCGGGCCAGACTCAACATATAATTTAATATCAAAATTAGTTTGAGTTAATACTTGAGGAAAATTATATATAAATACAGGCGAATTAGTTCCCTCTGGATTATTGTCGACAAACCATTCCCAATGATCAGCTGGGTCACCAGTGCTCCAATCAGTAAATGTTAATGTTTCTTCGGAACATTGTGGATAACCCCAGTGAAATTCTGCATATATCTGAGCTTTGCTCATCAATACTGCTAATAAAATTGATAAAGTAAAGATTAGTTTTTTCATATCATATATTTTTAATTAAATAAACCGTTTATTTCCCAAAGGTAATAAAAAATTACCATAATTCAAACCTTCAAGGTTTCAAAAACCTTGAAGGTTTATTTTAATAAGCTTTTCAAACTTTTTAAAACTTGTAAGAATAACTTGTAAAAATTCTAAATAGAAACTTGCATAATTGCACTACGTTTGCCTACTTCAGTATCGCCAATAATAAAATATGCACAATACTGTGTGCCGTTTACCATAGCTTCGTTGTCTACATAAGGGCTGTGGGTGTCGGTAGCCAGATACGAAAAGTCGGTTTCGTTGGGGCGTTGGCGATAAATGTTTACGCCATCAAAATAATCTTCAAGCCCAAAACTCAATTCCCAGCCATGTGGCACTTGTTGTAATTCCAGTACAGGCATAGCATTATCTTCGTCAATTTCTTTATGGGTACCTATTATATCAAATTCTCGCCCTATTTCTTCGTCATAGTCGAGACTCGATTTAATAGTTTGTGCCATTTTGCGCACTATAGCCTCTATTTCTTTTCGGTCTTTGGCTGTTTTTTTAAATTGTGCCCGCTTTTTGTTTAAAATTTCCCGCTCTGTTGTCATATCGCCCTGATATTCATCTGCCGGTACTTGTGCAGTTTTTATTTCTTCCTCATTAATACCATAATGGTTTACATATTCAACCAATTTTTTCATAAAATTAAGCAGCCATGCTGCAAATTTCAATTTGTTACTTGGAATAAAACTACCGTATTTGCTCATAATAATAATTGTTAATGATTAATATTTAGATTTATAAAAAATAGACATAGTTTTAAATGACTTTTCGACATCGAATTTTTGGTTTTCGACATCGACAAATGACTTTTCGACATCGAATTTTTGCTTTTCGATATCGGCAAATAACTTTTCGACATCGAATTTTTGATTTTCGATATCGACAAATAACTTTTCGACATCGAATTTTTGATTTTCGACATCGGCAAATAACTTTTCGATATCGAATTTTTGGTTTTCGACATCGCTAAAATAATTTTCGGGCTGTTTATAGCATTGTTTGCTAAACTGGGTGTTTATAAGTTTATTCTCTTTCTTTCTATATAATATATATATGCTGGCAGGGGTTTGTGGGCTGTTGTTAAATACTGTATTATTGAAGTTCATTTTGTAAAAGTATAAAAAATATTTTAATGTTGCAATTATTTCAGTGATAAAATGATAGAATGATTTAATGAGATAATGAGATAGTGATTTAATGAGATAATGATAGAATGATTTAATGAGATAATGATAGAATGATTTAATGAGATAATGATAGAATGATTTAATGAGATAATGATAGAATGATTTAATGAGATAATGATTTAATGAGATAATGATTTAATGAGATAATGACTAATAACAATCAACAAGCAAATTGTCAATATGTTTATATTTCTGTTAATAACAAAATATTTACAATTTCTTTTAAAGCCTTTCCATTGCCTATCTTTGCAGCAAAATATTTTATTAAAATAAATGACTGAAGAAAGATATACCGATGATAGCATTCAGACTCTAGAATGGCGCGAGCATATTAGAAAAAGACCCGGTATGTATATCGGTAAGCTTGGCGATGGTTCTTCACGCGACGATGGTATCTATATCTTAATAAAAGAAGTTATAGACAATTCTGTAGATGAGTTTTCCATGGGATTTGGTAAAACAATTGAGGTTAAAATCAACGAAAGTGGTGTTGTTAGCATTAGGGATTATGGGCGTGGTGTGCCGCTGGGAAAAGTAATTGATGCAACTTCTAAAATGAACACAGGTGCTAAATACGATTCTAAAGTATTTAAAAAAACTGTTGGGCTCAATGGTGTTGGTATTAAAGCGGTAAATGCCTTATCAGATAAATTTATTATAAACTCAATACGCGAGGGTGAAAAAAAATCGGTAGAATATAGCAAAGGAAATATTATTGAGGATTTTAAAATTGAGAAAACTACCGATAAAAATGGCGTATTAATAACATTTACCCCCGATGAGGAATTATTTGGCGACTTTAATTATATTATTGAGTATGTTGAAGTAATGCTTCGCAACTATGTTTACCTTAACTCAGGATTAACAATAATTTTTAACGGCAACAGATTTTACTCAAGAAATGGTTTGCTCGATTTGTTGAACGAAAATTTAAGTTCAAATATACTTTACCCAATTATTCATTTAAAAGGCGATGATATTGAAGTTACCATAACACATGGCACTCAATATAGGGAAGAATATTATTCCTTTGTAAACGGTCAGTACACAACTCAGGGCGGCACACATCTGTTGGCGTTTAAAGAGGGTATTGTTAAAACTATTAGGGAGTTTTATAAAAAAGATTTTGATACATCAGATATAAGGGCTTCAATAATTGCAGCTGTAAGCATAAAAGTAGAGGAGCCTATTTTTGAATCGCAAACAAAAACAAAACTCGGTTCTAAGGATATTGAACCTAACGGACAATCGGTAAGGAATTTTATAATAGATTTTTTAAAGAGAAACCTCGATGATTTTCTTCATAAAAACTCCGAAACAGCAGAAATACTTTTAAGAAAGATACAAGAATCAGAAAAAGAAAGAAAAGCAATTTCAGGTATAAAAAAGAAAGCTAAAGAGTTTGCCAAAAAAACAAGTTTGCACAATAAAAAACTCAGAGATTGTAAAATACATTATAATTCTAACGATGAAAGAAGATTAGAAACTACAATTTTTATAACCGAGGGTGATTCTGCAAGCGGTTCAATTACAAAATCGAGAGATGTAAGTACTCAGGCTGTTTTCAGCTTAAAAGGAAAACCTCTTAACACGCAAAATTTGCAGAAAAAGATTGTATATGAAAACGAGGAATTTAATCTTTTACAATCGGCTTTAGATATTGAAGAAAGTATTGAAAATCTTCGTTACCGAAACATTGTTATTGCTACCGATGCCGATGTTGACGGAATGCATATTCGCCTTTTATTATTGACATTCTTTTTGAAATTTTTTCCGGAACTTGTAAAAAACGGACATATTTTTATTCTCCAAACTCCTTTGTTTAGAGTTAGAAATAAAAAAGAAACTTTTTATTGTTATAATGAAAATGAAAAACAAAAAGCAATAAATAAAATTGGCAAAAAAGCTGAGATAACCCGATTTAAAGGATTGGGTGAAATATCACCCGATGAGTTTAAACATTTTATTGGCAAAAAAATACGTTTAGACCCTGTTAGGTTGAAGAAAGAAGATAATATTGTTGATTTGCTGGATTTTTATATGGGCAAAAATACTCCTGAACGACAGGAATTTATTATAAATAATTTAACAATTGAAAAAGAGCTTGCTGAATAAAGAGTATGCGAAGTTTTGCCGTCATTGCGAGCGAGGAACGAGTGCGGCAATCTCTTCGATATTGGTCAGATTGCTTCGTCATACTTTCTCGCAATGACGTTCATTTTTCAGGGAAGGAAATAATTTAGGTGAGAAATAATAATAAAGTAACAGATGGAATGAGTAAAGAGGAACTTGATATAAACCAACATGCCGACGATAATAATGAAGTTGAAGAAGCTAAGGAGATAGTTGAACAAACATCAGAAGAAGTAAAGCCGGAAGATGAGCAAGTTAAAACAACTGTTTTGTCTGGAATGTTTAAAAACTGGTTTCTTGATTATGCTTCCTATGTTATTCTCGACAGAGCTGTTCCTCACATTAATGATGGCTTAAAACCTGTTCAGCGAAGAATATTGTATTCCATGAAACGCCTCGATGATGGCAGGTATAACAAAGTTGCCAATATAATTGGACATACAATGCAATTTCATCCTCATGGAGATGCATCAATTGGCGATGCCCTTGTACAAATTGGACAAAAAGATCTTTTAGTAGATCCGCAAGGTAACTGGGGTAACATATTAACAGGCGATAGAGCAGCTGCACCAAGATATATAGAAGCAAGATTATCAAAATTTGCTTTAGATGTGGTTTTTAATTCAAAAACTACAATTTGGGAACAATCTTATGACGGAAGAAATAAAGAACCTGTAACATTACCTGTAAAATTTCCATTAATGCTTACTCAGGGCATTGAAGGTATTGCAGTTGGTCTTGCTTCTAAAATTTTACCTCATAATTTTATTGAGCTAATTGATGCCTCAATTCTTTATTTGCAAGAAAAAGATTTTGAATTATTTCCCGATTTTAATACAGCCGGATATATTGATGTGTCGCGTTATAATGATGGACTACGTGGAGGTAGTGTTAAGGTTAGAGCAAAAATAGAAAAGGAAGATAAAAAAACATTAAAGATTACAGAATTACCTTTTGGTAAAACTACAAGCTCATTAATTGATTCTATTATTAAAGCAAATGATAAGGGTACAATTAAAATCAAAAAAATTGATGACAATACTTCTGAAAATGTTGAAATACTGATAGACTTGCCATCGGGAGTTTCTACTGATATTACAATAGACGGATTGTATGCCTTTACCGATTGTGAAGTATCTATTTCTCCCAATTCATGTATTATTTGCAATGAAAAACCAATTTTTATTGGAGTTAAAGAGATATTAAAACGTGCAACTGATCATACCCTTGAATTATTAAAATGGGAACTTGAAATTCGCCTTTCCGAACTTAATGATGACTGGCATTTTTCATCTTTAGAAAAAATATTTATTGAAAAGAAAATATATCTTGATATGGAAGGCAGTCCCGACTGGGATAATACTATAAGTGTAATTGACAAAGGACTTACTCCATACAAAAAGTTATTAAGACGTGAAGTTACAAGAGAAGATATAGAGAGATTGCCGGAAATAAAGATGAAACGCATTACCAAACACGATGCATTTAAAGCTGATGAACATATTAAGGGAATTGAATTTGAAATTACAGAAGTTAAAAATCATCTCGAAAACATTATTCCTTATACCATTAACTATTTTAAGCAAATTAAGAAAAATCACGGAAAAGGAAGAGAAAGAAAAACAGAAATTAGAAGTTTTGACACAATTGAAGCTACAAAGGTTGTTGTTGCAAATTCAAAATTATATGTAGACCGTAAAGAAGGTTTTATTGGTTCAGGCTTAAAGAAAGATGAATTTGTTTGCGAATGTTCTAATATCGATGATATTATTGTATTTTTAAAAGATGGTAAATACATTATTACTAAAATCTCAGATAAAGCCTTTGTAGGTAAAGATATATTACATGTTGCGGTATTTAACAAAAGTGATGATCGTACTGTTTACAATTTATTGTATCGTGATGGAAGAGCAGGAAAAACAATGGCAAAAAGATTTGCTGTTACTTCTGTAACCCGAGATAAAGAATATGATGTAACAAAGGGAACGCCCAATTCAAAAATATTATATTTTAGTGCAAATGCTAACGGAGAAGCAGAAATTGTTAAAATATTTTTAAAACCTCGTCCACGATTAAAAAAATTAGTATTTGAATTCGATTTTGGAGACTTAGCTATTAAGGGTAGAAGTTCAATGGGTAATACTATAACTAAAAATGAAGTTCATAAAATAACATTAAAAGAGCAGGGAGTTTCTACTTTAGGAGGCTTACAAATCTGGTTTGATGATGAAGTGTTAAGGCTTAATACAGATAACAGAGGTAAATTTATTGGAAAATTCAATGGAGATGAAAGAATTCTAGTCATTTCTAAATCAGGATATTTTAAACTTTCAACATTTGAATTATCAAATCATTTTGAGGATGATATATTGCTTATTGAAAAATTTAACCCTAATAAAGTTTATTCTGTTGTATATTTCGATGCAGAACAAGAATTTTATTATCTAAAACGCTTTCAAATCGAAGCTTCTGATAAGAAATTAAGCTTTATTGGCGATTATTCTGAAAATAAACTTTTAAGTATTTCAGAAGTTAAATATCCAAGATTTGAAATTAATTTTGGAGGAAAAAATAAAGACAAAGAATCTGAAATAATTGAAGTTTCAGAATTTATTGGAGTAAAAAGCTACAAAGCAAAAGGAAAACGATTAACAAAATATAATATTAAAAACGTTAAAGAACTTGAGGCTATTGTTAAAGATGAAGACGTAAAAGAAAACTTTGAAGAACCGGAATTTGAAATTGTCAGAAAAGAAGATACTGATAACGATATTTCTCAAATGACTTTAGACCTTTAAATATGCGAATATTTCTAATAGGTTTTATGGCTAGTGGCAAAACAAGTATAGGGGAAAAGATCGCAAAAAAATTAAATCTCCAGTTTATTGATATTGACAATGTTATTGAAGAAGAATCGGGACTGCAAATAAGTGATATTTTTACGGAAAGGGGAGAGGATTATTTTCGTAATTTAGAAGAAAATGCTCTAAACAAAATAATTGAAAAAGAAAATGTAGTTATTGCTACAGGTGGTGGTACTACTTGTTTTTTTGATAATATGGAATTAATGAATAAAAATGGGATTACTGTTTATATAAAATTATCTGCATTAGATTTATTTAATCGCTTAGAAAATTCCCAAACAGACAGACCCTTATTGAAAGGACTTAATAAAGAGAAACTACTTGCTAAAATTGTTGAATTACTAAATAAAAGAGAAAAGTTTTATAAGCAAGCACAATATACTATTGATGGGATTGATCCTGATCTTAATAAATTATACCAATTGTGTTTATAAAATTATCATTCATGGTAAACACATGAAAACCTTTTTTTAATATATCGTAGATGCTAAATATAAGCCTCGTTAGAGGCGATATATTATTAAATGTAAATCAAAGTTGATAATTTATTGGAATCAAATATTTTATTTGCAATTTCAAGTAACTCTTCTGAAGTAATATTATTAATTTTTTCACTAACAGTTTCAAGACTATCTACTTTGTTATAGAGTAAAAAACTCTTGCTGAATGTGAAAAACAAATTAGCATTATTGTCAACAGAAATTGCCAACTGACCAATTAATTGCTTTTTAGCTCTGTGCAACTGTAAAGTCCCAAGTTTTTTATTTTTAACTTGTTTCAGTTCTTTATTTACAAGTTCAATGCTGAAATCTAAATTTTCCTTATCAGTTCCAAAATATACCTGCCAATTTCCTGTATCGAAATACTTATTATATGATGATTCAACGTGGTAGGCAAGCCCGTGTTTTTCCCTTAAAGATAAATTCAATCTGGAATTCATTCCTTGTCCGCCAATTATATTATTTAACAAGTTTAACCCTGTTCTTTTATTATCAACAGAACTGTATGCAATATTTCCAATTATACAATGAGCCTGATGAGTGTTTTTTACAATTTTTTTTGAAAAAGGTTTGTAACTATTAAATTTAGTACGCTTGAATTTTCTAAAATTAGAATTAATATTATTAAAATACTTATCGGCAATTGCTTTAACCTTGTCAAAATCAATATCTCCAATAGAACACAATACCATATTATCGGTATTGTATTTTTTTTTAATAAAATTATTTATATGATTTGTATTAATGTTTTCTAGAGATTGTTGACTACCTAAAATACTCTTACTTAATGGATGACCCTTGTAAAGCAATTCTTCAAAATCATCAAAAATTAATTCGTTAGGGGTGTCGAGATACGAGTTTATTTCGTCGTAAACTATTATCTTTTCTTTTTGTAACTCTTTTTGTGGAAATGTAGAATTAAAAACTATATCGGAAAGTAATTCTAAAAACCTATCATAATAAGTGTTTAAAAATGTGCCATAAATTAATGTTTCTTCTTTGCTTGTGTATGCATCTATTTCTCCTCCTACACTTTCCATCCGATTTAATATATGATACGATTTTCGTTTATCTGTCCCCTTAAAAAGGGTGTGTTCAATAAAGTGTGCAATACCAAATTCTTTTTCTGTTTCATCTCTTGAACCAGTATTGACAAGTAACCCACAATATGCCACCTTTGATGGGATATGTTTGTGGATCAATCTTATACCGTTATTGTATTTATGAGTGTAATATTTCATAATTAAATTCCTGTAAAAGTAAAAAATGATTTTATTTTTTTGACTTTCAACTCCACAATAATTCATAAATTTGCAAAAAGAATATTTTTTGGAAATTTTAAAGATCATAATAATTTCAATAATCTTAATTGCTTTTATAGTAGGAGCGATGGCATTGAAAATTTTTCTTTCCAAGAAAAAAAACAAATCTATTGATTCATGCGCAAAACCCGAAATTAAAGACAAAGATCTTTCTTGTGGATATTGTTCTCTAAATGAGTCGTGTAATGTTAAAGATGAGGGAAGTGAATAATTAATAGTAGTTTTTCTTTTTTTTAATATGTTAATATAAGATCCAATTTTTTTTTCTTGATGATTATCTAATTTATTAATTGTAAAATCCAGAAATTTACTGCTTTTAATATGAAATTTGGCTTAATGGTATTGTACTGAGTTTCCATACCATCTAATTGTTGATTAAGAATTGCTGAATTATTTAGAATTTTTCTAATTTTACGTTTCATTTATGAAGATCTATCAAAATACAGATAATTATAATATTCGCAAACCAATTGTAACTGTTGGCACTTTTGACGGTTTACATTTAGGACATTTAAAAGTAATTGATTCATTAAAAAAAATAGCCGATGATAATGATGGAGAAACTGTAGTTTTTACCTTTTGGCCTCATCCAAGGTTGGTTATAAATAACAACAATGAAAAAATCACATTATTAAATACATTAGAAGAAAAGATAGAAAGATTTGAAAAAATTGGAATTGAGCATCTAATAATTCATGAATTTTCAAAAGAATTTTCTTTAATGAACTCTTTTGACTTTGTGAAAAATATTCTAGTTGAGAAGCTAAACATTCATTTATTAATTGTTGGTTATGACCATCATTTTGGAAATAACAGAGAAGGTGGATTTGATAATTTAAAACAATATGCAGATAAATTAAATTTCGAAGTAAAAAGAATTGAGGCTTTGAGTCATGAAAATATAAATATCAGTTCTACAAAAATTCGAGAGGCTTTGTATGCAGGAGATATTGCAATTGCTGAAGAATTTCTTGGATATAGTTATATGTTTAGCGGTAAGGTGGTAAAGGGCAATGAGTTGGGAAATAAAATTGGTTTTCCTACAGCAAATATTCATATAGCTGATAAATTTAAGCTAATTCCAAATGAAGGTGTATATGCTGTAATTATTGAGTTTGATAAAAAACAATACAAAGGGATGTTGAATATTGGATTTAACCCTACTGTTTGCAATGTGAGAAATAAAAGGATAGAGGTTCATATATTTGATTTTAATGATAATATATATGATAAAACAATTAAAATTATTTTAAAGCATAAAATTAGAAATGAAATAAAGTTTGACAGTATTGAGCAATTGAAAGTTCAATTAAATATTGATAAGAAAGAATCATTATGTCTTTTAAAATAAATTTGTAAATTGCATGATATTTTGGATTTTCATTTCGTATCGGTATAATTTTTGTAAGGTTATTCATTAATAAAAATTTTAATATATCATGAAAGTTTTAAGAATCTCAATTATTTCGTTAATAGTGTTTTGTATTTTTAACTTTAGTGCATTTTCAAACCCTTTAATTGAGGTGCCAAAAGAAATATTAATAGCACTAAAATCAGGTAATTCAAAAGAATTGGCAAAATTTTTTAATTCAAATATTGAGTTAGAGATTTTTGGCGATGAAGAAGTTTACAGTAAAGCACAAGCAGAATTAATAATAAAAGATTTTTTCTCAAAACATTCTCCCTCAGGCTTTTCAAAATTACATGAAGGCGGTAAAGATGGCTCAAAATATGTAATAGGTAATTTATCTACTTCTACAGGTACTTACAGGGTATACTTTCTACTAAAGGACAAAGGTGGAAAAGCGTATATTCATGAATTAAGAATTGAAGATGAATAGCAAATACTTGCATGCTTTTATTGAAAATGCAATAAAAGAAGACATTGGTGATGGAGACCATACTTCCCTTGCATGCATACCAAAATCAACTATAGGGAAAGCAAAATTACTGATTAAACAAGAAGGAATAATTGCTGGTGTTAATATTGCTCAAATTGTTTTTAATAAAATTGATAAAGATTTATTATTGAATGTTTTTATTAACGACGGTGTTAGAGTTAATTTTGGTAATATAATTTTTGAGGTTGAAGGACCAATACAATCAATTCTTTTGGCAGAACGGCTTGTTCTTAATATTATGCAGCGAATGAGCGGTATCGCAACTCAAACTAATCAATATGTTAAAAAGTTAGAGGGTTTGAATACAAAGATTTTAGATACAAGAAAAACAACTCCGGGTATGCGATTGTTTGAAAAAGAAGCGGTGAGAATAGGAGGTGGGTATAATCATCGTATGGGCTTGTATGATATGATAATGATAAAGGATAATCATATTGATTATGCTGGAGGAATTGAAAATGTAATAAAATCGGTTAAAGAATATCTTGAAAAAAACAAGAAGAACTTAAAAATTGAAATAGAAGCAAGAACTATTGAAGATGTTGAGAAAATTATTGAAACGGGTGGAATAGATCGTATTATGTTTGATAATTTTAATTATGAGGATACAAAAAAAGCAGTTCAAATTGTAAATGGTAAATATGAAACGGAATCTTCAGGTGGAATTAATTTAGATACAATAAGAGGATATGCAGAATGTGGCGTTGATTTTATTTCAGTAGGTGCATTAACTCATCAAATTAAAAGTTTGGATATTAGTCTTAAAGCAATTTAAAACACTCTTAAGTATAACATTTTAGTTTTTTTTACGTAATTATTAAATTGTCATTACTTTTCATTAAAAAAATGAAATATACCTTAATATTATTTTTCACATTACTTTGTTTGTTTTCATATAGCCAGGATAAACAGACTGTTAATTATGATGATCTTGTTAATAAAGATGGTTTAATGTATTATAATGAGGATGCAAAACCATATTCAGGCAAATGTGTTACCAGTCATAATGGAGGCGGTATCGGAATGGGAGGATTTTATAAAGCAGGCAAGAAACATGGAGACTGGGTGTGGTGGTATAAGAATGGAGAAAAACAAAGATATTCTGTTTACGTAAATGGCAGAAAAAATGGCAAATGCATTTACTGGTATAAAAACGGAATTAAAAAATGTGAAATAACATTCTATGACAATCAAAATATTCGTCAAACTTCGTGGGATAATAAAGGAAATCCTATGAAAAACCCTTCATTCTCTAGTTATAAATAAAAGCAGATTATTCTATTTGATTTTTATGTTAATTTCAAGTTGAAATAACTTTATAAATTGTACTCTAATTAAAATTACATACAATGTAAAAATTTATCAACAAGTTTCTTTATTTCATCATTCTTGTTATATAGTCTTTCACTAAGGTCATTATCTTTATGTTCTTTTAGCTTTTTAATTGTATTATCAATATATCCCTTAGTGAAAATCCCATTTTTTTCAAAAAATTCTCTTTTTTCATTTAAAGCGTCAGCAGATTCAAAGCAAGAAGCTGGTAAACAATCAAGCTCAGCAAGCTTGTCTTTATGCTCTTCTTTAAATATATTTACATTAACATATAGTTTTTCAGCTAATTTCAAAGAGTCAGGAGATTCAATCCCATATTGAGCAGCTACACAAATTGCGGCAAGAGTAGCATAAATATCTGCAGAACCATCAGGGGAGCGTAGTTCAACAGTTTGTTTACCTGCTGCTTCCGGTACATTTTCAATTTGTTGAGGATTTACATCTTTTACCATACTTGTTTTAACATTCCATCCTAGTGGCACGCGTACCAAAACAGAACGATTGCGATCTCCCCAACAAATATTTGTAGGAGCTTCCTGATGTGGAACTAAACGTAAATAAGAAGTTGGTATTGTATTACTAAAAGCTGTAATTGGTTTAGCAAGAGTTAATAATCCTGCAATAACTTTCTTTGCTGTATCAGTTAAACCATTATCATCAGTCATTATATTTTTACCATCTTTTTCTACAAGCATGTGAAAATGCAAGCCACTACCTGCTTTGCCTACAGTAATTTTAGGAGCAAAACTTAAATCAACACCATAAGCATAACCTAATGTTCTTAATACCCATTTTGCAATAACAAGTTGGTCTGCAGCTTTATCAATGTCCATTGGTGTAAATTCTATTTCATGTTGTTCATAAGCTTTATCATCAAGTGAAAAATTACCAACTTCAGAATGTCCGTATTTAATTAAGCCTCCACATTCAGAAATTAATTTTAAAGCTTCTTTTCTTATATTGTCATAACTTGTAAAGGGGTGCGATGAGTGATAACCCTTTTGATCTTCAGCGGGATATAGTTCTTTTTTTTCACCAATAACATAGTATTCTAATTCTCCCATTGCTTTTAATTTACATCCTGTAGATTTCATAAAAGATGCATGTGCTTTTTTAAGTATATTTTCAGGAGAATTTTCCAAAGGTTTGCCATCGTTTGTGTAGAATGAACATAAAATGTCAATAGTTGGAACTTCTGAAAATGGATTTAAAAATGCAGTTTTAAATCTTGGAATTACATATAAGTCGCTGGATGCTGCACCTACATAAGAGAATAAACTTGAACCATCTACGCGTTCTCCACAAGATAAAATTTCTATTAAATGCTTTTTACTTGTAATAACAAAGTTTAATGATTTAAGCTTTCCGTCGTCTGCCAGATATCTTAAATTAAGCATTTCGATTTCAAAATCTTCAACGAATTTCACAATATCATTCATTGTAAATTCGCAAGCAGGTTTGTTTAAATGTCTAACTAAAATGTTAGGATTTAATGCTATTTCGCTTTCTTTCATCATGTTAAGTTTTTATATTATACATTAATTATTCCTTATGATTTAAAAATATAAAAATACATAAAATATCAATAATAACAACAAAATATGTTTGAAAAAAGAAATTTAATTCATTTCAGCAATAATATCAATGTTTCCTTTTACATGTTGGTTTAATTTAACTTTAATATCGTAATCAACAGGAAGAAAGAGGTCTACTCTTGAACCAAACCTTATAAAACCCAGTTCAACTCCTTGCTTTATGTCTGTATTTATTTTAACATAAGATATTATCCTGCGAGCCATTATTCCTGCAATTTGCCGTACTAATATTTTTTCATTGCTTACGGTTTCAATTACAGTTGTTGTTCTTTCATTTTCAGTTGAAGATTTAGGATGCCATGCAACCAAATATTTTCCCTGATGGTGTTTATGATAAGTTATTTTCCCGCTAACAGGGTAACGATTTACATGCACATTAAGCGGAGACATAAAAATGGATATTTGTAATCTTTTTTCATTGAAATACTCTTTTTCAGTTGTTTCTTCAATAACAACAATTTTCCCATCTGCTGGGGCAAAAATTTTATTATCATCTATAATTAATTTTCTTTCTGGATTTCTAAAAAAGTAAAATATCCATATAAACATAGGAAAAGTTAAACCAAATATTATAAAAAATAAGGTATGATTAAAATAGAAATAGCTTAATATATTTATTAATAAAAATATTAAAGTTGCAATTATAATGATTTTATATCCTTCTTTGTGCAATCTCATTTTATTTATTTAATAAGTCGAAATAGTATTTTGCTTTTGCCGAATCTCCATGTTGTTGGAAATATCGGTAAAGTCCATTGCAAAGATTAGCATTTTTTGGAACTTTTTCAATAGCTTCTTCCCAATATTTTACAGCTGTTGCTGTATCGGAGTTAAATAAATAATAATTTCCAATGTTTATATAGGGTTTATCGGAGTTCGGTTCTATTTGCATAATTACTTTATTAAGTTCAATGGCTTTACTTGTGTTCCCGGTTTTGTTATTAATATTTGCAAGTAACTCTAATGCATTAATATTAAGAGAATCGTATTTTACAGCAATATTATAATATTGCATTGCTTTAGTAGTATTATTGTTAATTTCATAAATATAGCCAAGGTTTAGTAATATATCAGAATTTGTTGAATCGGTTTTAAGAGCTTCAATATAATATTTTTCAGCAGTTTTAAAATCTTTATAATATTCAAAATAGATATTCCCAAGATTTTTAAGAGCATTTGTATATTGGGGATAAACTTTTAAGCCTCTTTTATAATAATCAACAGAATTTTTCAGTATTATTTGCTTCTTACTGTCCTGTGTATTATTCTTGTTTGTTCTTATTTCTTTCAGTAGTGTTCCAGCGTATAGAACATTTGCTTTTGCAGAATTTTCAAGATGTTTATGATCGCTTTCAAATAGTGTGATATTATCTTTCCATGCTTTGTTCCTGTTAATTGTTCCAATAGTATATGGGATTAAAATTATTAATAATACAATAATTATTTTGTAATTAATAGCGAATTCTTTTTTGTTTTTTGATAATAGCTTAAACAATAAAAAGCCTGTAACAATACTAAATCCTAAGGATGCCGAATAAACTAATCTTTCTCCAACAATCCCTGATACTGGTATGTAGATGTTCGAGAACATTGAAATTGCAAACAAGTAATATAGTATTCCAAAAACAACAACTTTCTTTTTTTTAAAATTTAAAATTGCGATGATGAAAATAAATAAATGAAAAATTACAGATATAATAATCCTAAAACTAAACCAAGTTGAGAACGGTATCATATTATACCCGTAATAATGACGAAGCGGATAAGGAAACACTAATAGTTTAATATATTCATGTAAAGAAGAAAACCCGATAATAATCCTATTATTTAATGAATTAATAATGTATAAAGGGTTTTCAAAATACATCATTTCTTTATCGATAGATAAATTGATGTGTGCTAGTTGTCTGATGATATAGCCTATAATAGCTAATAATAGAAGTGATAAAAAGATCTTCTTGCTGTTTGCATTTGTGAAAAAGTAAAGACTTAAGGGAACAAGTGCGGCAAAAACAAGGATATTTTCTTTTGACAAATATCCTAGAATAAAACATAGTATAGCAGGAAGAATGTAAAGCCAGTTCTTTTTTATTACAAACTTATAGAAGAAATATAAAGTAGATAATCCTCCTAGAAAACTCAAAATCTCTTCTCTGTTTTTTAGACTTGCAACAACTTCGGTATGAATTGGGTGAGCTAAAAAAAGCAATACTATAATAAATGATAGCCAAACGGAATATTTATTTAAAAATTTAATTAATAAAAGAAAAAGAAAAATCCCTGTTAGTGCATACAATAAAATATTAATTAAGTGACTTATATGAGGATTTTCTCCAAATATAGAATATTCAATGGCAAAAGTAATTTTTCCAAAAGGTCTGTATCCGTATGTTCTTCCTTTTCCTTCGGAATATGTTGAGGTGAGAATTTCGGGAATACCTTTAATTCCTTTATGAACCTGTTCGTTATCCTGAATAACAAAATTATCGTCCAAACAATAGTCATTATTAATTGTGTTTCCATATAAAATAAATGAAAATGCAATTATTATAACTATAAATATTCTATTTAATCGTATGTTCTTTTTTAGTTTATTCAAGAATTTGCAATCTATTAATTTTATGCTACTATATAATTTATGTGTGTAAAAGTACATAAATTTTATGAAAAAAAACAAAGAACTTTCCTATTAAGAATTGCGGAAATACATAATATAAACTAAAAATATTTCCAATTTCAAACTACAATTTTCTAAAAGAAAAATATACCTTTGCATACTTTTTAAATATAAAAAACAATAAAATATGAAAACAGCAGAATTGCATACAGAAAAAGGTTTGATGAAAGTAGAATTTTATGAAAAAGATGCTCCCGGCACAGTAGAAAACTTTGTGAAACTTGCAAAAGACGGGTTTTATAATGGTTTAACATTTCATAGAGTTATACCTGATTTTGTTATTCAGGGTGGATGTCCAAAAGGCGATGGTACAGGCGGTCCGGGTCATAATATAAAATGCGAATTAGATGGAGATAATCAATATCACGACAAAGGAGTATTATCAATGGCACATGCAGGTAGAGATACCGGTGGCTCACAATTTTTTATATGTCACAGCAGAACTAATACTTCACACCTTGACAGACAACATACTTGTTTTGGTAAAGTAATAGAAGGACTTGAAGTAATTGATAAAATTGAAGCAGATGATACGATAGAAAAAATTGTAATCAATGAATAATGTTTAAAATTGTCAATTAACAATTTATAATCACAAAATATCAATTATCAAATAATCGAAACTGTTTAAGTTTTTGATTTATATTTTGGCATTTAATTCCTCCCCTTAGGGGAGGTTAGGAGGGGCTTTTACCTCATTCTAATAATCTGTTCTCTATCAGGGCCAACTGAAACAATTGTTACAGGAACATTTACCTGATTCTCAATAAATCTAATATACTTTATAAATTTTTCAGGCAAATCACTTTGTTTTTTCATTATAGTGGTATCTGTTTTCCATCCGTCAAGTTCTGAGTATATTGGTGTTATATCGTCTGTAATATCAAATGGGAAATAATCAATAGTTTCTCCTTTGTGCTTATATGCTGTTGCAACTTTTAGAATATCGAATTTGTCAAGCACATCTGCTTTTGTAATAAACAATTCGGTAACACCATTTATCATAATAGCATATTTTAGTGCAACAAGGTCTAACCATCCACAACGTCTTGCTCTCCCTGTTGTTGAGCCAAATTCATTTCCGTATTTCCCTAATAATTCCCCTGTTTCGTCAAATAATTCGGTAGGGAACGGACCGCTACCAACACGTGTACAGTATGCTTTTACAATTCCATATACATTTCCTATTTTATTTGGAGCAATTCCTAATCCTGTACATGCACCGGCACAAACAGTGTTTGAAGAAGTAACATAAGGATAAGAACCAAAATCAACATCTAATAAAGTACCCTGAGCACCTTCTGCAAGTATAGGTTTGTTCTCGTTAATGTAATTATTTAAAACATGTTCGCTGTCAATAAGTTCAAATTGCTTAATAAACTCAATACCTTCATGCCAGCCTTTTTCAAATTCATCAATATTATACTTAAAATCATACTGATTTAATATACTTTTATGCTTGGTGGTGAGAAAGTTATATTTATCCATAAACTTATCGGAAGTAATATCACCAATCCTAAGCCCGTTTCTGCCTGTTTTATCCATATATGTTGGTCCAATGCCTTTTAGAGTAGAACCAATCTTTGTTTTGCCTTTATGGGCTTCAGAGGCTGCATCAATAATTCTGTGGGTAGGCATTATTAAATGAGCTTTTTTAGAGATAAACAGTTTTTTTATAATAACAGATGGTTCAATACCAAGTGATAATATCTCTTTCTTGAAAATAATAGGGTCAATAACAACACCATTACCAATGATATTTACGGCATTTTCTCTAAAAATTCCCGAAGGAATTGTATGTAATACATGTTTTTTATTTTCAAATATAAGTGTATGACCGGCATTTGGTCCTCCCTGAAATCTTGTTATAACATCATACTTAGGAGTAAGTACGTCAACAATTTTCCCTTTTCCTTCATCGCCCCATTGTAGGCCTAATAGTACATCAACTTTCATTTGCTTGTGTATTTATCATTAGTTTTTAAAAAGCCTGTGAAATTATAAAATATTAAAATATAAAAAACCAGTTGTTGATAAAATGATAATAAAATAATTGATTCCAAAACCAAGAAATGTTTATCAGTGTTTAATTTTAGAGAAATAATTGAATGCACAAATGTCAAAACTAAAAATTTATAAAGCTTCAGCAGGTTCGGGAAAAACCTACAAATTAACAGAAGAATATTTAAGACTTCTTTTTCATAATCCAAACAACTTTAAAAGAATACTTGCTGTAACTTTTACAAATAAAGCTACAGAAGAGATGAAAAGTCGTATTGTTTCCGAGCTTTACAAATTATCTGTTGGAGAACAAAACATCTATTTTAAGACATTTACAAATGAATTTAATTGGGATAATGAAAAAATAAAACAACAAGCAGGTATAGTTTTAAACAATATTTTACACGATTATTCTAAGTTTTCCGTAGGCACTATCGATAGTTTTTTTCAAAAGGTAATTCGTGCATTTTCAAAGGAACTGGGGCTTTATTCGGGTTATACTATTGAACTTGATAACTCAGGTATTCTTGGCGAAGCAGTTGATAATATTTTTACAAAGATTGATGAGGAAAAGCAGACTAGAGAATGGTTGTTGAAATTTTCTGAAGATAAAATTAAAGACGGAAAGAGTTGGAACCTTAAACAGGATATTCTTAAACTTAGTTATGAGATATTTAAAGAACAATTTCTTTTATTGTCAGATGAAATTATTGCAAAAATCAATGACAAAAACTTTTTAAATAAATACTATGCCGACCTTTATAAGATTAAATCCGGTTTTGAAAACGATTTAAAGGCAATTGCAAACAAGGCAATAGAGCAAATGGAATTGTATTCGCTTGAGGTTGACGATTTTTCAGGAAAAAAAGGTGGTGTGGCAGGGCATTTTCACAAGATCTTAAATAATAAGTTTGAACCAACAAAGACTGTGATTAATGCTCAAAACAATGTGGAAAAATGGTACACCAAAACTTCTGATAATAAAGATGTAATAATTGAAGTCGTAAATGGAGGATTGAACAATATTTTAGTTGAAGCAATTGAGTATTATAATGTAAATTCAAATAAATATAATTCAGTTGACAAGATTACCCGATTATTTTATTCACTAGGCATAATTGTAGATATAGCAACAGAAGTTAAAAAGATAACAGGCGAAAATAATATTTTTTTATTGAGCGATGCTGCTAAATTCTTACACTCAATAATAAATGATGATGATACTCCCTTTGTGTACGAAAAAATGGGTTATTTCTTTAAGCACTTTATGATAGACGAGTTTCAGGATACTTCAAATTTACAATGGTCAGATTTCAAGCCTCTTATTTTAAATAGTTTGTCGGAGAATAATTCCAGCCTTGTTGTTGGCGATATTAAACAATCAATATACCGTTGGCGTAATAGCGATTGGAAACTGCTTGCAGAGCAGGTAGATAGTGATTTTAGAAATCAGGGAACAGAGCATGTAAACCTTAAGCAAAACTGGCGCAGTAAAAAGAATATAATTTCATACAACAATGCTGTTTTTAAAAAAGCTTCAGAAATTTTACAGCAACAATTTAACGAACAGGCAGTTGATTATTCCGATAATGAAATAGAAATACTTAGAGAAAGAATTGAAAATGCTTACAGTGAGGTTTTACAGATAAGTCCTGAAAGCACTGACAATAAAGGAGGACTTATCAAAAATATTTTTATTGAAAGTGAAAACTGGCAAGATGAAGTTTTAATGAAATTACCCGAAACCGTGGAAAAAATACAGGAGAAAGGGTATAGGGCTAAAGATATTGCAATTCTCGTAAGAAAACATCAGGAAGGTAAAATGGTGGCAGATACTTTCTTAAACTACAAAAACAGTAAAGATGCAAAACCGGAATGTAATTACAACATAATATCCGGTGAGTCGCTGTATATAAGCAGTTCTATGGTGGTTAATTTTCTTGTTTCTCTGTTAAAATATTTTATTACTCCTAATGATGATATTGTTAAAGCCTATATTATATCATCTTATAATAGCTTTGAAAACAAAAACGAAGAAATAGATTATAATGAATTGTTTATAGAGACTTTGCATCACAAGTTCTTAGAAGTATTACCAAAAAGCTTTAGCGAAAACATTTCGAATTTAAAAAAACTGCCATTATATGAGCTTGTAATACAGCTAATAGATATATTCTTGTTAAATAAAAAGAATAATGAATTACCTTATTTGTTAGCATTTCAGGATCTGGTATCAGAATTTACAAGAAATGATTCAACAGATTTAAATAGTTTTTTAAACTGGTGGGAAGAAGAAGGAATTAGCAAAACCATTAATATACCCGATGATAGCGATGCAATTAGAATAATTACAATACATAAATCAAAAGGTTTGGAGTTTGATGTGGTTATTGTTCCATTTTGCGATTGGCAAATCGATCCTTCAAGACCATCAAAGATAATCTGGTGTAAGCCTGAACAGGAGCCATTTAACCAAATTAAACTATTACCTGTTGAATATTCATCATCATTGGAAAAAACAATTTTTTATAAGGACTATTTTAATGAAAAGATAAACACATACATAGATAACCTAAACATGCTGTATGTAGCTTTTACAAGAGCAAAAAACGTTTTAATTAGCTTTTCGCCTTATAAAACAAATGATAGTATAAAAACGGTTTCAGACATTCTATTGAAAATTATTGATACTAAAACAGAAGACGACTTTCAATTGAATGATTTCTGGGATAACGAAAATAGAATTTTAATAATTGATAAAGAAAATACCGAGCCTGTTAAAGAGCAGGACAACATCGAAAATAAAATCATATCAGGCTACAATATTGTCGATTACAGGGAGAGGTTAAAGCTTAAGTTTAGCGGCAATAAGTTTTTCAATAATGAGGACACAAAGAAAAGCAGAACAAATAAGGGAACTATTTTACATAGAATATTTGAGCGTATCAATACAGCAAATGACATTAATAAAGCTATTGAAATTACTGTGTTTGAAGGAATAATATCTGCGGAAGAAGCAAAACATTATAAAGTAATAATTGAAAAGGCTCTTTTAGATCCGGGTGTTAAAGATTGGTTTAGTGGTAAATATAAAATATTCCCGGAAAGATCTATAATCTTGCCTAATGGTAATTTAAAGCGCCCCGATAGAATTATGATGTTGGGCAATGATGTTGTAATTCTTGATTATAAGTTTGGTGAAGAGATGCACGAGCATTATATAAAACAAGTTAGAGAATATTCTGATATAGTAGAAAAAATGGGATATGTACCAAAAGCATTTATCTGGTATGTTTTATTGAATAAAATTGTGGAGGTGAAGTCATGAAAATATTCTTAAAAGAGATAGTTAAAAAGGCTTTTGAGCAATACAATACCGAATTATATAAGGTTTCCTTAGTATTTCCAAATAAGCGCCCCGGAGTATTTGCACAAAAATATTTATCGGAAATTATTGATAAGCCGAATTGGATGCCTAACATATACACAATAAATGAATTAATGTGTAATTGTTCAGATTATAAACAGGCTGATGATTTACTTCTTATTTCTAAACTGTATGATACCTACAAGCTGATTACAGGAACAAAAGAAACTTTTGATGACTTCTATTTTTGGGGCGAAATGCTGCTTTCCGATTTTAATGATATTGATAAATACATGGTAAATGCTAAAGATCTGTTTCAAAACTTATCATCAGTAAAAGCAATTGAAGATAACTTTTCTTACCTTACAGAAAGTCAAGTAGAGGCAATTACACATTTTTGGAGCAGTTTTGATAAAGGAAAATATACTAACAGAAAAGATCAGTTTATACAGGTTTGGGAAAAGCTTATTAATGTTTATACGGGTTTTAAAGAGCAGCTTGCAAAAGAAGGTATTGCTTATGAAGGCATGATATATCGTGATATTGCAGAAAAAATCTCTGAAAACAAACAAATTGAGAACCTTCCTGAAAAGTTGATTTTTATTGGATTTAATGCACTAAACAAATGCGAAGAAGTATTTTTTAAATATTTTGCAAAAAGCAAAACGGCTGAGTTTTACTGGGATTACGATAGTTATTATGTAGAAAATGATATTCACGAAGCAGGCAAATTTGTAAGAAAAAACATAGAGCAATATCCTGCAAGTAAGCTTGAAATGAACTTCGACACACTAACTGCCGACAATAAGGTGATTAAGGCAATTTCTGTACCATCGGAAATAAGCCAGACAAAAGTTTGCTACGATATTTTGGAAACAATTCCTGCTTCCGAATATTCAGAAACTGTTGTAGTGCTGGCAGATGAACACTTGCTTTTACCCGTTTTATACTCAATTCCCGGGCAAATAAACGATTTGAATGTTACAATGGGATATCCGCTTAAAGATACACCCGTATTTAGTTTAATTAGCAATATTGTTGACCTGCAGAAGAATATCAGGCTAAATAAGAAAAATGAAGCATCGTTTTATTACAAATATGTTCTTAATATTTTAAATCATCAGTATATTATAGACAGCAAGGGGGTTGATAAGATAATAAAAGAAATTCATAAGTACAATAAAATATATATTCGTCAAAACGAGCTGGAGAATAGCGAGCTAATTAAATTGGTATTCAGCAAAATAAATAGTATTGATGATATTGGGGAATATTTATTGAATATATTATATGAATTGAATAAAAGGCTTTTTCCCGATGCTGAGGAAGATAAACGTTTTGAAATAGAGCAAGAGTACATTTTTTGTCTTTACAAGGCTGTAAATCGTTTAAATGAAGTATTAAGCACACTTAAACACAAGTTCTCAATAGATATGTACTTAAAACTCTTATCGCAATATATTAGGGAACAAAGAGTGAGTTTTGAAGGAGAACCCCTTTTAGGATTGCAAATAATGGGATTATTGGAAACGCGTGTGCTTGATTTTAAAAATGTTATAGTATTGTCGATGAACGAAGGAATATTGCCTTCTACAAATAATTCGCCATCGTTTATACCTTACAATATCCGCAAAGGCTTTGGGCTGCAAACAATAGAGTATCAGGATACAATTTATGCATATACATTTTACAGATTAATACAAAGAGCCAAAAACGTTCATCTTATATACTCAAATGTAAATTCGGGTTTATCTATTGGCGAAAAAAGCCGTTATATACACCAAATGGTATATAGCCCTGACTTTGCGATAGAAGAACAATCGCTTGGTTTTGACATTGATGTAGAAAAAGAAAAAGAGATTACAATTATAAAAGACCAAAGAGTTAATGATATTTTAGATCAGTATATTGCAGGTGAAAATGCTAGCAGAAGACTATCTCCAAGTGCTATAAATACATATTTATCATGCTCATTAAAATTTTATTTCAGGTATATAGCCAGAATGGAAGAAACAGAAACACTTAGCGAAGAAGTTGACGGAATGTTATTTGGCAATCTGTATCATCAGGCAATGTATGAGATATATAAGGATTTTAAAAATAAACAATTAGATAAGACCGATATTGAAACTCTTCTAAAAGATAATGCAAAAATAGAGAACTCAATAAATTACGCTTTCAGGCACGACTTTTTTAATATTGATGACGATAGTGTAAGTGTTGAAATAAGTGGAAAGAACATATTGATATTTGATATACTTAAAAAGTACATTATTCAGACATTAAAGCGTGATATACAATATGCTCCCTTTAGCATTACAGGCTTGGAAGATAAGTTTGAAACAGTACTCAATATAGTGGTAAATAATAAGAATATTGATATAAACATTTACGGAAAAATTGACAGGATAGACCAAAAAGAAGGAATAGTAAGGATACTTGATTATAAAACAGGTGCCGCAGAATTAAAATATAAAGGACTGGAACAATTATTCTCTGCCGAAATAAAAGAACGCAATAGTGCGGTAATGCAGACATTTATGTATTCGTATTTGTACAAGAAGCAAAGCAGTAAGTCACAAGATATTATTATACCCGGAATATTTGTATTAAAGAATATATTTAACTCAAATTACGATTATCGTATTTATGAGCAAGTTGGACCTAAAAAATACAATGTAATTGACAATTTTAATACTATTGAGAACGAATTTGTTGAAAACCTAAAGAATGTAGTAGGAGAGATATTTAACAAAGAAATGACATTTGCACAAACCAAAGATCTTAAAAACTGTGAGTATTGTCCGTATTCTAATATTTGCGAAAGGAGGTGATAAAACAGTAATGACCTCCTAAATCATCTTATAAGGAGGACTTTCTCCCCTGTTAGTGGAGATAAAGAGGGGTCATACCATAACATATTAGGAAAACAAACCAAAATGCATTATATTTGTGTAAAATATTAAAAGCATGAAAAATAATTTACTATTTTCAATAATCCTAATTTTATTCGCACAGTCAGCCATTAGTCAGTTTACTTCTGGTGGAATAGAGTTTGGTTTTGCATTTATTCAAAACAGAATTGATAGTACAGGAGCTCCAACCAATAGTAAACTTACTTATATGAATATTTCTTTTTATATCTCAAATAATACATCAACAGATGCAAACGTTGAAATAAATTTTAGTGGAGACAATATATACTATGTAATAGATGGCACCACATATCCAACTAGTGTTAGTGATAATACATTAAATATAATGGTATTGGCGGGTGAGTCAGAAAGGGTGGAGGCTTATCCTGTAGATTCTATTTCATATTATAATTATGAATATGGCAATATGACCGTACCAGATTACAGAGTATTGCAATTGATGAACAATGGAATAAATCAGAGCAAAGTTTTTAGGGTTCTGTCATTAGATTCTTTGCCATTATCTGTTTTTGCCGAATGTAGCCAGAAAAACAGCAGAGATGCCTCTATGGTACTTCCTATAGGGGCATTAGGCAATAATTATTTTGTTGCAGCCTTTACTCCAGAGCCCCTTACAAATGGAACACAATCAAATGGAAATTATAATTATGGTGGACCATGTGAGATTGGTCTAGTAGCAATAGAAAATAATACTACAGTTAGCTTTAATCTTACTGCTCAGGCTAGTTCAAATATCGATGCATATAGTAATAGTTTTAATGCTGGTACAACATATACAATACTTTTAGGCAAAGGAGAAGCTTTTCAGTTGCAATCTGATATTGGAGATTTTACAGGCTCGAATATTTATGCAGACAAAAAGATATCTGTTTTTTCTGGTAATATGTCAACTGCTGTTGGTACATCATGGGGGTCTTTCGATTATTTATATGAGAATATGTTGCCAATAAAATATTGGGGAGAAAACTATATTACTACACCAATTCTTAATGATGCTGATGATTTATTTAGAATAATATCGGCAACTGATAATACACAGGTATATATAGATGGAGCATTTGTTACCACATTAAATACTGGTGATTATTATGAATTTATTGCAAATACCACTGACCCACATTGTATTTCAACAGATCCAAATAAACTAATAAATGTAAATCAATATTGTGTTTCTAGCTACTACTATTATCCTAGCAGGGGTGGCTATGATCCATCTATGATGACATTGTGCCATACCGAATTTCTAATTCAAGACATAACCGTTTCTGTTTTGCCCGAAATAGCATTAAACCCAACATCGGGCTGTTTGTCGGTAGTAAAAGAAGATTATATTTCTGTAGTTGCATTAAATAATGAAACAGATAATATTATTATTGATGATTTTACAAATTCATACTACTTAGCAAATTATCCTGGTTTGGCTGTACCTTGGACACAAGTTAGCGGAAATCCTCAATACTCATTTTGTATATTAGATGTTTCAAATAATCTTACTTATGATGCAACTTCCTACAGACTGCATGTAGATTCTGTTCAGATAGAAGGTTTCAATGCTTATGTTTATGGTTTCGATTGTAATGATGGTTATGCTTATACCGCTGGTATCAATTTACCAATAACTGTTGATGTTGAAAGTAAAACGCGTAAAGAAAATAAAATATCAATCTTCCCCAATCCCACAACAGGCCTAATAACAATTAATAATGAAGAAACGCAAGTTCGACAAAGTCAATTAATAATGATGAATGTAGCTGTATATGATATTTATGGTAAAGAAGTATTAAAGCAGGAAGTCAGAATTCAGAAGTATGTAATAGATTTAAGTAATCAACCAAATGGAATATATATAGTAAAAGTAATTACAGATAATCAGACAATAACTAGGAAGATAATTAAACAGTAATGACACAAAAGTGGGACCTACTCCCATGTTAGTGATGAATTAAAGAGGGATAGTTTAGCATTAGGAAAACAAAAAATGCTTAAATTTGTAAAATATTAAATTCTTTACAGTATGAAATTAACATCATTAATTTTATTATTTCTCCTATTAGTTTTCAATTCGTATGCTCAGGAGAATACGGCTCGCCAATGGTTCTTTGGCAATAATGCAGGTGTTGATTTTAGCACAGGTGTCCCAATAGGTGTAACTTATGGTGCTTTGTATCATGGAGAAGGTTGTGCTACTGTAGGAGATATTAATGGGAATTTATTATTTTATACAGATGGGCAAGAAGTATATAATAGTAATCATCTATTAATGCCCAATGGTACAGGGCTATTGGGGCACAATAGTGCTACTCAATCATCAATTATAATTCCTTTTCCCGGAACAGATAGCTTGTTTTATATTTTTACTATAGATGCAACAGAAAATCATTTACAGAATGGTCTTAGATATTCAATCATAGATATGAGTTTAGATGGTGGAATGGGGGATATAACAGGTGCAAAGAATATTTTGCTCGAATCATTAGTTTGCGAAAAAATATCAGGAGTCTTACACGCAAATAATATAAATGTATGGTTAGTTGCTCATAGATGGGATTCTGATGAATTTGTTGCTTACGAAATATCTCCTTCAGGAATTAATACGACTCCTGTAGTTAGTGCAATAGGAGTGGTTCATCAAGGTGGTTATAGTTCTGATCCTTGGGTAAATGGTTGGGTAAATGCAGCAGGTTATATGAAATCAAGTATGCTGGGCAGTAAACTAGCTGTTGCTATTTGTAGAATGGATAAGATTGAGTTATTTGATTTTAATAAATCAACAGGAATCTTATCAAATTGTATTTCATCGCCAACCACAAATACAGATGTTTATGGTCTTGAGTTTTCTCCTAATGGAACAAAATTATATGCAAGTCAGACAACTGGAAAAATAACACAGTTTGATCTAACATCTCCTACACCTTTAAATTCTTCAATAACTATAGCAACTCCTTATCAACCTAGTGCTTTACAAATTGGGCCAAATGGTGAAATTTATATTTCTGAACTAACTAGTGGATATTTGGCTTCAATACATAATCCAAATGAAATAGGCGCTGCTTGTAATTATGAAAGCCATGCTGTTTACATAGAGGGAAGGATATGTAGAAGAGGTTTGCCAACATTGTTTTACTATAAAGGATTTCAGTTTTTTACAGGATCAGAAGTTGATATTATTATATGCGATGGCGATAGTATTTTTCTTGAAGGCGATTATCAGACATTACCAGGAGTCTATTATGATACATTACAAAGCTCGTTAGGATGGGATAGTATATTAACAATTAATCTCTCATTTAATAATATTGTAAACACAACAATAAATCCTTTTTCATGTGGACCATATATATCACCAAGCGGGAATTACGTTTGGACAAATGCAGGAATATACCTCGATACACTTATTAATTCCTTTGGATGTGAAAACTATTATACAATAAACTTAACGGTAGGTAATAATTCAAGTGCTAATATTACCCTAACAGAATGCAATAACTTAGTCTCACCGAGTGGAAACTATTTGTGGATTAGCTCTGGTATCTATCAGGATACACTTATAAATACTAGTGGTTGCGATAGTGTAATAACTGTAGACTTAACTATTAATAATAGTTCAAGTGCAATTATAAACCCAATAGTTTGTGATAGCTTTACATCCCCAAGCGGGGTTTATATTTGGACAAGTTCCGGTACATACATAGATGTAATTCCTAATTACAATGGATGTGATAGTGTAATAACTATCAATTTGACAGTAAACAACACTAGTTCAATAATCAATCCATCAGTATGCGATAGCTATATATCTCCAAGTGGAAACTATATTTGGACAAATTCAGGCATTTATATGGATACAATTCCAAATACTCTTGGTTGTGATAGTATTATAACTGTAATTCTAAATATTAACAATTCTAATGCTACAATATATCAATCAGTTTGTAATAATAGTACTTATACATCTCCTAGTGGAAATTATACATGGACAACTTCGGGTACTTATTTTGATACCATACCAAATACTCTTGGATGCGATAGTGTCATAACTATAAATCTGACATTTGACGGAAATACAAATTCTGCAATTAGTCCTATTTCGTGCGATTCTTATACTTCACCAAGTGGCAACTATTCTTGGACAAACTCTGGTGTATATTCAGATACAATACCAAATGCTTTGGGTTGCGACAGTATTATTTCAATTAATTTAACAGTAAATACAGTTGATACTTCAATTACTCAGGCTAATAATTTTTTAATAGCCAATACTGCTGGTGCTACGTATCAGTGGGTAGATTGTGATAATTCATACTCATTAATTAATGGAGAAACAAATCAGCTATTTAATGTGATTAATAATGGAAACTACGCTGTTATTATAAATTCAAATAGCTGTATAGATACTTCGTATTGTTATAATATGATTGTTATAGGAATTGATGAATGTTTTTCAAATATTGAGAATAATATTTATCCCAATCCCACAACAGGTCAAATAACAATTAATAATGAAGAATTAATAATTAAGAATGTTGCAGTATATGATATTTATGGCAAAGAAGTATTAAAGCAGGAAGTTGGAAGTATGAAGTATGAAGTAGATTTAAGTAATCAACCACAAGGCATTTATATAGTAAAAGTAATTACAGATAATCAGACAATAACCATAAAACTTATAAAACAATAAACCATGAAAAATTTTTACATAATCACAATAACATTTATTTTGTTTAATTCAATTTTGTCTGGTCAATCTCTTGTTGTGGGATTTACATTAGGAGAAGTAGTTAATATCAGTAATACTACAGTGTCTTATGATACATTATATATTATGAAAGACGGAGTATTGAATATCGATAGCTCAAATGTTACAGTTAATTATCTTTTGGCAGTAGATTCAATTGCCCAATTTAGTGTAAATAACAGCAACTTAACCCTAAATGGAAGAAGTATTTTCTATAGGAGTAGTACAAGTATAATAAAGGATACACTTAATATTAAGGGAGATATAATAATAGGTGGAGATGCAAGCCTATTGATTGACAGTGCTATAGTAAGCGCAAATATGAGCTATGTAGGGCAATATGAATTTTTGGTTTTTGATAGTGCTAGTTTTGAGGTAAGCAATTCAAGTTTTCAATTAGGAAATGGGAAATTTGGTGGTGGATTTATGGGCTCTGCAACATTTAATCAGACAAATACACAATACCATAATAGTATTGGTATAGCTATGACATTAGGTATGGTAGGAGAAGCAAGCTTTACCAGCAATAATTGTTCAGGAGGAGTAGAGCTTGTTATCAATGATTCTTGCAATGTAGATATTACCAATTCAAGCTGGTCTTTGCTTTGGCATAGCTTTGATAATGGATCTATAGCAAATTTTAATTTCCCTGCTCAAAACTCACTAATGCCAAAAGCCAGTGATGTAGTTTATTCATTGTTTTCCGATTCACTACCAGGTGTATCGGGGATAAATTATCAAGTTCGTGTTCAGAATTCAGATACAGTATTCTGGGGTATGTTTCCTTATGCAGGTTCTGATGTAACATTAAATAATTCGTCTGTAATAGCCTGTGGATTTACATTTAATGGTTCAACACAAGATACCCTTAGTAATTTTGTAAACGATTCGATGTACTCTTCATATACAGCACCATTATCAGACAGAGATTTAGTCTTAAACAATTCTGAAGTAGGAGCATGGAATTTTTATCCACAAGATACATCAACATTAGTAATAAAAGATTGTCTGTTTGGTGAGGTTTTAACTTTTAACCAAGGGCTGGCAATTGTAGAGAATAGTACCTGCGATGGTACAGGCGGATATGTTGGAGCATACAATAACAGCAAAGTTCATATCAAACAATCTGTTATTAAAAGAAGCTATGCAGGTGCACCTGCAATAATTCTTAACGAAGACAATTCACTAATAATACTCGAAGAGTCTACTGTATCTGCACAGGTTGTAGTTAATGACACATCTACATTGGTTTATAGCAATACTGTTTACGATAGTATACCACAGGTAAATAATAGCGCATATTTTCTTGAAGCATATATTGATATTATCCCTTTGGCTTTTACCGATTCGGTAGTTGATATTACAGGAATATTAAAAGGAGTTAATGGTCCAACTAACTTTGATAATATTAGCAGATACAAATTAGAATATTCATTGCCCGACTCTACAAATTTTATTTTAATACATGATACTGCTTATACCCCATATATTGTTAATGCATTAATAAAAACATGGAATACTACAGGAGTTGCTCCGGGTAACTATCTGCTTTGGCTTACTACTTATGTAAATGGCTATTCAATAATAGCAAGCAAAAGAGATATCGTTTTAAATAATATCAACAGAATTAATAAGATACAAACCCAACAATTATCAATTTATCCCAACCCCACAACAGGCCTGATAACAATTAATAATGAAGAAACGCAAGTTCGACAAAGTCAATTAAGAATGATGAATGTTGCAGTATATGATATTTATGGCAAAGAAGTATTAAAGCAGGAAGTTAGAATTCAGAAGTATGAAGTAGACCTAAGCCAACAAACCAAAGGCATATACATAATAAAAGTAACTACCAATAAGGGTGTGGCTATTGAAAAAATTATTTTGGAATAATATAATTCACTACTACGCCCATATCTTTCACGTGCTACTCCCCATTCCTTTTTGCTTTAAGAGATTTTAAATTTTAAAATATAGAGGGAAGGCTGCTTCCCTTTTTTTGATTCTTATGCAATACGACTAATTTCCTGATAAGATAAGAGATGCTTAAGTTGTAATAGCTCCAAATATTATTATTTTTCAGATTCTATATTTAAAAAGCAACCAATGATGAAAATTTACGTCTAGTAAATATGTAAATTAATAACTCAAGCTAACAAAATACAGGTTTAGATTAACTGTATGATAAATAAGTTTTATTTATTCGTTGAAATTAGTACATTTGAGATTAATATATTTTAGAATATGAATAGAAACATAATTTTTTCAATAGCATTTATTTTGTTTGCTCAGTTATTATTTAGTCAGGTAAATAAAATCAATATTAATAATTCCCAATATATTTCTCAAAGTGCTTATATTGATGAGAATGGCTTCGAAGTAACATCATTTGATATAAATGAAAATATTAGCGATGGTGTTTATCAGGTTTATATTGATGAAAGTTTTGAGACACTTTATCTAAAAGGAACTATTTTTAATGGAGAACGCAATGGGAAGTGGTATTTCTACTCATTAGAAGGAGATTTATTAAGAATATGTCAATACGATAATGGTGTTAAAGAAGGCAAAGAATCTTTGTTTAATCTTAATGGATTAATTATCGAAGAACGATTTTATTCACAAGATCAGCTAAATGGACAAAGAAAATTCTATAATTCTGATGGCTCTGTTAGGGAGATTCAGGTCTATAAGGATGGTATTTATCAGAAACAATAATTTTATTTGAAATATATTCTATCATGATAAGAAACTTTATTTTAGCAATATTAATAATATCATCTCAATTTAGTTATAGTCAGAATATCGTCGAGAATCCTAGTTTTGAGACTGTAAATACAGGCTCGCTGCTATGTTCGTGGTATACATCACAAGCACAGTTTGCTAGTGCTATAACTTCATGGACAGTACCAACTGGTGGTTCAACTGATATTTTTCATATGTCTTTGGCTACATCTTGTTATTGTCATCCACTTTCAACTCACGCAAGTTCTCCAGGTCAACAACTACCAAGAACTGGTAACTCGATGTGTAATATTACTGTATACGGTTCTGGTGGGTGTACACCTTATCGGGAATATTTGCAAGGACATTTATCTACAACCCTAATACCAGGCCAACAATATACAGTTGAGTTTTGGGTTTCTTTTGCCGATAATTGTACTTATGCAACTAATAATTTGGGTGTATATTTTTCAACAACTCAAGTAAATGTTGCTAGTATGTGTGTGTATAATGTAACTCCTCAGTTAAATTATACAGGTGCACCAATAACAAATATGACTGGATGGGAGCTAATTAGTTTTACTTATACAGCTACTGCAGCTTATAATTATTTTGTTTTAGGTAATTTTTATGATGATGTTTCAACAACTACAGTAAACATGGGTGGACCTAAGGGCACAATTAGATATTTTGTAGATGATGTTGCTATTTATCCAATGAGTGTAACACCTACTAGTGATTTTATAGTTACTACACCACATTGTGATGGAGATGCATCAACAGTTACATATACAGGCACTGCAACTGCAGGAGCAATATATAATTGGAATTGGGATGGAGGTACAGCTACACCTGGAACAGGACAAGGACCACATACAGTTACATGGCCAGGACCTGGAACATATAATATAACACTATCTGTAACTGAGGGTGGACAAACTTCAACAGTAACTACTCAATCTGTTGTTATTTACCCTGTACCTACAGCAACATTTACTGCAGTTAGTCCTGTTTGTGAAAATTCAAATTCAACAATAACATACACTGGTAATGCTGGATCAAGTGCAACTTATATATGGGATTTTGATGGAGGAGTTATTGCATCAGGTACAGGTGCTGGACCATATCAGGTATACTGGACTACGTCTGGAAATTACCTTGTAACACTAACCGTTACAGAGAATGGATGCAGTTCTACTTATTCAGTTCCTGTTAAAGTAGATCCAAATCCTACATCTACTTTTACTTTAATTTCACCTGTATGTGTTGGTGCTAACACAACAATTACATATACTGGTTCTGCTTCTTCTGCCGCTAATTATAATTGGAATTTCGATACTGGAGTTATTAATTCTGGTAGTGGTCAAGGACCTTATCAGGTTAGTTGGAATACTGCAAATACATACAATGTTACATTAACTGTAGATGAAAATGGATGTTTTTCAACTCCAACAACTGTACCTATAACAGTTACACAAATACCTACATCAACATTTAGTCTCACTCCAATACTTTGTTTTGGAGATAATTCAACTATAACTTACACAGGTAATGCAACTTCAGGTGCAACATATACCTGGGATTTTAATGGAGGAACAATTGCCTCAGGTACAGGACAGGGTCCTTATCAGATAAATTGGGCAACATCTGGAAATTATACCATATCACTCGAAGTTACAGAAGGAGGTTGCACTTCTATTATAACACAAGATATTGTTACTAATCCTACTGAAGTTGTAGCAACCGTAACTGTAGATAGCGTCTCTTGTTTTAGTGGGAGTAATGGTAGTGTAAGTGTAAATGCTACAGGGGGGCAAACTCCTTATACATACACATGGTCTAATGGTACAGGCTCAAATTTTTCTGCTGGCAACTACACAGTAACAGCCACAGATGCAAATGGATGTACAGATGTAGAATCATTTATTATAGCACAACCTACTCAGCTTGCATGGCAAACAAATCAGACAAATCTTTCTTGTTATCAAGATAATTCTGGAATGGCTTCAATAACCGTAAATGATGGAACGCCACCTTATACTTATGCATGGACTGGTGGTGGAAATACAGCCTCAATTAATGGTCTTGCAATTGGTACTTATATTGTGACAGTAACAGATGCAAATCTTTGCACAATTACTGAAAGTATAATTATTTCAGAACCTACTCAATTAACAGTAACAGGAACAGTCAATTTAAATACTACATGTTTTGGTAATTGTGATGGCTCTGCTATTGCAAGTGCTTTTGGAGGAACACCAACATATTCTTACTTGTGGAGTACAGGTTCAGCAACAGCAACTGATAATTCACTTTGTGCTGGAAATTCTGGAATTACAGTTACAGATAATAATGGTTGTACTGCAAATACAAGTGTGAATATCTCTTCCCCAGCATTATTATCAGTTTCAATTATATCTTCTAATGATGCAAGTTGTTTTGGATTGTGCGATGGCGATGCTACGGCATCTGCTACAGGTGGTACTTTACCATATTTTTATACATGGCCTTCGGGAGGAAATAATGTAAGTATAAATAATCTTTGTGCAGGTAATTATGCAGTAACAGTAACAGATGGAAATGGATGTACTGCTACATCAAATGTTACAATTAATGAACCTTCATTAGTAACTGCTACAGTAACAGGTCAGACAGATATTTCTTGTAATGGAGCATGTGATGGTGGTTTATATATACAAGTTGCTGGAGGAACTCCTTCATATACTTATGGATGGTCTAATGGACAAGGAATGCAGAATCCTATAGGTTTGTGTGCAGGTTTACATAGTGTAATAGTAACTGACCAAAATGGATGTACAGCTACAGCAAGTCAAACTCTAATAGAACCTTCTGCATTAACTGTACAGTTAATAAATTCAAGCGACCCAACATGTTTTGGTAATTGTGATGGATTAGCAGAAGTAAATGCTTCCGGTGGAACTATTCCATATTCTTTCTTATGGAATGATGGAAATAATACTGCATTGAATCAAAATATATGTTCTGGAATTTACACAGCTACTGTTACAGATGGAAATTCTTGTACAATAGATATCTCCGTAACATTAAATGAACCTTCAGAAATTGTAGTTGGTGCTCCAGGTAATTCTATTATATGTAATGGAGCTTCAGAAATACTAGTTGCAACAGCAACAGGAGGAAACCCACCATATAATTTTTATTGGGATGACGTATTGTCAAATCCTGTTATTAATATTAGTCCAACTTCATTTACTATTTACTCTGTTTATGTAACAGATATTAATGGATGTTCTAGTTCTAATGTTGCAACAACAGAAGTATCTGTAACACCTGCAGTTGAATTAGAGTTGTTAGCTTCATCCGATTCTGTATGTCCAGGAGAAACAGTTGTAATATCAGCAAATATATCACATGGTGTTTCTCCATACATGCTAACAAATAATCTTGGAGATGTAGTTTCCCTACCTTTAATTGTTAATCCATATAACACTACAGACTATATTCTAAGTGTGGTGGATCAATGTGGTTCAACAGCAACTGAACAAATATTAGTTGTAGTATATCCTTTGCCAAGTGTTAATTTTCAACCAAGTACAACAAGTGGTTGCGTGCCACTTGAAGTAATGTTTTCAAATCAATATCCAAATAATAGTCAAATGTGGAATTTTGGAGATAATGGAGGTGATAATATTTCTTTCTCAGAAAATCCTACACATACATATACAACTGCTGGAGTTTTTGATGTTAGTCTAATAGTTACTTCTCAAGAAGGGTGTACCAATCAGTTAGTGATTCCACATATGATAAGTGTTTGGCCAAGACCTATTGCAAAATTTATTGTAAGTCCAGAGGTTGTTAGTATTATCAAACCAATAGTTTCATTTGAGAACTTAAGTATTGGTGCAGACAATTACCTATGGATATTTGGTGATGGAGATACCTCAAGTATTGAAAGTCCAAATCATGCATATCCAGTTTTCCCAACGGGGGTTTATAATGCAATGTTAATTGCTTTGACAAATAAAGGATGCCCCGATACAGCATATCAAGAAATAACTGTTCAAGATGAATATACATTCTATGCTCCAACTGCTTTTTCACCTGATTTTGATAGTAATAATGATGTCTTTAAAGTATATGGTAATGGTATAGATCATAGAAATTTCAAAATGTATATTTATGATAGATGGGGAGAGGTAGTTTTTGAATCAACTGATATAAATGAAGGATGGAATGGAAGAATTAAAGGAGGAGATATTGGAAAAGTAGGTGCATATACATGGTTGGTAATTTATAGAAGTTTAAATAATGTTGAACACCAAGAAACTGGCGTTGTTACTATCATACGATAACTTTTCAATCAGTATAAATGTATTTTAATATAAAATGAAAGGGAGCAGGGCTCCCTTTTATTATTTATATTTGAATGCTTATAAATATTTAAACTCTAAAACAATGAAAAAACTATTGTAATTAATGGAACTGATCTAAAGTCGGGGATATACTTTGTTGAGATAATTACCAATAAACAGACAATAACTAAAAAAATAATAAAACAGTAGTTTACTATGACCCCCTAATCCCCCTGAGAGGGGGACTTTCTACCCTATTAGAGCCTGTCCCGATTTCTCGGGAGGAGAATTAAAGAGGGGTCATACCATAACAATTTGCAAAACAAACCAAAATACTTTATATTTGTGTAAAATATAAAACCATGAAAACCATCATTCTATTATCAGCAACACTATTATTAGCATTATTTGCCAATGCACAAATAGTAAACATACCAGATACAAATTTTAAAGCAGCATTAATTGCATTTGGAGTTGATACAAGCAACGATGGAGAAATAAGTTATGCTGAAGCTGAATTAGTAACAACAAGCCTGAATGTTAGTAGTTTAAATATTTCAGATATGACAGGTATAGAAGCATTTATTAATTTGTATTCTTTGAGTTGCTATAATAACCAATTAAGCAGTCTGGATGTTTCTAATAATACTGATTTAACATATTTAAGTTGCTATCAAAACCAATTAACAAGTTTAGATGCTTCTAATAGTCCTGCATTAACAATCTTGTTGTGCAATAATAACCAATTAACCAATCTTGATGTTTCTAATAGTTCTGTTTTAACAACTTTGTGGTGTTTTGAAAACCAATTAACAAGTTTGGATGTTTCCAATTGTACTGTATTAACAACATTGTTGTGTTATAATAACCAATTAACCAGTCTGGATGTTTCTAATAGTACTGCATTGTCAAATTTGCAATGCAATGAAAACCTATTAACCAGTTTAGATGTTTCTAATAATACTTTGCTAACAATATTAAATTGCAATTATAATCAATTGAGCAGTTTAGATGTTTCTAATAATACTGATTTAACATTATTGAATTGCATTGATAACCAATTAAGCAGTTTAGATGTTTCTAATAATACTGCTTTATTATATTTGTTCTGCTCTAATAACCCATTAAGCGGTTTGGATGTTTCTAATAATACTGCTTTAATAACTTTATATTGCGAAAATAACCAATTAACAAGTTTGGATATTACTAATAATATTGCATTAACTAGTTTGTCTTGCAGAGCAAATCAATTAACAATTTTAGATGTTTCAAATAATATTAATTTAACACATTTAGCATGTTTAAGTAACCAACTAACAAGTTTAGATGTTTCTAATAATATTGAATTAACATATCTTTCTATTGGAACAATGAGCTGTGGCACAAACTATTTAAATTGTTTGGATATATCGCAAAATACTTTATTAGAAGATATAGAAATCTGCAATATGCCTAGTTTGTATGAAGTTTGTGTATGGGTATTACCTTTCCCTCCTGCTGGTGTTATAGTAGAAACCACAAGTAGTCCAAATATATATTATACAACTGATTGTAATTGTATAACCAATATTGCAAATACATCTATTGAAGAAAAGAAACTATCAGTATACCCCAACCCCACAACAGGCCCTATAACAATTAATAATGAAGAATTAATAATTAAGAATGTTGCAGTATATGATATTTATGGCAAAGAAGTATTAAAGCAGGAAGTTGGAAGTCAAAAGTATGAAGTAGATTTAAGTACACAGCCAAATGGAATATATGTAGTAAAGGTAATAACTGATAAACAGACAATAACTAGGAAGGTAATAAAACAGTAATGCAACCTTTTACTCTTTTTAAGAGTCTATTATAAAAATAATATTATGAAAAAACTATACTTTTTAGTCTTCATCATTATCATTTTCTCTCTAAATATTTTTAGCCAAAAACAAGGAAACATTTGGTATTTTGGAGAACATGCGGGTTTAGATTTTAATTATTATCCTCCATTACCAATAACTGATGGTATGATATCTAGCCCACCTATGCCACCAGGTAATTATAATCAAGAAGGTTGTTCAACAATATGTGATAGTACTGGAACATTATTATTATATACTGATGGTAATACAATTTGGGATAAAAACCATCAAATAATTAATAATGGAGACAGTTTAATGGGGCATCGGTCATCAACACAAGCTGCTCTTATTCTTCCCAAACCAAACTCTAATGATATATTTTATGTATTCACTACTGATGGTTTTCAAAATGAGTTTAATAACGGACTTCGTTATTCTGTTGTAGATATGTGCAATGATAATTATTGTACGGTTATACAAGGGGAAAAGAATATTTTATTGTTGGATACTGCATCGGAAAAATTAACAGCTGTTAAACATAATAATAATACTGATTATTGGATTGTTACAGTAAAACATTTTACAAATTCATACTACTCCTTTTTATTAACATCAAATGGAATTGCAGATACTGTAATATCTAATGTTGGAACAATTCATACAGGTGGTGGTACTGGGTATTTAAGCGCACTTGGTCAGATGAAAGCATCACCAAATGGAGAAAAAATTGCTATGGTTATTGGGCAGCAGGATAGCATTAGATTAGAAATTTTTGATTTTTGTGATACGACAGGAGTTCTTTCCAACCCAATTACCATTCCTGATAATAATGGTTTATATGGTGTTAGTTTTTCTCCAGATAATTCAAAATTATATATTACAAAATCATTAATTAATTTTCAATTAATTCAGTATAATCTCTCTGCAGGTAGTGGTCATCCTGATTCAATTATTGCATCCAAGTTTATTATTCCATTAACAAATCGAGCACGAGGGTTACAATTAGGACCAGATGGGAAAATATATACAGTTACTGGCAATGATAACTATCTTGGTTTAATAGAATATCCTGATTCTGCCCAATCAGCATGCAATTATATAAATGATGCAATATATCTGAATGGAGCAAGCTGTGTTTATAGTTTACCTAATTATATTGATAGTTATAATTATCACAATACTATTCTTTCTTGTTCTCCAACACATGTTCATCGAGAGAAAGTTAACATGCCTAATATCTTCCCCAACCCCACAACAGGACTTTTAAGAATTAATAATGAAGAATTAATAATTAAGAATGTTGCAGTATATGATATTTATGGCAAAGAAGTATTAAAGCAGGAAGTCGGAATTCAGAAGTATGTAATAGATTTAAGTAATCAGCCAAAAGGAATATATATTGTAAAAGTAATTACTGATAAACAGACAATAACTAGGAAGGTGATAAAACAATAAAACCATGAAAAACCTAATTTTTATTATTGTATTGTTACCAATACTTTGTTTTGCTCAAAAGCAAGGAAATATATGGTATTTTGGTGACCATGCCGGATTAGATTTCAACACCTCACCACCTACAATATTAACAGATGGACAAACTGCTTATATTGGTTGCTCGGGTTGTCATGCAGAAGGAACAGCAGTAATTTGTGATAGCTCAGGCACACTATTGTTTTATACAGATGGCAATAGAATTTGGAATAGAAATCATCAGATAATGCCTGATGGTGATGGTTTGTATAGTAATATTTCCTCAACTCAGTCTTCTTTAATTGTACCTCAACCTGGAAGCAGCAGATATTTTTATGTTTTTACTACAGACGATTTTTTTGTAGATCACTTGCAGTATGGACTACGATATTCTCTTGTTGATATGTGCCTTGACAACGGGAATGGAGATATAGTGAAAGATCAAAAGAATATCTTACTTCTTGATATGGTTGCAGAAAAATTAACAGCTGTACGTCATACTAATGGAGAAGATTATTGGATTATAACTCACAAATATTATTCAGATGCATTTTATACTTATCATTTATCTTCTTTGGGTATTGTTGATACTGTAATTTCTCATGTTGGTTCTGCTCATCCAACAGGAAATCAAACAGAATCCGGGGCAATTGGCCAACTTAAGGCATCGCCAAACGGGCAAAAACTCGCAATTGTTAATGGCAATTCTTCTAATAATATTGCCGAATACTTTGATTTTGATAATAGCACAGGTGTCGTTAGTAATTGCATAGATATTCAATGGAATATTAATTATAATTTTTATGGGATTTCTTTTTCTCCCGATAATTCTAAACTATATATTGCATGCACTTTAAACGGAAATGGTATTTATCAGTTCGATTTAAATGCCGGAGGTGGAAATCCCGATTCGGTAAGAGTTTCAAGAACTCTTATTACTGGCTCATATAATTATAATTATTTTGGCTTGCAATTAGCAACCAACGGAAAAATTTATGCTGCAAGGTCACCATTTTTAAACAATTCTATTCTCTCAGTTATTGATAACCCTAATAATCCGGGTACGAGCTGTAATTATATTGATGCTGTAATTGATTTTGGAAATAATTGGGTAAGTTATGGCTTTCCTAATTTTATTGATTCTTACGATTACTCAAACACATCAGAATATTGTTATACCGAAATTGAAGAAAAAGGTATAAATGAACTAATTGATATTTTCCCCAACCCCACAACAGGCCCAATAACAATTAATAATGAAGAAACGCAAGTTCGACAAAGTCAATTAAGAATGATGAATGTTGCAGTATATGATATTTATGGCAAAGAAGTGTTGAAGCAGGAAGTCAGAATTCAGAAGTATGTAATAGATTTAAGTACACAGCCAAATGGAATATATATAGTAAAAGTAACTACAAGCAAAGGCGTGGCGGTAGAGAAGGTAGTTAAAAATTAAAGATTACGAATTCTAAATCACTAATTTCAATTAACCATTAAAAAATTAATATTATGCAAGAAACAAAAAAGACAAACGGAATGGCTATTGCAGGTTTTGTATGCAGTACTGCAGGAGTTTTTATACCAGTAACACTTATATTAGGCATAATATTTAGTGCTATAGGACTAAGTAAAATAAACAAACAGTCAGATGTTTATAAAGGAAAAGGACTTGCTATTGCTGGCATTGTAATTGGAATTGCAGATGTACTTTTTTTAATAGGATATCTTGCATTATTCTATTTCAATTTAGATTTGTTATAAAATCATAAAGTAACTACAGATAATCAGACAATAACAAAGAAGGTAATTAAACAGTAACATGAAACAACTATTCTACATTATTATATTCTTACCTCTCTTTTGTTTTGCACAAGACCCTGTATTTGTGCAAAGCTATAGTTCTCCTATCTACCTAAACCCTGCTTTTGCCGGATATGAAGGATGTTCAAGAATAGCTTCATCATTTGTAAATCGTTATCCTGCTCTTGGCAGTACTTATATAACAAGTGTTAGTTCTTACGACCAATATGTAAAACAATTGCATGGAGGTTTGGCTATAAGATATTCGTTCGATAGCCAAGCTGATGGAGCATTCACTATGAATAGTGCTTATGTTACATACTCACCAAACATAAAACTTTTTGATAAGAAACTTCTTGTTAGCCCTGCTATCGAAATAGGATGGCGTAGGAATTATGTAGATTGGGATTATATATTTCCAGATATGTTTGATCCTTTATATGGTCCTATCTTTGGTCCTCCACCTTTTGTAATCCCAGATGAAAACACATTTCATACACTTGATATCAATAGTGGTATTCTTATATCACATAAAAAGTTTGTATATGGATTTGCAGTTCATCATTTAACCGAACCTCCAGAACCTTGGAGACAGGCTAGCAACGCTGTTTTATCTAGGAAATATACAATGCATTTTTCTTATTTGTGGAATATTAATGAGAAACATAAATTGTCGCCTACATTGCATTTTGCACAGCAAAGAGATTTTCAGGTTTTCAATTCTGCATTGGCTTACTCAATTTCACATTTCAGGACAGCTATAGGTGTGGGTATTAATCCAAAATTCCATTACAATATTTATAATTTCCATATAGGATACCATAAAAATTGGTTTTCTATCAGATACGGTTATGATATAACTGTATCTAAATTGAAAAATCATAGAACTATAGGCAGACATGAGATAAGCTTTATAGCAACATTTAATTGCAAAAACAAAAAGGAGAATAGAAAAGGACCCGAATTAATTAATTTTTGATAAATAAGTTAGTTTGGAACTTTTCAAAAGTTCCAAACTTTTGAAAAGTTTATTGATATGGAATACCCATATCCGCTAAGCGGTTCTAGATAAAGAGGGGTCAATAATAAAAATTCATATATCCGTAAGACCGATTTTAAGCTACCTGAAGGACAAAACTCTTATCAAGCACGCTTCGATTCAACTCAATTTCGCACTTGCCCCTTAAGTCTTTATTTGCATTATACACCTTAAAATACAAATTATGCACAGAGCCAAGTTCGCTAACGGCAATGTTTTTGTTTGTGTGGGCAGGTATTTTTATTGTTGAGCCCGGCACTTTATCATAGGGCAGATAGGTGCTGTAAAATTCAAGACAGGTATTGCCTGTGTTGTGAATTATAAAACTATCACCTTTTTTAAAATCGGCAGTAAAATCTTCTACGCAAGTATTTTCGCTTGCTGCTAATTCTACTTCTATTATTTGATTATCGATTTCGGTATTTGTTTTGCTATCAATAGAGTATGACACACCATATCCGCGCATTTCATTGCGTTTGGTAGCAGGTGCAAGTTTGCGATAATAAAAATTGAGCTCGTCCCAAACGTCGCATACAAGTTCTTTTAAAACAGGCAATAATCCCGATAATGTCCTTTGTCTTACAAGAAACTCCATTTTTGCCATTGTTTGTGTATCGGTAGCTTTTACAAAAATATCCAAGGCATTGCTAATATCCTCTATAGCAGGATTTATCATAGCTGTACCACCTGCTTCAACACGTAGTTTTTCGCCACTTACAAGATTATTTGCCCAAACAATAATATCCTCTTTTTTTCTCATTATGGGTAGCGAAGGATTATCAATACTAAGCTGAAAGTAGCGTCTGCTGGTAGCTTTGTAGATACCTGCCCTTACTCCAAAGTTGAACACCTGAATAAACAGCGAGTTTAGTTGTTTGCAATTAGTTTGTGCAATTTTTGCAGCAGCACTTGCCTTTGTTTGCAGCGCCAAGGCTTTGGCATATTCGGTATAAGCCAACTTAAACAATGGATAGTTCTCTTTTTCACTAGCCAAAACCGATGGTGATAAATGAATATCCACAGGTTTGGAGCTTTCAATTAGCCTGTGCAATTTGTTAAGAGTCCTTACAAAAGCAACATAGGAGCGGGGTAATAATCTGTAAATGCTTGCCATATTTTTAAATTTTAATTGTGTTATACTGATATCTATATATAAAACGCAATAATTAAGCCCTTTGTTGTTACTTGCACCATATAATTTTCTTAAAAAACCTTAACAGGTAAACAGTTTCTTTATGTAAACTGGCTTAAATCTCTATATGTTAAGCAGCAAACATAGGGCACATTTCTAATAAAATGCCCTCGGCGAGTAGCCTGCATATAGCAGATTTATCAGAATCTATGGTATGTTAGTAGCCTGCATATAGCAGATTTATTAGAATCTATGGTATGTTAGTAGCCTGCATATAGCAGATTTATTAGAATCTATGGTATGTAAGTAGCCTGCATATAGCAGATTTATCAGAATCTATGGTATGTTAGTAGCCAGCATATAGCAGATTTATTAGAATCTATGGTGTGTTGGTAGCCTGCATATAGCAAATTTATCAGAATCTATGGTATGTTGGTAGCCTGCATATATCAGATTTATTAGAATCTATGGTATGTTAGCAGCCTGCATATAGCAGATTTATTAGAATCTATGGTATGTTAGTAGCCTGCATATAGCAGATTTATCAGAATCTATGGTGTGTTAGTAGTTTGCATATAGCAGATTTATTAGAATTTATGGTGTGTTAGTAGCTCGCATATAGCAGATTTATCAGAATCTATGGTGTGTTAGTAGCCTGCATATAGCATATTTATCAGAATCTATGGTCTGTTAGTAGCTTGCATATAGCAGATTTATCAGAATCTATGGTATGTTAGTAGCTTGCATATAGCATATTTATCAGAATCTATAGTATGTTAGTAGCTAGCATATAGCAAATTTATTAGAATCTATAGTATGTTAGTAGCTAGCATATAGCAAATTTATTAGAATCTATGGTATGTTAGCAAGTAAGTTTAATGATATCCAAAGCCATAACCATCTATTTGACCGCTTCAAGCAGTTTGATGGATAAAGTAGTAATTACCCCCTAATCCCCCTAAAAGGGGGACTTTCTCCCCTTTGGGGGAGATAAAGAGGGGTCATACAACACAATTTTATTTTGCAAATTAGTTTTTAATTAGTATTTTTATAAAAAATATAAAAGCATGAAAACCATCATTCTACTTTCTGCAACACTACTATTAATGCTATTTGCCAATGCTCAAATAGTAAATATACCGGATGCTAACTTTAAGGCTGCATTAGTCGGCAACTCTGCAATTAATACAAATATAGATACCGAAATACAAGTAAGTGAAGCATATTCTTATACAGGCCAGTTATATGTCTCTAACTTGAATATTATAGACCTTACAGGTATTGAAGCTTTTACTGCTATTTTTTATTTAAGTTGTAGCGGAAATCAATTAAGCAGTATAGACGTAAGTAATAATACTGCTCTTACTAATATAGATTGTTCAAGTAATGATTTAACCTCATTAGATGTAAGTAATAATACTGCACTAGAATATTTACATTGCAGTGAAAATCAAATAAGCAGTTTAGACTTAAGCAACAATACTGCTATTTTAGAACTATATTGTAACTACAATCAATTAAACACATTAAATGTATATAATTGCATTGAAATTACGAGAATATGGTGCTGTACTAATCAATTAAGTACATTAGATGTAAGTAATAATTTTGTGCTTGATTGGTTGGCTTGCCACGAGAACTTATTAACTACATTGGATGTAAGTAACAATACTTTTCTTGAACTGTTAACTTGCAGAGATAATCAATTAAGCTCATTAGATGTAAGTAACAATCCTGTTCTTTTAAATTTGGGTTGTGAAAGAAATCAATTAAGTACATTAGATGTTAGCAACAATCCTGATCTTTATTATTTTTATTGTGGAGAAAATCAATTAAGTAGTCTAAATCTAATGAATGGTAATAATACTTATATAGGTTATATAATGGCAGATACTAACCCAAACTTATATTGCATAGAAGTTGATGATTCTACCTGGTCTACAGCTAATTGGACAGATACTACATTTTACCAATTTGATTCTATTGCATCTTTTAGTAATAACTGCACCACTAATACCTATGATAAATTAAAAACACAAGAATTAAAATTAGCCCCAAACCCATTTAATGAAAAGCTTAGCGTATTGTTGCCTGAAAATACAAATGCAGATAATATTGAAATTGTACTCTATAATGTTTTAGGTAAGCAAATTAAAGTTTCAACAGAGAAAGCTAATAATGAGATTATAATTAATGGAGCAAATCTACATTCTGGGATTTACTTTGTTGAGATAAGAGAGCAAAACAAAGTAATTGGTAATGCAAAACTTATAAAACAATAAAGCATGAAAAAACTTATACTACTATCAGCAACACTATTATTAATGCTATTTGCCAATGCTCAAATAGTAAATATACCTGATGCTAACTTTAAAGCTGCATTATTGGCTGACACTTTAATAAACACAAATCAAGATGGTGAGATACAAGTAAGCGAAGCTTTAGCCACAGATACAATTGATGTTTATAGTATGAATATAGCAGACCTAACAGGAATTGAAGCCTTTACTGCTCTTATTTATTTAAATTGTGGTAGTAATCAATTAACCTCTTTAGATATTACCAATAATATTGCACTTATTTATTTAACTTGTTATCAAAATCAATTAACATCCTTAGATATCAGTAATAATATAACACTAGAATCATTAAGTTGTTTCAGTAATCAAATAAACATTTTAGACGTGAGTAATAATTCTTCTCTCATAAGTTTAACTTGCCTTTCTAATCCATTAGGCACATTAGATGTTAGCAATAATACTGCTCTTGAATTTTTATATTGTCAAATAAATCAATTAACTTCTTTAGATGTCAGCAATAATACTTCTCTTACTAATTTATCTTGTTGGGAAAATCAATTAAGTACATTAGATGTAAGTAATAATACTGCTCTTATTGGATTGTGGTGCAGTGGTAATCAATTAAGTAGTTTAAATGTAAAAAATGGAAACAATACAGTTCTTACTGATTTTTATACTGTTAATAGCCCAATTTTATTCTGTATTGAAGTAGATGACCCTGTATGGTCAACAACTAACTGGACAGATATTGATCCTCAATCATATTTTAGTAATGATTGTAATTATGTTAGTGTACCCAACCAATTGCAAACACAAGAACTAAAGTTAGCACCCAACCCATTTAATGAAAAGCTTAGTGTATTGTTGCCTGATAATACAAATGCAGATAATATTGAAATTGCACTTTACAATGTTTTAGGTAAACAAATTAAAGTATCAACAGAGAAAGCTAATAATGAGATTATAATTAATGGAGCTAATCTACATTCTGGGATTTACTTTGTTGAGATAACTACCAACAAACACACAATAACTAAGAGGATAATTAAACAGTAGATTATTATGACCTCCTAAATCCTCCTAAGAGGAGGACTTTTTCCCCTTTTAGGGGAGATAACGAGGGGTCATACAACACAATTTTATTTTGCAAATAAGCTTTAAGTAAAGTATCGGTATACTACTCTGTGAATTTCGTGTTATTTTGTCTATTGTTAATTGCTCGTTGTCAACTTGCTGCTAATATATTACATAAGTTTTGTCTTAATAAAAAACACACTAAGTTTTCCATTTCAAAATTCATTTACTACTTTAGCGTCTCAATAATTATTGAAAATGTTAACAGGCTATAATAATTATAAAGTAAAAATAAAAAAAACTGAGTTTGTATGCAAAAGCGGTAAAAGCTTTAGTTCTACGGCTTGTATATCGTTTTATGATGAAAATAAAAGAGAATTGCAATACAATGAACTTGGCTATTTTGATATAGAAGATATTTACAAAAAAATTGATAATGGCGAAGATATTAATCTCGATGAAGCTTATATTGAGGATTTTTCTTTGTCAAAGTATCGCAAATCAAGAAAAATTGATGAGGAAACTTATGTTGTTTTAAATAACTTTACTGCCAACAGAGCATATTTCGATTCTAAGATAAATACAGACTTTTCATTTGCTGATTTTCAGAGCTCAAGCGTGAATTTTGGATACTCAAATTTTATTCGCGGAAGTGTTTCGTTCAATTCAGCAAAGTTTGGTAATGGAAAGGCAGATTTTTCATATTGTTTTTTCGATAATGGCAATGTAGATTTTGCCAATACTGTTTTTGGTGAAGGAGAAATAGAATTTAAGAACACAGTGTTTCATAAAGGAACAAAAGATTTTCAGTATGCCGATTTTGGTATTGGTACAAACTCATTTGTAAATACTGAATTTGGCGATGGTGATGTTGCTTTTATTAATGCTAATTTTAATGATGGTAAAACATCATTTAAAATGGCGAGCTTTGGTGAAGGAAAGATCGATTTTCATTTCTCTAAATTTGGATCAGACGATATTTCTTTTGAACGCGTTGACTTTGGCGAAGGTAAAGTAGATTTCAGAAAAGTAGAATTTGGTGTTGGAAAAGTAAATTTCAATAGAGCTGTTTTTGGTAATAGCGATGTTACTTTTGAGGCATGTGGGTTGAAAAAGGGTAGAATGACTTTTCTTCGTTCAGTTTTTGGAGATGGAAAACTAAATTTTGATATAGTTGAATTTGATAACTCTGAACTTGTTTTCAATAATACAGATTTTGGAACAAAAAGCGTTTATTTTGCTCAATCTAAATTTAAAAAACTAACTCTTCAATCGTGTCATTTCAATAATTACTTTGATATAAGACTTGCTAAATGCAAATACCTCGATCTATCAGATTCAATTATTCGTGATATTATTGACCTTACGCCTTACGAGCATGATGTAGAAATTAATATTATTAATTTTTCAGGTATTCGTTTGCTTGGGCAGATATATATCGACTGGCATAAAAATAATGTAAAAGAATTAATCGACAGGCAAGAAAAAACTACATGTAAAGACAAAGCTGAACAATTTAGAGTGTTAAAAGAGAATTACGGAAAAATAGGTAATTACAAGCACGAAGATCTGGCTTATATCCAATTTAAAAGACATGAATTAAAAGCAAGTATTCAAATTTCCGATAATGGAGATAAAACAAATTTGGTGTGGAAATATCCACTTTATATATTCAAGTATATAGTTTTTGATATAATGGGATTATATGCCACATCACCTTTGAGAGTTTTAACTAGTCTTGTATCTGTTTATTTTATTTTTAGTTTATTTCATTTTGTATCACCATTTATATTAGATACATCAATTAATTGTATTCCTGCTGATGCAGGATTTTTCAAAAAACTTTATGACACATTTTATTATAGTATGATTACTTTTGCTACTATTGGTTATGGTGATTGCACTCCTGTAGGATTTTTACGGTTTATAGCTTCTGTTGAAGGATTTGTTGGACCTTTTATGATGTCATACTTTACAGTAGCATTTGCAAGAAAAATATTAAGATAAATTATTACGAACTGTTAATAGAATTGTGAATGAAAACAACGGAAGCTGATTCATTATATAACGACCTTGAAAAAAAGAGTATAGGCGAACTTCTTATTGGAATTAATAATGAAGATAAAAAAGTTGCGGAAGTAGTTGGACGATCATTAAGTCAGATAGAAGATCTAATAAGAGCAGCATATAATAAAATGAAAGATGGTGGCAGATTGTTCTATCTTGGCTCCGGAACCAGCGGAAGACTTGGCATATTAGACGCATCAGAATGTCCACCGACTTTTGGTGTTAACAAAAATTTGGTAATAGGATTAATTGCAGGAGGAGACACTGCTATTCGTACTGCCGTTGAAAAAGCAGAAGACGAATTTGATGGAGGATGGAAAGATCTGCAAAAATACAATGTTTGTGAAAAAGATTTTGTAATAGGTATTTCTTCATCTGGAATGACTCCATATGTTATTGGTGCTTTGCAAAATTGTTCTAATCATAATATTGAAACAGGCTGCATTACATCAAATGATAACAGTCAGTTGTCAAAAGAAACTAATTATTCCATAGAAATAATCGTAGGACCGGAGTTTGTTACCGGAAGCACACGCATGAAATCAGGCACAGCACAAAAAATGGTGCTGAATATGATAACTACTACCTTAATGATAAAATTAGGAAAGGTGCTTGGCAATAAAATGGTAGATATGCAATTAAATAACGAAAAGCTAATTGACAGAGGCTCAAAAATGATTGTTGATGCTTTGGGAATTCCTTACAATAAAGCCAAAGAGCAATTGTTGCAACATGGAAGCGTTAGAGCTGTGCTGAAAAATAGCAAATAAATTGTTTCCCGGTTTTCGGGATTAAATCTGTGATAATCTGTGTAATCAGTGGTGGCTTTTTTAAATTACTTCAAATAAATGCTTTCCATGAGTGGGTTTAACTTAAATTGAGATTTATTTTCTAAAAAAGCACTATCTTGACAAGCTCTGAACATCTTTGTTGAGAATATTTTTACATTGTTAAAAAACATTTATAAATCATCAATATTATTATCACTATTTAAGATACATTTGTTTCAATAAATTATACCAATTATAAAACAGTGGTATTATCAGGAAAATCAGTAAAAACTAAAAATTATGTCAGAGAAAAAAGAGAAAGTTAATACGGAAAAACAAAAGGCAATTGATAATGCAGTTGGTGTTATTGAAAAAAACTTTGGTAAGGGAACAATAATGAAACTTGGCGATGATGTGGTACAGGATGTGCCTGCTATTTCCTCCGGTTCAATTTCTATAAACAGTGCACTTGGTATTGGTGGTTTTCCACGAGGCAGAGTAGTTGAGATATTCGGACCTGAATCATCGGGTAAAACAACTATTGCAATACATGCAATTGCCGAAGCTCAAAAAGCTGGTGGTATAGCTGCATTTATTGATGCAGAGCATGCATTCGACAGGTTTTATGCAGAAAATCTTGGTGTTGATGTAGAGAATTTATACATTTCACAACCCGACAATGGAGAACAAGCATTAGAAATTACAGACCATCTTATTCGTTCGGGAGCTATTGATATTATTGTTATCGATTCTGTTGCAGCACTAACTCCAAAAGCAGAAATTGAAGGCGATATGGGAGATTCAAGAATGGGCTTGCAGGCAAGATTAATGTCACAGGCATTAAGAAAACTAACTGCAAGCATTAGTAAAACAAATACATGCTGTGTGTTTATCAATCAGTTGAGAGAAAAAATAGGAGTAATGTTTGGAAATCCTGAAACTACAACAGGTGGAAATGCACTAAAGTTTTATTCTTCAGTAAGAGTTGATATTCGTAGAATTGGTCAGATAAAAGATGGAGAAAACATTGTAGGTAATCGCACAAGAGTGAAGATTGTTAAAAACAAAATTGCACCGCCTTTCAGAAAAGCTGAATTTGATATAATGTACGGTCTTGGCATTTCAAAAACAGGCGAAATTGTTGACCTTGGTGTTGATTATGAAATTATTAAAAAAAGTGGCAGTTGGTTTAGTTATGGCGAAACAAAACTGGGACAAGGTAGAGATGCTGTTAAAAAACTAATGGCAGATAATCCCGAATTATCTGATGAGCTTGAAGCTAAAATATTTGAAGCAATTAACAAGAAATAATAAATAAAAGAAAAACGCTAGCCCTGTGAGGAGTCGAATGGATAAACGACAAACAATAAACTATTTTATAATATGAAAAGCATCATTATATCTCTAATTTTATTTGTATTTATTTTAAGTTGCAAACATGAAAACAAAGATAATAGAGTAACAGATATTGATGATGTAAGTCTTGATTCTATGTCAGTTGGCAGCATTTCAATTGAAATAAGAAAAGATCCTAGAAATTCTTTGTTGTTCGCAAAACGTTCTGAGGCATATTTAAGAGAAGGTGATATTGATGAAGCAATTAATGATATTGAAATAGCATTAAAGCTTGATTCGATGAATGTAACGTTTTACATTATGCGTTCTGAATATTATATTATTAACGGGAAATCTGAAATTGCTAAAGCATCATTGGAAAAATGTGTTAGACTAATTCCCGATAATACTGAAGCATTACTAAAATTGGCTGAGTTATATATATTTGTTGAAGATTATAAAAAGTCTTTTGAATATTTGAACAAAGTAGCAAAGATTGAACCTCATAATCCAAAGATGTTTTTCTTAAAAGGCATGATATATCGCCAAAGAGATAATTTGCCTCTTGCAATTGAAAATTTGCAAATTGCCGTAGAAAAAGACCCTGACTATTATGATGCTTATATTTTGCTTGGTTTGTCATGTGCAGAATCAAACGATTCCTTAGCTGAATTATATTACAAAAATGCAATAGACATTATGCCAAACAGTATAGAGGCTAATTATGATCTTGCAATTTATTACCAGGATAACAACAATTACGAAAAGGCTTTTGAAAGATATAACTATATATTAGACAATATTGACGATAAATTTATTATTGCTTTTTATAATATTGGATACATTAATCTTGAGTATCTTAAAGATTACGATCAGGCAATAAGTTATTTCACTAAAGCCATTGATTTTGATCATTCATATGTAGAAGCTTATTACAACAGAGGCTTATCTTATGAATATAAGGGCGACAAGAAAAATGCAATTCTTAATTATAAAACAGCTTTAAAGTTGTTAACAAATTATGAGCCTGCTATTGAAGGTTTGAACAGGATTGAAACAGAATAAAATATAAATTAAAATATATACAAAATGAAAAAAACATTAAAAAAAAGTATCCTTAGCACTTCACTAATCATTGTTTTCACATTTGCAATGGTTTCTTGCTGTGATTGTCCTGAAACAAATAGCGATGATAAAGCAAATACAGAAACAATATCCTTGGTAGATTCTCTTTCAAAAATTGAAATTACTGCCGATAGAATGAACCCCGAATTACTTTGGAAGTTCGGAAGAATTTGGGATGCTCAACTATCACCAAACGCTAATACTGTTATCTATAATGTTCAGCGTTATAATGCTACAACAAATAAAGGCTATATTGATATCTTTTCGGTACCTGCAAAAGGCGGAGATGCTGTTCAATTAACAAATTTTGTTGGACCTGAATTAAATCATCGTTGGTCTGTTGATGGAAGTAAGATATATTTTCTTGCAGCCGAAAGTGAAAGCATGCAGATATGGGAAATGAATGCAGACGGAAGTGATAAAAAGCATATATCGGAGATTGATGGAGATATAAATAGTTTTGAGCTATCGCCGGCAGGCACACACTTTTTATATACTATGGATGTAAAGATTGATAAAACAGTTAATGAAATTTATCCCGACCTTCCTCTTGCCGATGTTAAAATAATTGATGATTTAATGTATAGACATTGGAATAACTGGACAGATGAAAGTTACAGCCATATTTTTGTTTCAGAGATAAAAGCAGGAAAAGTGGAAGCCGGAAAAGATATTATGGAAGGTGAACGCTGGGATGCACCTATGTCTGCTTATTTCGACAACTCTGAAATGACATGGAATGCCGATGGAAAATACATTGCATATACCTGCAAAAAGATGACAGGTAAAGAATACTCATTAAGCACAAACTCAGATATCTATTTTTATAATATTGAAACAGGCAAAACAGAAAACCTTACCCAAGGAATGCCCGGATACGACAAATATCCAAGCTTTTCACCCGATGGCAGTAAAATGGCATGGCAAAGCATGGAAACTCCCGGATACGAATCGGATAAGGACAGGTTAATGATTATGGATCTATCAACAAAAGAAATGCAATATATTTCTAAAGATTTTGACCAAAATGCAGCACATCTTGTTTGGAGCGACAATAACGCTGAAATATACTTTATAAGCGATATCAAGGCAACTTTTCAACTGTTTAAGGTAAACATCCAAACAAAAGAGTTTACACAAATTACAAAAGGAAAACACAATTACAATTCGTTTTCAAAATCAGCTGATGTAATAATAGGAGAGAAGATGGCTATGGATATGGCAACAGAGATATTTAATATTGCCGATGATGGAAAAGAAACACAAATTACATTTACAAATAAAAATATCTACGATAAAGTAGAGATGGCTGTTTCAGAAGAACGCTGGATTAAAACTACCGATGGAAAAGATATGTTGGTTTGGATAATATATCCTCCGGGTTTTGATAAAACTAAAACATACCCTGCATTACTTTATTGTCAAGGTGGACCACAAAGTGCAGTTAGTCAGTTTTTCTCATATCGTTGGAATTTTCAGATGATGGCTGCCCACGATTACATAATTATAGCACCCAACAGACGTGGATTACCAAGCTTTGGACAAGAATGGAATGCACAAATAAGCGGCGATTATGGCGGACAAAACATGAAAGATTATATAAGTGCCGTAAATGCCTTTAAAGATGAGCCCTTTATTGATGAAAACAGAATTGGTGCTATTGGTGCAAGTTATGGAGGTTTTTCCGTATTCTGGCTTGCCGGACATAACAATGGAATGTTTAAAGCATTTATTTCGCATTGCGGAATGTTTAATCTCGAAAGTCAGTATGCAGCTACCGAAGAAATGTTTTTTGTAAACCACGACCTTGGTGGTGCTTACTGGGAAAAAGCAAACAAAACAGCACAAAACTCTTATGCAAATTCGCCGCATAAGTTTGTGCAAAACTGGACAGCACCTATAATGATAATTACAGGAGGCTACGATTTTAGAATACCATACACCGAAAGCCTGCAGGCATTTAATGCCGCACAATTACTTGGTGTAGAAAGCAAACTATTGTTTTTCCCAGAAGAAACCCACTTTGTGCTAAAACCACAAAACAGTATTCTTTGGCAACGCGAGTTTTTCTTATTTTTAGATAAGTATTTGAAGGAGTAGGGAAACTTTTTTCGTTTGTCGTTTGTTGTTAGTCGTTGTGCGTTACCGATAATTAGAGTTTACTTAATTTCGCAAAGCGGAAATAAAAAAAAGCCTGAGGGACGAACTCAGACTTTTAATCAACAGAACAAAATAGACACCACAACGCACACATATATTTTTGTTTTGCCTTTGGTTCCTCCCTTTTGGGGAGGTTAGG
>Ga0208648_1000064_pt1 | contig 105566 bp, 102 predicted proteins | sample AntAceMetag02UKL_FD_184772 | JGI IMG/M metagenome (GOLD analysis project Ga0208648, IMG submission 184772) | Saline lake microbial communities from Ace Lake, Antarctica - Antarctic Ace Lake Metagenome 02UKL (SPAdes) (version 2) | ecosystem: Environmental > Aquatic > Non-marine Saline and... | reverse complement strand
AATTTGTAAAAAAATGAGTTTAAATTATGATTATTTAGAAAAAAAGTATTAATTTTGAATTGATTTAAGATAATCGTTAATGGGTTCTACGATTTATCTTGAAAAAATGAATTTTTAGAACCCACCTTAAGTAATTATTAAAAAATAAACAGATATGAAAACTTTACATAAAACAATTAGAAACTCAGCTCTTCTGGCACTAATTATCAGCTTCAATCTTGTCAATGCACAGATGGCAAATACTAGAAATTTTGCTTCAGAAGAAATTGAAACCAAAATCAAACCAATAAGTACACTGGTTTCGTTTACTGCACAATTGTATAATAAAACAGTTTATTTAAAATGGCTTGTCAATGGGCAAAAAGAAGATTGTATATATATTATACAGCGTTCTGCAAATGATATTGATTTTAAAACAATAGGCTATGTTAACGGCACAGGTGTTCCAATTAATATTGATATTCTGTCTTGTTTTAAAGATACAAAGCCATTATCATCAAAAGCATATTACAGAATTGCTACTATTACCAATTTAGGCGAATTGCTTCATACGCAAAGCCAGATTGTTGAAAACACAAATAGTATTGATATGCAGGAATTAACCCTTGTGAAAAATTAATAAAATATAATAATAAACATTATGAAAACTCTTATTTTAATTAGCCTTGTAATTACAACAAGTTTGGTATTTTCTCAAAATACAGATACACTTTTATTGATTAACGGAAAATTAATAAAAGGTACAATTGAAGATATTACATTTGAAAAAGTAAAAATTAAATGTAACAACAGGCTTTTGTTTAAATTAAAAACTATTCACAAACAAGATGTATTTTCTGTTACTTCAGACAATAAAACTTTAACATGGTATAAAAAAGATACTCTTAACGGACATTATTATTCTCAAATACAAATGAAATATTTTTTAGATGGAGTAATAGATGCCAAAGCCAATTATCATGCACCATTTGCAACAATAGGTGGTTTGGCAATGGGAGTTACCGGTGGCTTTTACGGATTTTGGGGAGCATTTATACCAACAAGTTATGTTTTTACATCGGGTATTAAAACGCCAAAGCTTGAAAAAACATTTTTGCAAAACAAGCACGCAATTAACTTATATGCAAAAACAAATAATAACAAATACGGACAAGATAATTCTACTGCCAATGATATTATTTTAACAAATGACCAATCCGATTATCAGATAAGTGAATATTACTTCAATTTCTATAAAGAGGGATATGAAACAACAGCAAAAGATAAAAAAATTAAAAACGCTATAAAAGGCTCAGTAATTGGTTTTATTGGATTTGCTGCAATTACATCAATTTTATTATGTCTTTAGGTAAGTCGGTTAAATTGCAATTAAATAATGCTATACGTATGATACAAATGATACAAAGTGTAAAAAATTCCTTAATTTTTGTTGTAGAAGATAATATAATGTTTCTACGTTTAATTAAATTTCAACTTCAAAATAAGGGATATAGTAATATTAAATTGTTTTCTAATGGTACAGAATGTGTAAATAATATTAATCAAAATCCCGATATAGTAATACTTGATTATAGCCTTGGTGACATGACCGGACTTGATGTATTAAAAAAAATACGTGACAAAAGCCCAAAAAGCAAAGTAATTATGCTTTCGGAACAAAAAAGCATTGAAACAACCGTTAAAATTTTAAAATTAGGGGTTAATGAATATATTGTAAAAAATAATTATTTAGCACTTAAAAAACTAACACGAACTATTAGATATTTACTTTTAAAAAAATTGTCGAGAAAAAAAAGAAAAAATTTTAATATTACAATATCAGTATTTTTTGTACTTGTATTAATATTGGCAACATTTTTTTATTTTGGACCCAAAATATTTGGTTAACCTTAATTATTTGCAAAATAATTTAATATTATATATATTTGCATATTATGTCTTGTCATAAGGATATAATTTTTTTAATAATTAATATTAACCCTTAAGGTTTTCATACATTCCTTAAGGGTTTTTTCAGTTTAGCAGATAAACAAAAAGATGCTTGCTGCTTTTTCATGCCTTTAACAAGCAACAAGCATAGCCAAAGTCAAAAACTCCCTCTCCTTTGGAGAGGGTTGGGGTGAGGCTACTTATTTTTTTCCTTAATGTTTTTTGTTATTTTCAATTTTTATTTTATATCTTTACAAAATGAATCCCGATAACATTACACCACAAAACCCTCTTAATAGCTATCGGGATGCCCTGCTCTTTTTGGGTAGACCTCTCGAAACCCTTGACAGCGTAGGGGGGCTTTATAAGCTAAAAAATATTTTCGGCAGTATGCCGAAACCCAACAAACAACCCAAAAACTTATTATTCGGTACCGATAGGCCCCTTGCCGTGTCCGTTGGCTCTTCTATCGTGCCCCTTGGCTCTTCTATCGTGCCCGATGGCTCTTCTACCGTGCCCGATGGCTCTTCTACCGTGCCCCTTGGCTCTTCTACCGTGCCCCTTGGCTCTTCTATCGTGCCCCTTGGCTCTTCTCCCGTGCCCGATAGGGTAGTGAACGGTGCCGAAAAGTCATATTTGGTGCCCGAAAAGTCATTTTTTGGGCAACAACAAATCAATAAGTATGTCAATATTAAATAAATATAAATATAAATCATTAAAAACTTAAATTATGAAAAACAAAAAGGGAGATTATATTCCCAGTAACAAAATGGAATTTATAGCATGGTTGCTTAATTTTTTAAAAAAATTGACCAAATATGTAAATCACTATGGTATTAATGAGGAACAAATAAAAATTGCCCAACCGCAGGCAGATGTTTTCAAAGAGGATATGGCAATAGAACTGGAGATACTTAACGCAAAGCTGGCGCAATTTAAAAAATCGGAAAAAGACCGTAAGGCAATTGAGAAAACCTGTAGAAAAATTGCAAACGTAATTAAAGCCGACTTCGACTATACCGAAGATATAGGACGTGAGTTTGGTATTATTGGTCCAGAAAAAGAAATGGACGAAGAAAATGCAATGCCTTTACTTAAGCTAACACAAAAAGCTCATGGATGGGAATTAAGTTTTGGTTTGCAAGATTATTTTGATGGTGTAAACATTTACCGCCAACGCCCCGATGCAGCCGACTATACATATTTGGCTACCGACACTCGCAGCCCTTATGTAGATAACGAACCTATGGTAAACGGCACAGAGTATTATGCAGTATTTATTATTGGCGATACCGAAGTAGGTAAGCGTAGCGCAATAATGCAAGTTTCTATTTAAAAGAAAAGTACTTAAACAAGGGGATTAATCCCCTTGTTGTATGTTATATTTTTTATTAATTCATTTTTAAAAATTTAAAATATAAAAACCAAAAAATATGAAAAGCCTAATCTTAATTATTGCACTTACAGTATTTGCTATTACGGCGAATGCACAAAACAAACCAAAATCTACCTACACTGTTGGGAAATCTAAAGTAACTGTTTGGGAAAACAAAAAAGAAGGTAAATACGGCGAATACACCGAAAAAAACTTTAAAATAGAAAAAGTTTATAAAAAAGACGACAAATGGGAGTCTACAAACTACTTTAACACAGAAGAACTTCTTCAATTACGTGCAGCAATAGACAAAGCAATAAACAAAGAAGTAGTGGAAGTAAACGATGAGAAAACAGAATAAGTTAATTAGCTAATTAGCACATTTACGAATTATCACATTATTTATATTTATTTTTAATTTTTGACTTTATTTTTTTGTCTTTTGATTTAAGCTTTAGGTGCTATTTTGTTTTTTTTATTGCCCAGCTACCAGAATCCTTTCTGGTGGTTAATGGGATTTATATCCTGCGTGTGTGGTAAAACATATACAAACATCTGATGTCTTAAAAACATTGGATGTTTTTTTTGGAAATCCATTTTATTTTACTATCTTTGTATTGGTAATTAATCTTTTGTTTTCTCATAACAATAGGTTTTTTAGTTAATAATGGATTGTGAGCCTGGCGTAATGTCAGGCTTTTTTTTATTGCCAATTTACTTTTTGATATTATTAAATAAGAATTGCCAATTTTTCTTTTCTTTTTATTACCTTTGAAAAAATAAACACTTGTAACTATAATAGATATAAAAAACACTACTGCATTTTAGTGGGGTGTTGACCAATTCAAAAAACAATTATGAAAAATAAACCAACTTATATAGAATTAGAAAAGCAAATAGAAATTCTTAAATCAAAATCTGCACAGAAAGAAGTCGATAAATCCGAATATGTTGGAGAATTAGTAATTTCCAACAAAGAATACGCATCACTTAACGAAGAATACCTTACACAAAACGAAGAAATAAAAGCTACCAACGACGAGCTTAAACAGGCAAAATTTGTCCTAAACGAAAGATTAAAAGAACTTAATTGTCTTTATGGTATTTCAAAAATTATAGAAATCCCAGATATATCGATAGAAGAAATTTTACCTAAAGTTATTAGCCTGGTTCCTGCTTCCTGGCAATATCCCGAAATTGCTGTTTGCCGGATTATAATAGATGGAATTGAATACAAAAAACCAAACTTCAAGAAAACTGACTGGATGCAAAGCAGTAATATCAAAGTTGATGGAAAGAATGTAGGTATTATAGAAATTTGTTATCTAGAAAAAATGCCTGATATTGACCAAGGACCTTTCCTTAAAGAAGAAAGACTGCTCATTGATGCTGTAGCTGAACGCATAGGTCACGTTATTGAGCGCAAGCAGGCAGAAGAAGCGCTACAGATAAACGAAAAGAAATTGAATCAAATAATCAATTCATCACCCATTGGAATATGCACTGTTGACATGCTTGGCAATTTTATCACGACAAATCCGGAATATGAACAGATGGTAGGTTATTCCAAAGAAGAGCTTGTGGGACTTTCATTTTTTGATGTGACACATCCAAATGACCACCCTAAAAACAAAAAGCTCTTTCAGGACATGTTTTCTTTGGAAACGACAGATTTTTTCATGGAGAAAAAATATATACGCAAGAACGGTGAGGAGATTAATGTATTCGTCAATGCTATTGGGATTAGAGATGCTGAGGGAAATGTCAAATTCGGAACCGCATTCGTGGATGATATCACAGAACGCAAACAAGCAGAATTGGAACTTCAAAAAAGCCAATCTAAATTAAAAACGCAAAATGATGAACTTATAATATCTAAAGATAAAGCCGAAGAAAGCGACAGATTAAAATCAGCCTTTCTTGCCAATATGAGCCACGAAATACGCACACCTATGAATGGCATTATGGGTTTTTCCAAATTATTGAAAGAGCCTGGTCTTTCTGGCGATGAGCAAGAAGAATATATTACTATTATAGAAAGTAGCGGAGAACGAATGCTTAACATTATCAATGATATTATTAGTATTTCAAAAATTGAATCAGGATTAATGGAAGTTAATATACAGGAATCAAATATTAACAAGCAAATAGAATACATTTATAACTTTTTTAAAAACGAGATTGAAAAAAAAGGGATGCAGTTGACATACAAAAATTCTTTGCCTTTAAACGAAGCCATTATAGAAACCGATCGCGAAAAAGTTTTTGCAATACTTACAAACCTTGTAAAAAATGCCATTAAGTATAGCGAAAAAGGTTCAATAGAAATTGGTTATATCACAAAGGGAAAATACATTGAGTTTTATGTAAAAGATACCGGTATTGGTGTTCTAAAAGACCGACAAAAAGCCATTTTTGAACGATTTATTCAGGCCGATATTGCCGATAAAAATGCGTATCAGGGAGCAGGCTTAGGATTATCAATCAGCAAAGCTTATGTAGAAATGCTTGGTGGGGAAATTTGGGTAGAATCAGAGCCGGGAAAAGGAAGCAGCTTTTATTTTACTATCCCATACCAAACAGAAAAAATAAAAGAAAATAGCACTAAAAAAGAAATTTTGTCTCAGGTAGAAGAGACTCCTATAAACAATTTGAAAATATTAATTGTTGAAGATGATGAAACATCAGAAAAACTAATTTCTGTAGTTATTCAGCAATTCGCATGCGATATTATGGTTGCAAGAGAGGGAAAAGAAGCGGTTGAAGCATGCCTTAATAATCCCGACATTGATTTAGTACTGATGGATATTCTGATGCCAGTGATGAATGGCTATGAAGCTACCAGACAAATCAGGGAATTTAACAAAGACGTAATTATAATTGCACAAACAGCTTATGCTATGCAAGGCGACAAGGAAAAAGCAATTGATAGCGGCTGCAATGATTATTTGCCAAAACCTATAAAAGCAAATGAATTACTTTCATTGATAAAACGATACTTTTAAATATTAATGAATGCAACTCGGTATAATATGGTAATTTTTTATTTCCAATCTTGTAAGCCAAATCCAAATTTTATTTCCTACATATATATATGTTTTGCAAGATAATCTGCATATAAATTTAATGAATTATATCCAATTCCAAGATTAAGATCAGTGCAGGCTTCAACAATTGCTACCGGGCTATTGTATTGTTGTTCATATTCTTTTATTTCATTAATAATAGCATGTTTAAAATGTTCTATTTCATTTTCGGAGTTTTTAATGCAGGCTTTTATGGCACTAAAAACATTTTTTTGCAAATTTTTACTTGCACTTAATACCTTAATCTCTTTTGTACTTCTGGATGATTCATAAGAATAAATTTTAGAAATATCACTTGTTCCCAAAGGTAGAACATATTTGTAGTTTTTATTTGTAAGGTGAGTTATTACAGCCTCAGCAACAGTAATATATTTAATGCGTTTATTATTCAGTATATATAATATTTCTTTTTCAGAAATACTGATTTTATTATTCTTTATAATCTTTTTCAGTTGGTCATGATTATTAAATATTTCCTCTATTTTAATTAGAGCAGGTGATAATGTATTGCATGGTAAAGTAATAATTTTGGATTTGGATATTTGCTCTGAACTCAATAAAAATGAAATTAGCATAACACAAAACTTATTAATTACGTCATCAATTGTCATTCCATCAGGAAACCCAATAAGAATACTATCATCCAAAAAACCTGATTGTGTTTTTAATTTATTAATCTGTTCCTCTTTTATTAAAGGTAAATACGAATTTACAGTAATCATTGTTTTCCGGTACTCATCATAAAAATCATTATGACCAAGAATATTCTCAATCATTTGTTTTTCTGATTCAACAAATTTGTTACAAAACTCATACGTAGCTACTCTGCCAAAATCGCCAATAACATAAATATGGTATATATCGGAATATAACTTAGAAAGTGATGTCAAAATAAATGGTTTTAAATATTAATAAATGCAATTCGGTATAATATGGATTCTAAAAATTTCATTTTTTAATAAATTTCTAAAAACATCAAGAACCCATAATTGTTCTTATAAAATGTGTAGCCAAAATACACATAATTTTTTTGTTTCGACAATATTTTTTCACTTAAATAAAAACATTACCTTTGCAGCCCAATTTATTAAACGTGTGATGGGGAGTAAAAGAATATCCCGAAAATCGGTCAATATTTTTACTTTGAGTAGCACATAAATTTATTAAAATGAAATCGTTAACAATTGATGTAAAAGTAAGAGAAAATTTAGGGAAAAAAAGTACTAAAGAATTACGTAAGCAGGAAATGGTTCCCTGTGTTATTTATGGTGGAAAAGAAAATATTCATTTTTATGCTCATGAAAATGCTTTTCGTAAACTAATTTTTACTCCTAATGCACACACTGTTAAGTTAAATATTGAAGGGAAATTAACAGATGCTATTTTGCAGGATATTCAATATCACCCTGTAAGGGACAATATTTTACATATTGATTTTCTTCAAATTTTTGAAGATAAGCCAATAATAATTGGAGTTCCTGTAAAATTACACGGTTTACCTATAGGTATTCAGGATGGTGGGAAATTGGCACTTGAACAAAGACGTTTACTTGTTAGAAGTTTAATTAAAGATTTGCCGGATGTTTTAGATATTAATATTGAAAGTCTTGGTCTTGGCAAAGTATTAAAAGTAGGAGATCTGGATTTTGAGGGAGTTGAACTTGTTGATAATCCTAATAATGTTGTAGCATCGGTTAAATTAACAAGGGCTGCTAAAGGATTGGATGAAGAAGAAGAAGGCGAAGAAGGCGAAGAAGGCGAAGAAGGTGAAGAAGGTAAAGAAGGTGAAGAAGGCAAAGAGGGTGAAGGAAAAGAAAAAGGAAAAGCACCGGATTCTGGAAAACCTGTTGAAGGTGGTAAAAACCCCGAAGACGGTAAAAAACCAGGAAAAAAATAATTTAAACTCATATAATTTTGAAATACCTAATTACGGGTTTAGGTAATATTGGAGATAAATATTATAATACCCGACATAATATAGGGTTTTCTGTATTGGATGCATTTGTCGGTGCATCCAATATTATTTTTGAGGATAAACGATACGGAAATAAAGCAGTTGTTAAACACAAGGGAAGAACATTTGTTTTAATAAAACCATCAACTTTCGTTAATTTAAGCGGGAAAGCTGTTAATTACTGGCTTAAAAAAGAAAAAATTCCAGTTGAAAATTTATTGATTATAGCAGACGATATTGCTTTGCCATTTGGTAAATTAAGATTGCGACCAAAAGGCGGATGTGCCGGTCATAATGGCTTAACAAGCATTATTGAAACACTTGGCAATAATAAATTTGCCAGATTACGTTTTGGAATTGGAAATGAATTTAACAGAGGAGGTCAAGTTGACTATGTTCTTGGACAATGGACAGAAGAAGAAAAAAATATATTACCTGAGCATATTAATAAAACTATAGAAATAATTAAAAGTTTTAGTACAATTGGGCTTGAACAAACAATGAATATATTTAACTAGTGCTTGCAATAAAACTATAAATTTTAGAAATGTTTGATAAGAAAGCGATAAAGACAATCGTAACGAAGTTATTGGCGTTTTAATACAGACACTAACTAATGACGACAATTGAATTAATACAAGGCGATATTACCAAACTTCAAATTGATGTTATTGTTAATGCTGCCAATAAAACTTTACTTGGTGGGGGAGGAGTTGATGGTGCCATCCACAGAGCCGCAGGAAAAGAATTATTAGAAGAATGTAAAACACTAAATGCTTGTCAAACCGGTGATGCTAAAATAACCAAAGGATACAATTTGCCTGCCGAATATGTTATTCATACCGTTGGACCTGTGTGGAACTGTGGCAGTAAATCAGAAGACAAGTTGTTGGCAAGTTGCTACAAGCAAAGCCTTAAACTGGCAATAGAAAATGGATTGAAATCCATTGCTTTTCCAAATATTAGTACAGGAGTTTACAAATTCCCAAAACAACGAGCTGCAATTATCGCAGTTCATGAAGTAAAGGAATTTATAAAAACTAATCATTCTTTGGGAAAAATAATTTTTGTTTGTTTTGATGATGAAAATTATGATCTTTACAAAAAACTATTACGCTGATGGTTGTGAAAGTATTATTCTTTGGTGTATTATCTGATATTGCAAAAACAATGTCAATTAATGTTGAGAATAAAAAGGACACAAATGAACTTATTAAATATATTGAAACTGAATATCCCCAAATAAAAAAATATAAATATAAAGTTTCGGTTAACAGAAATCTTATTGCAAATAATATTGTTTTAAACAATAAGGATGAGATAGCATTATTGCCACCATTTGCAGGGGGGTGAAAACTCTAACAGTATTTTATATTAAGCTAAATTTATAAAATATTACTTTTGCAAAAAGATCAAATAATGAAAATAGCACAAAACATATCGGAATTAATTGGAAACACACCAATGATAAAATTGCAGAATTTAACAAAATCCTATGGTTCTGATATACTTGTAAAACTTGAAAGCTGTAATCCCGGAGGTTCTGTAAAAGATAGATTGGCAAAGGCAATGATTGAGGATGCCGAACAAAAAGGAAAAATAAATAAGAACACTTTAATTATTGAGCCAACAAGTGGGAACACGGGTATTGGACTTGCAATGCTCTGTTCTGTAAAAAAATACAAATTAACACTTGTAATGCCGGCGAGTGCCAGTAAAGAACGAATAGCAATTCTTAAAGCTTATGGTGCTGAAGTTATTTTAACTCCGGTTGAAAACGGGATGAATGGAGCAGTTAAAAAAGCAAATGAATTAATTATGACAAACAGTAATTCATTTATGCCAATGCAGTTTGAAAATCCTGCAAATGCAGAAATGCACCGAAAAACAACAGCTTTGGAAATTTGGAACGACACAAATGGTGAAATTGATATTTTTGTTGCCGGAGTTGGCTCGGGAGGAACCATTACCGGAGTTGGCGAAGTTTTGAAAGAGAAGAAAAATAATATTCAAATAATTGCTGTTGAACCAGAAAATTCAGCAGTTTTGTCTGGAAAGAAATCGGGGCTCCATAAAATAGAAGGGTTAGGCGCAGGTTTTATTCCTAAAGTAATGAATACAAAAATTCTGGATGATATAATTTTAGTTAGCGATAATGATGCAATGCAAACAGCAAGGGATTTAGCAAAACATGAAGGTATTCTCTGTGGGATTTCATCGGGCGCAAATGTTTTTGCAGCTTTACAATTGGCAAAAAATCCTGAAAATAAAGGAAAAATTATAGTAACAATTATTTGCGATACAGGTGAACGTTATTTAAGCACAGAATTATTTAATTTATAATAATATGAAACGAGCCATGTCATTATTCTTATATAAAAAGTAAATGATTATAATGGTGATACATATGGTAAATAAAAACAAATTATAAACAGATGAAACAAATTATCAAAACATTATCAGATTATGAAGCATATAACCATGTGTTTCATTTACCCGAACACGAAGAGCCAATGCCCTCAACATCAAGCTTAATAGAGATTGTTGAATTATTAAGAAAAATTATTTTTCCGGGATATTTCGGCGATAGTTCTTTAAATAAAGAAACAATGGAATATTATATTGGGGTAAATATTGATAAGGTTTCAAGACTTTTAGTTGAACAAATAAGGCGTGGTTTATGTTTTGATTGTGATGAAGAGACTGAAATGAATTGTGCAAATTGCAATATTTCGGCTACAAATATCACTAAAAAATTTCTTGAACGATTACCTGATATAAGACTAAAACTTTCGAAAGACGTTGAAGCAGGATATAATGGAGACCCTGCAGCAAAAGGTTATGGCGAAGTTATTTTTTGTTATCCGGTGATTAGAACATTAACAAATTACAGAATAGCTCACGAATTATTAAAACTAAATGTTCCGCTAATACCAAGAATTATTACTGAGCTTGCACATTCCGAAACGGGTATTGATATTCATCCGGGGGCACAAATTGGAGAATATTTTACCATAGACCATGGTACTGGTGTGGTAATTGGCGAAACCACAATTATTGGTAATAATGTAAAGTTGTATCAGGGAGTAACTTTGGGAGCAAAAAGCTTCCCTCTTGATAAAAATGGCAATCCAATTAAGGGAATACAACGTCACCCTATTGTTGAAGATAATGTTATTATTTATGCCGAAGCAACAATACTTGGCAGAATAAGAATTGGAAAAAATTCTGTTATTGGAGGTAATATTTGGATTACAGAAGATGTATCTCCTGATTCAAAAATTTTGCAGTTTAAGGGATAGATTGTTTTTTCTGCGGGTAAACAATATTGCGACACAGGTTGTGAAAATAATATAATATAATAAATTGGAATAAGGTGTCTTAATAGGTGTTAAATGTTACCAATCATCATCATCTTCCTCTTCTTCCAAAGGCTCTTCCTCTTCTTCGTCCCAGATTATTGAAAAATTGGTATTAGAATTATCGTCATTATTTTGATTATTACGGATAATTGTAGAATCGTTTTTAAACCAACCAAATTCTTCGTTAAGTATTGATTTCAAATTTTGTTTTTCCTCTTTCAGGCTTTGCTTAATATGGTCTTTAACTTTTTTAGTATCATAAGTTATTTTATAATCATCAGTTGTTCCTGTAATTGACAAATACAAGCTTGTTCTGCCAAGTCCATCATCTTCAATAACACCAAATTCGTTGTTTTCCTTTTTAGATTTTTTAGCTTTTTTTGAAAGAACATCAGAAAGCAAAATTTTAACTCTATACAATATGTGATTATCAAATGTGTGTTCGCCCGATAATTCAATTTCTGCAGCTGTGGATATTATTTCCATTTGTGGAATAGTTATTTTCCGGTCTTTTATAAAAATATCATTTTCCAGAGTAGAGAATTTAATATGCCTCAATTCTTCAAGTGCAATATATTTCGACAATCTTTCTATTGGCTCAAAATCAACCAATTCGCCATCCCTTATATTGATGTTACCATCTGCAATAATACTTTTTTCATTTACCTCAAATTTATCTGACCAATTTGATGAAAAATTAATATTAGAACTTACTTTACCTTTTAAGTGTTCCTGTCTGATGAAATTTTGACCGAAATCTTTAAATGTATAAAACAGTTTTTCAACGTCGATATTTTTAAGTTCTGTTACAAATTTTGTAGTAAATGTATTGTCGGTGTTTTGTGCAATTGTCCCTGTAGTTTTCAAATTACCGGTCATAGTGTTGAAATGCAAAGGAGATGCATTCAGAGTTTTATTTCTGTAATAAATTGTTCCATGAACATTTTCTGCTTTAAACCTGTTAAATTTGAATTTATCAATTGTAACTTTTGTATTTAATATAATGTTATCGGGGAAATTATATCCTTCATTTTTATTCAGATCATTTTCTCCTATTACAAATAATTTTTCAATATCAATCGATTTTGATTTTATATAACCGTCAATTATTAGGTTTTGATCTTTAACCAGAATATAGCTTAAAATATTTTTGAAAAAGCCATGAATAAAAATATCATTTTCGTTTACGATCATTCTTATACTATCTATACGAATATCATTATTCTTAAAAGTAAAATCGCCATAAATATCTAAAAAGTCGTAATCATTATTTTCAATTTTTAATTGTCCGTTTTTTATGTTTAGTTTTCCTTCTGTTTTAGCTCTTCTAAAATCCTTTACGGTAAACTCATTAATGCTGTTGAGTCTTCCTTTAAATTTAAAATTTGTTTGAATTAATCCGGAAATATTTTCAATTGTATCAAATTCGAAAAACTCATGTAACTCTTTAAGTTCAATTTTGGCTTCAGCAATTAATTCAATTTTAGGTCTTTTAAGATTTTCCATTTTGCAGTTTCCAGTAAGTTGGCTATTACCCATTTTAATATCAAAATTATTAAAATACAAATATGAACTGCTAATGTTATTTCTTGAACCGTTGCTGTAAATGCCTGTAATATTTACATTTGTCAGTTTTACAGAGCTGTTTCTTTTTTCAATTTCGCCATTTTCTACTCCAAAATTTATTTCAATGTGTGGAGTTTTAATGCTATTACTTTTGCCAATAATACTTGAATTAAAATAAAATATTCCATTACTGTTAAAATCATTTATTTTATTCTTATATTTATCAGGTAAAAGTGATATAAATGACTTTACATTAATATCCTTACCTTTAATTTCTAAATTAATATCGCTTGTTTCACCGGTAATTATATTTCCACTAATGTTAAATAATATTCCTTCAACTTTTAGGTTGCCTTTATGAATATTATAGTAATTATTTTTAACATCCAGATTTAAATCCAATTCAACATTTTTTGAAACAAAATAATTAATATCATCAAACTTAAATTTATGAATTTTGAAAGTGCCGTTAGTTCCAAGTTGATAATTGCCTGATGCGAAATCGCCTGACAAATCCAAATAAGATGTAAAGGTTTCTAATTCAACACCCTTTGGGATGTTAACAAATCGTAGGCTTATATTGTTAAATATTAGTTTTTTAAGCTGTAATTCAAAATTTGAATTTGTACTTGAGCTTTCTTTCCAAAAATGAAAGTTATCATTACCTTTATTATCTATATATATATTTAAACTACCTTTATCAACATCAATGGTTTTGAGTTTATAGTTTTTCTTTATAATATCAATAATGTTAAATTGAAGGAAAAGGCTTTTTGCAGTAAACAAGGTGTCGGTATTTCTCTTTTTAAAATTATTTTTATTAAATTCATCTGTTGACATTGCGACAACATCTGTTAATTCAAGAGAGGCATTTGGGAATTTTTTTAAAACACTAAAATTAATGTCAGTAACACTGATTTCTGTTTTAATGTATTGATTAAGTTCTTCAATTACATAGCTTTTTACTTCATCTCCGTAAAAATTAGCAATAACTAATCCTGTCCCAATAATCAATGCTATTATTATAGCAATGCTAATTAAAACCCATTTAATTATTTTTTTGAATTTTGACACAGAGTTAAATATTATGAAATTAATCAAACTGCAATATAATTATAACGAACATAATGTACACTATATTGTTAAAAATCATAATAGTGATTATTTAGAGAAGCTCTGATACCCAGAAAAATATAATTAGTTTCGGTAGTAATTGAATTGTTAATAAACTTGCGATTTACAAAACCTGCAAAAAGATGCATATTGTTTCTTGGATTAATTAAAAACCCTAATCGCAATGAAATGTATGTTAATGTTGATTTTAAATATTTAATATCATTTGTTTGAATAAGTTCACAGGCTAAAGTATCTGAAAGAAAAATGTTTGAACCGCAGTGATAATTATTTAAACTTGTATTAATATTTGATTTTATGTATTTGAAATCTATAAAAAAGTCATTAATTTTATAATGCATAATACCAATTACTTCTTTAAAATTAGCACCCAAAGGATGGGCAAGTGGCTCATTTGCATTAGAATAATTTTGGAAGTGGTCTACATGTCCATAAGTATAAGGGGATACGCTATTATATTCTGCTTGTAAATACAAATTTTTCAATTTAAAGATTTCAAAAAACTTAATTCCAATCTGATATCCGTTTTTTTCACCGGTATAATCATTTATTACATCATCAAGCATATATTGACCGTAAAGCTGAATAGAGTTAATTATTTTTATTTCTGCATTTAAACCTAATACAACATTATTTTCATCGCTTAATCCGTATTGCAACGGGCGAACCATTATTGCCGGATTAAAGTAATTTATATCAAAATTATTATTTGAGTTCGAATATGTAGTTTTCCATATAATCCCTTCAAATAAACCAATTTGAATTCGTTTATTAATCAGCCAACTCAAATAATTAAAAGAGCCATGTTTTCGTTGGTAAGCAAGTAATCTTGAGTCGGCAGATTTTATTTCCTGATGAGCAGTAAACATTGAAGTATATTGAAATTTATTCAACGTAATTGTTGTTCTAACAAAAGGATAATTAAAAGAAAAGTCTGATAATAATAATGACCTGTAACCTTCTCCAATAAAGTTTTTCCCGTGTCCAATGCGGAAATTCAAATATTTTTTTGGTGTAAACGATAGATATCCGGATGCATAAGCATAATCGTGTCCATTGCCCTTAAATCCACGATTTCTTCCTTGTCCGGGAATTACAGCATGTTCATTTATATATTGATGCACATAATCAGGAAAAAATGCTTGATTCTCATAAAAATCGGAATAAAAAGATAATGTTTTACCTATATTGCCTTTTACTGCTATTCCCCTGGTGTTTACACTTAGTAACGAATCATTTATAGTATTTCTACCATATTCTAAGTTGAACATTGGATTAATTGAAAGAAAAAAATCGGCTGTATCAATTAATATTAAATCTTCTGTTCTTAGCTTTCGCCAAATCCAAGTATGCTTTTTTTTGCTTAAAAAAATACTGTCGCGCTGATAATCATATATTATTGAATCGCTATCAAAATAATTATTCAAATAAGAACTTAAAACAGGTTTAAAGCTAGTATGAACATTATTGTTTAAATAATTTACCTGTTTATTAATATCAATATTAACATTATGATTTAATGGTAGAAATAGTTGTTGAGAAAACGAGATTATAGGGGATAAAAATATTAGTAGCAATAAAACCTTCATAGGGCTTATTTATATTTTTTTATTTTTCTTTTTGGCTATTAAATAAATAATAATAGAAAATGAAAGAGTACTGACAAATAAAAGTGAACCTAACCAATAATTTCCAATTCCTTGTAAAATAAAAACAGTAATCGTTAAAATAATTGCAAAAATTGAAAGAATAAAAGTTGCAAAATTATGCGATAATCCTGTATCAATTAAAACATGATGCAAGTGATTTCTATCAGGTCTAAATGGTGACCTGCCTCTATAAATTCTAATTGAAAATACTCTTAATAAATCAAAAAGAGGGATGAATAATGTTCCTATTGCTACCATAGGAGCAGCCTGAACAGCATATGGAATGGTTTTAAAATCTATATTGGTTTGAATAAACTCAATTGCTAAAACTGATAAAATTAAACCTAATAACATTGATCCTGTGTCGCCCATAAAAATTTTAGCAGGAGAAATATTAAATCTTAAAAAAGCAAGAAGAGAGCCAACCAAAGCTACAGCTATAATAGCATGCTGATAATTTTCAATTAAAAAGAACCATATACCAAAAGTTACAGCACTAATTATCCCAAAACTTGCAGATAAACCATTAATGCCATCAATCATATTAAAAGCATTAATAATAACAAGAATAGTAAAAGTTGAAAAAATAACACTAAAAATAAAATGTACTTCTCCTATTCCAAAAACTCCTAACATGCTGGTTACTCTAATGTCTCCCCATATAACAAGGATGATTGCAGCAAATAATTGTCCTAATAATTTTTTTGAAGCCGATAAACCGCTTATGTCATCTTTTATCCCAATAAAAGAGATTACTGTCATAGCTGCAATAATAAACTGTAGATGTAAACATTGAGAAAAATCTGTCCAAAATGTTATTGCAAACATTACTCCTGCAAATATGCCTATACCGCCTAAAGTTGGAATTTTTGTTGTGTGAGATTTGCGTTTATTTGGTTCATCATACAACTGTTTTTCTTTGGCAACTTTAATTATTGCCGGAATTGAAAGAAATGTAATACCAACAGCAGTGATAAAACTAAAAATTACGGTATTAATTATGCTGTAATCCATACATTGCAAATATATAACTTTTATTTTCAATTGTACAGAATTTTATCAAATTCTGTGTTTGTTATCTTCTTTATGAAATAAATTTAAATAACTATTATATCTTGAAATACTTATGTTCCCATTTTCAACGGCTTTTAATACAGCACAATTTGGTTCATGAATGTGTGTACAATTATAATAAAAACATTTTTTCGAAATTTTAAATATTTCGGGAAAAAAATGATACAATTCTTCTTTTTCCATATCAATAACACCAAAACCCTTTATTCCCGGCGTATCAATTATATATCCACCTGAATTAAATTCTATCATTTCTGCGAAAGTAGTTGTATGTTTTCCCTTTAAGTGATATTCTGAAAGTTCTCCAACTTTAAGTTTTGCATTTGGAGCAATAATATTTATTAATGTTGATTTTCCTACACCTGAATGACCCGCAACAACATTAACTTTTCCTTTCATTTTATTTCTCAAAATATCAATATTAATATTATTTAACGCTGATACTTCAAAACATTTATACCCTATCTTTTCATATATTTCAACCAACTTATGCATGTATTCAAGATGCTCTTTTAAAAAAATATCAATTTTATTAAATATAAGTGAAACAGGTATTCTGTATGCTTCAGCAGAGACAAGAAATCTGTCAATAAATTCTGTTGATGTTTCAGGTAAAGCAATAGTAACAATTAGATAGGCATGGTCAACATTTGCAGCAATAATATGTGTGCGTTTTGATAAATTTGTTGCTTTTCTTATTATGTAATTTTTCCTTTCACATAAATTTTTTATTAATCCAATATTTTTTTCAATATCCTCTATTTCAAATTCAACATTATCTCCAACAATAATAGGATTTGTACTTTTAATGCCATCAAGGCGTAATTTGCCTCTTATCCTACATTCATATTTATTTCCATTAGTATCTTTTACAAGATACCAACTTCCTGTAGATTTTATGACTAATCCTTTTTTCAAAAATTTCAAACAGTTTTGAGTCAATACCAAATTCTATTTAATGCGAAAGATATTAATTTTTTAATGAATTTAACTTAAAGACGATATCTTTTATAAAAAAATACAATTTGTTGTATATCTTAAAATCCTTCAAAAATCTCTATCTTTGTTTTAAATTTATAATAAATTCTCAAAATGAATATTATTCCAAGGTCAGAACTAATAATAAATAAAGACGGAAGTATTTTTCATCTTCATTTAAAATCAGAACATATTGCAAAAGACATTATTCTTGTGGGTGATCCGGGAAGAGTTGAAATAGTTTCTTCTTATTTCGATAAAGTTGAATTCAAAATTCAAAATCGGGAATTTTTAACTCATACCGGTTATTATAATAATAAGCATATTTCTGTAATATCTACAGGGATTGGTACAGACAATATAGATATTGTTGTAAATGAGCTTGATGCTATTGTAAATATTGATTTTGAAAAAAGAATAATTAAAAATAAACATACAAGTTTAAATTTTATAAGAATTGGAACTTCGGGTGCTTTACAAACAGACGTTCCGGTAGATTCATTTTTAATGTCAAAAATGGCAATAGGGTTTGACGGTATGTTAAATTATTACGCAAACAGAAATAAGGTTAGTAAACTTGAAATTGAAAAGGCTTTTGTAAAATTTACGAATTGGAATAAACAACTTGCTGCTCCTTATTTTGTGGAAGCTTCCACAAAATTGATCAATCAATTTGGGGAAGGGATAAAAAAGGGCATTACAATTTCTGCTCCCGGATTTTATGGTCCGCAGGGCAGACAACTCCGATTAGTAACAGCTGACCCTTTGCTAAACGATAAAATCACAGACTTTGATTTTAATGGAGAAAAGATAACAAACTACGAAATGGAAAGTTCTGCAATTTTTGGATTATCAAAATTACTCGGGCATAATGCAGCTACTATATGTGCCATTATTGCAAATCGTGTTAAAAAAGAATATAGTAATGATTACAAGCCAATTATTAAAAAATTAATTGAACATGTTTTGGAACGAATATAGTTTTTTGTACATTAGTGATGTGAAATTTTAAAAATAAAAATCATGGTAAATTCAAAGAAAATAGCAGTAATATTATCCGGATGTGGAGTTTACGATGGTGCGGAAATACACGAAACTACCCTTACTCTTTATGCAATTTCTAAATTAGGTGGTACTTATGAAATTTTTGCCCCAGATATTCCTCAGCACCATGTAATAAATCATATTACAGGTAAAGAAATGAATGAAATAAGAAATGTGCTTATAGAATCTGCAAGAATTGCAAGAGGCAATATTAAAGCCTTAAACGAATTAAGCTTTAACGATTTTGATGCAGTAATTTTTCCGGGTGGCTTTGGAGTTGCTAAAAATCTCTCTACTGTTGCTTTTGATGGTGCAAATTGTACTGTAAACAATGAAGTTGAAAACATTGTTAAGCAAGCAGTAGAAGCCGGCAAACCCATTGGCGCATTATGTATAGCTCCTGCTATGATAGCGAAAATTATTAATGGAGTTGAAGTTACCATTGGACAAGATGAAGGAACAGCTCAAGCCATTGAAGCAATGGGAGGAACACATAAAACTACTGGACACGGAGAAGTTGTTGTTGACAAAAAATATAAAATTGTTACAACTCCATGTTATATGCTTGATGCAACAATTGCGCAAATTGGCGAAGGTGCAGAAAATGTAGTGAAAACTATTTTGGAAATTATTTAGTCCTTTATTTCTTGAAGTGTCATTTAAAAAAAATAAAATATTTTTTATTTTTTGTATTTTTAGAAAAAAAATATACTTTTGCAGTCCAATTTTGCGAAAATAGCTCAGTTGGTAGAGCACGACCTTGCCAAGGTCGGGGTCGCGGGTTCGAGTCCCGTTTTTCGCTCAAAATTATCAGCCTGAGGTTGATAATTTTTTTGGATGCCCAGGTGGCGGAATTGGTAGACGCGCTGGACTTAAAATCCAGTGGCCTTTTTGGCCGTGCCGGTTCGATCCCGGCCCCGGGTACTTTCAGCAACTGCTTATTTTAATTAATGGGCAGTTGTTGAAATATGGTGGTTGTAGTTCAGTTGGTTAGAACGCCTGATTGTGGTTCAGGAGGCCGTGGGTTCAAGTCCCATCTTCCACCCATAAAAAAAACCGATTCATTTTCTGAATCGGTTTTTTTTAGAAAAAAAGTAATTTAAGATTTATTCTTCCTCTTGTTCTTTTTCGTATGTTTTTAAAAGTTCCGTTTGTATATCACCTGGAACTTGTGTGTATTCATCAAAAGTCATTGAATACATTGCTCTTCCACCGGTAATTGAACTTAAAGCAGTAGCATACTTATTCATTTCGGCTAAAGGAACTTTAGCGGTAATTTTTTCAAAGCCTTGTTCACTGCTCATTCCTTGTACTATTGCTCTTCTGCCTTGTAAATCACTCATCACATCACCCATTCTGTCTGCAGGAACTAATACTTCAACTATATATACAGGCTCCATAATTTTAGGTCCAGCTTCTTTAAATGCCATACTAAATGCATTTCTTCCTGCTAATTTAAATGATATTTCATTTGAATCTACGGGGTGCATTTTACCGTCATATACACAAACTCTAATATCTCTGGCATAAGAACCTGTTAATGGACCTTCTTCCATTTTTTCCATAATACCTTTTAAAATTGCAGGTAAAAATCTTGTATCAATAGAACCACCAACAATACAATTATAATATATTAGTTTTCCGCCCCATTCAAGTTTGTGTTCGTCTTTTCCTCTGACGTTTACAGTATATTCAGAACCTCCAATTTTAAATTTTGATGGATCAGGAGCTCCTTCAATATAAGGTTCAATTATAATATAAATTTCACCAAATTGTCCAGCGCCACCAGATTGCTTTTTATGTCTGTAAGAAGATTGAGCAACTTTTGTTATTGTCTCCCTGTAAGGAATTTTTGGAGCAATATATTCTGTCTCAATTTTATAAATGTTGTCAAGATGCCATTTCAATATGTTTAAATGATATTCCCCCTGTCCGTGAATTATTATTTGCTTCAGTTCTTTTGAATATTCTACAATTATTGTAGGGTCTTCATCACGCATTTTGCTTAATGCTTCTCCTAATTTTTCATCATCACCATCATTTAGAGGATTAATAGCACTTCTATATTTTGGATTTGGAAAATCAATAGAATTGTAAAAATATGATTTGCCCGGTAATGTTAAAGTATGATTTGTTTTTGTTCCCTTAAGTTTAACTGTTGCACCTATGTCTCCGGCAACCATTTTTGCAACTTTTGTTCTTTCTTTACCGGCAACAACAAATAATTGTGATATTCTTTCTTTATTTCGTGTAGTTTGATTTAATAAATCAAGACTTTCAGAAATTTCTCCCGACATTACTTTAAAATAATTTATTTCACCAATATGGTGTTCAATAGAAGTTTTAAAAATAAATGCACAAGCTTGTCCCGATGTGTCCATTTTAATTTCATTGCCTTCAGAGTCTTTAGGTGCAGGCATATCAGAAGGAGAAGGGGCAGCAATAGTAATAAATTCCATAAGCCTGTCAACACCAATATTGTTTTTTGCAGAAATACAGAATATTGGAAATATACCTCTTTGTATTAATCCATGAGCAATACCTTTTTGCATTTCTTCAGGAGTTAATGTGTCATTTTCGAAAAATATCTCCATTAAACTTTCATCACTTTCTGCAGCTTTTTCTATAAGTTCACCTTGTAATTTTTCTGCTCTGTCTTTTTCTTCATCAGGGATATCAATAATTTCAGGTTTTCCTTCTTTAGCAGGATATTTATATAATTTCATTGTAATAAGATCAACAATAGAGTCAAAACCTGTTCCCTGATTTACCGGATATTGTGCAAGAACTGCATTTCCGCCAAAACTTTGTTTAATGGTTTCTATTGATTTTTCAAAATTTGCGTTATCATGATCAAGATGGTTAATAACTATGATTATAGGTTTTTCAAATTTTCCTAAATATCTTTTTTGAATTTCAGTACCAACTTCAACACCATTTTGTGAGTTTATTAACATTAAAGCAGATTCAACCGGCATTAATGAAGACACTACGTTCCCAGCAAAATCATCTGCACCGGGTGCATCAATAAAATTAATTTTATTATTATTATATTCTGCATGTAAAACTGTAGAAAAAACAGATATTGTATTTTCATGTTCAATTTCGCGATAATCCGATACTGTATTTTTGCTGTCAATATCACCACGTCTGTCAATTACACCTCCATTAAACAACATTGCTTCTGATAAGGTAGTTTTTCCCGAGCGAGAATTACCTAATATTGCAATGTTCTTAATTTCATTAGTTTGATAAATTTTCATTAGAAATTATTTTTATTTGTTTAAAAAATATTTAAAGGATTTCTCAAAAAATGGACTGCAAAAATAATAAAATTTTAATATTTATATCAAGTATAAGTATTACATATTGAAAAAAAATAAACCCCATTTATAAAATGCTGTTATTCAGAAATTTAAAATATTTATTTTTTAACGAATAATTTTATATTTGCTTATTCAACTTTTTAAATAATTACAATATCAATTATCGTTTATTTCAAACAAACAAACTTAGTTATACAAAAGGAAAAAAAATGTTATTAGTTGTTGTTTTATAAAAAAATTATACCTTTGCAGTCCGATTTTATAAAAATTTATATAAAAAGCATTTATATATGCCTACAATTCAGCAGTTAGTAAGAAAGGGGAGGAAAAAGCTTATTTCAAAAAGTAAAGCTCCTGCTTTGGATTCATGTCCTCAAAAAAGAGGAGTATGTGTAAGAGTTTATACAACAACGCCTAAAAAACCTAACTCTGCAATGAGAAAAGTTGCAAGAGTAAGATTAACAAATGGAAAAGAAGTTAATGCTTATATTCCAGGTGAAGGTCATAATTTACAAGAACACTCAATTGTTATTATAAGAGGAGGAAAAATTAAGGATCTCCCTGGAGTAAGATATCATATTGTTAGAGGAGCATTAGATACGTCAGGTGTTGATGGCCGTACACAAAGAAGATCAAAGTATGGAACAAAACGACCTAAGAAAAAATAAATTATAAAGATATTTTATTATGAGAAAAGGAAATCCACAAAGAAGAATTTTATTACCTGATCCAAAATTTAACGATACTTTAGTTACACGATTTGTTAATGATCTTATGGTTAATGGCAAAAAGAATACTGCTTATAATATATTTTATGGTGCCATTGATTTAGTTGAGAAAAAAAGTAAAGATACGGAACTTACTCCTCTTGAATACTGGAAAAAAGCATTAGAAAAAATAACTCCTGCAGTTGAAGTTAAAAGTAGAAGAGTTGGTGGTGCTACATTTCAGGTTCCAATGGAAATTCGTCAAAGCAGAAAATTATCAATAAGTATTAAAAGCATGATATTATTTGCCTGTAAAAGAAACGGGAAATCTATGAGCGAAAAATTAGCGGCAGAAATTATCGCAGCATATAATGAAGAAGGTGGAGCTTTTAAAAAGAAGGAAGACACCCACAGAATGGCAGAAGCCAATAGAGCATTTTCACATTTTAAATTTTAAATTTTGTGAAGTACTGGTAGTCAATAGATGAAAGCAGAATTAAAAAATATAAGGAATATCGGGATAATGGCCCATATTGATGCTGGTAAAACTACTACTACAGAACGTGTATTATATTATACAGGATTAAATCACAAAATTGGGGAAGTTCATGATGGAACTGCTACAATGGATTGGATGATACAAGAACAAGAAAGAGGCATTACTATAACTTCTGCGTCTACTACTACATATTGGAATTATAATAACATAGATTACAATATTAATATTATAGATACTCCAGGACATGTTGATTTTACCGTTGAAGTTGAAAGATCACTTAGGGTTTTAGATGGAGCAATTGCTATTTTTTGTGCAGTTGGAGGAGTTGAGCCTCAATCAGAAACAGTATGGAGACAAGCAGATAAGTATAATGTTCCCAGAATTGCATTTGTAAATAAAATGGATAGACCGGGTGCCGATTTTTTCAATGTCGTAGCTCAAATACAAGATAAATTAAAAGCAAATCCTGTTCCATTACAAATACCATTTGGAACAGAAGATCAATTTAAAGGTGTTATTGACCTTATAGAAAAAAAAGTACTGATTTGGAACAATGATGATCTTGGAGAAAAATACGATTTAATAAATATTCCAGATGAATTAACAGAAGAAGTTGAAGAATGGAGAGAAAAATTAGTTGAAACTGTTGTTGAAACAGAAGATAAATTACTTGAGAAATTTTTAGAAAACAGAGATTCAATAAGTGTAGAAGAATTTAAAGAAAGTGTAAGAAAAGGTGTTCTTGAGGGTAAATTTATACCTGTTTTTTGTGGCGCTGCTTTCAAAAATAAAGGAATTCAACCTTTACTAGATGCAATTACAGCTTTTTTGCCTAGCCCACTTGATATTGGTGATATTAAGGGAGTTGATCCTAAAACAGAGGCGGAGATTTATCGTTCCCCACAAAATGAACAAGCTTTATCTGCATTAGTATTTAAAATATCTGCAAGTTCATTTTCTGGAAAATTAGTGTATGTTAGAGTTTATTCTGGAGAATTAAAGGAAAACGAAATGGTTTATAATCCAAGAACAAACAAAAAGGAAAGAATAACCCGATTATTTCGTATGCATGCAAATAGGCAAAACCCTGTTAAAGTTGTTGGTGCAGGCGAAATTTGTGCAGCAGTAGGATTAAAAGATATTTATACTGGTGACACACTTTGTAGCGACAAGCAACCAATAATTTTTGAATCAATGATATTCCCTGAACCGGTATTGGGTATTGCTGTTGAACCAATGAAGCAAGCTGATATTGATAAATTATATGACGCATTACTTAAAATATCAGAAGAAGATCCTACATTCAATGTAAAAACAGATGAAAATAGCGGTCAGACAATTATTAGTGGAATGGGTGAATTACATCTTGAAATAATTGTTGACAGGTTAAAAAGAGAATTTAATGTTACCTGCAATCAAGGTAAACCTCAGGTCGCATTTAAAGAAGCAATTACAACTATAGTTGAACAAGAACAATTGTTTGATAAACTTGCAGGTGGAAAAGGTAAATATGCCAAAATTACAATAATTATTTCACCTGTTGAAGATAATGAAAATGGCTTACATTTTATAAATAAGTTAGAAAAGGGAATTATCCCTCAAGAATATATAAGTGCCATAGAAAAAGGATTTAGAGAAGCAATGTTTAATGGACCAATAGCAGGATATCCAATGCACAGTTTAAAAGTTGAGCTTATAGATGCATCTTTTGATGCTGAGGAATCTGATGTATTGTCTTTTGAAATTGTTGCTAAAATGGCTTTTAGAGAGTCTGTTAGAAATGCTAATCCGATTTTAATGGAACCTGTGATGGACATCGAAGTTGTTACACCTGAAGACTATTTGGGAGATGTTGTAGCTGATCTTAATAAAAGAAGAGCAAACATTGAAAAAATGGATTCACGTGGTGAACTTAAAGTAGTAAAAGCATTAGTCCCGCTTGCAGAACAATTTGGTTATGTAACTACTCTTAGAACTATCACATCGGGCAGGGCAACATCGACAATGGAATTTCATAGTTATGAAGAAATTCCAAATGAGATTGCAAAAAAGTTAGTAAATAGTATTTTTTTAAACTAAAATAAATTAATTTGTAATGAGTCAAAAGATTAGAATTAAACTAAAGTCTTACGACCACAACTTGGTAGACAAATCTGCTGAAAAAATTTCAAAAACGGTTAAGGCTACCGGAGCTGTTGTTAGTGGCCCAATACCATTGCCAACACATAGAAGAGTTTTTACCGTTTTGCGTTCGCCTTTCGTTAACAAAAAATCGAGAGAACAATTTCAATTAAATGCACATAAAAGATTAATGGACATTTATAGCACTTCAACAAAAACGATTGATGCTTTGATGAAATTGGAATTACCAAGCGGAGTGGAAGTGGAAATTAAAGTATAAGTATTTAAAATTATAATAAAATGCCAGGATTAATAGGAAAAAAAATTGGAATGACATCCGTTTTCAGTACCGAGGGTAAAAATATACCATGTACTGTTTTAGAAGTAGGCCCTTGTGTTGTAACACAAATCAAAAACAAAGAAACTGATGGTTATACTGCCGTTCAACTTGCATTTGATGATAAAAAAGAAAAGCATTCAACAAAGGCAATGATTGGTCACTTTAAAAAAGCCAATACCTCTCCAAAAAGAAAGGTTATTGAACTTAAGGGTTTTGTTAAAGATTGGAAAGTTGGAGATACTATCTCTGTTGATTATTTTAGTGATGATACTTGGGTTGATGTATCTGGAATTTCAAAAGGAAAAGGTTTTCAAGGCGTTGTTAAACGTCATGGTTTTCACGGAGTAGGTGATGCAACACATGGTCAACATAATAGATTGAGAGCTCCGGGTTCGCTTGGTGCATCTTCATACCCATCAAGAGTATTTAAGGGGATGAGAATGGCGGGAAGAATGGGAGGAGATAAAATAAAAGTTATTAATCTTAGAGTTGTAAAACTAGTTACTGAACATAATTTATTAATAGTTAAAGGGTCTGTTCCAGGTCCAAAAGGTTCATTTATAATAGTAGAAAAGTAATGAAAATAAATTTATATAATATAACGGGAAAAGATACAGGTAAAAAAATTGATTTAAACAAATCGATTTTTGGTATTGATCCAAACGACCATGCTATATATTTAGACGTAAAGCAATATATGGCAGGACAGAGACAAGGTACTAGTAAAGCAAAAGAAAGAGCAGATATCAATGGAAGTACCAGAAAAATTAAAAGACAAAAAGGAACAGGTACTGCAAGAATGGGTAGTATTAAATCACCAATGTTAAGGGGTGGTGGTCGAGCATTTGGTCCGAGACCAAGAGATTATTCTTTTAAGTTAAATAAAAAAGTAAAACAACTTGCAAGAAAATCTGCATTATCGTATAAGGCTAAAAACGAAAAAATTATTGCACTAGAAAGTTTTGATTTTGAGCAGCCTAAGACAAAAAAGATTAATGAAATCATTAAAAATTTAAAAATTACTGATAAAAAATTACTTTTAGTTGTATCAGAACAAAATAAAAATATATATTTGTCAACTCGAAATTTACGAGACTTCAAAATTGTATTAGCCTCAACTATAACAACATATGATGTTATGAGGTCGTCGATTTTACTTGTAACTGAGAGTTCATTTGATGTTTTGAATGATATTTTTAAGAATTAGCACATAAAAAAGATGAATATTTTATTAAAACCGGTAATAACTGAAAAGATGACAATTCAAAGTGAAAAATTGAATCGTTATGGTTTTATCGTAGATAAGAGAGCTAATAAAGTTCAGATAAAGAATGTTGTAGAAGAAATGTATAGCGTTACGGTTGTTTCTGTTAATACTATGCGTTATCCGGGAAAAACGAAATCTAAATTTACAAAATCAGGGGTTATAAGTGGAAGGACAAATGCATTCAAAAAAGCAATTATTACATTAGTTGAAGGAGATACTATTGATTTTTATAGCAATATTTAAGAAAGATGGCAGTAAAAAAATTAAAACCAACAACACCGAGTCAAAGGCATAAAATAATAAGCACTTTTGAGGAGATTACTAAAATTAATCCTGAAAAATCTCTATTAAGACCTTTGAAAAAATCAGGTGGACGTAATAATGATGGGAAAATGACTGTCAGAAATATTGGCGGTGGTCATAAAAGAAGATATCGTATTGTTGATTTCAAGAGGGATAAAGAAGGTGTTGCCACAGTTAAAACTATAGAGTATGATCCTAATAGAACAGGAAGAATAGCATTAGTTGTTTATAAAGATGGAGAAAAAAGATATATTGTGGCACCAAGCGGTTTAGAAGTTGGTCAGGAAATTATTTCCGGAAAAGGAGCTTCTCCTGATTTGGGAAATACTTTATATTTATCTGATATACCATTGGGAACTGTAATACATAATATTGAGTTAGTTCCAAATCGTGGAGCTGTTCTAGCAAGAAGTGCAGGTTCTTATGCATCATTGATATCTCGTGAAGGAAAATATGCAATTATTAAATTGCCATCAAGTGAAGTGAGAAAAATTTTAATTACCTGTAGAGCAACAATTGGTTTTGTTTCAAATTCAGACCATGGTCTTGAAGTATCGGGAAAAGCAGGAAGGTCAAGATGGCTTGGTAGAAGACCGAGAGTAAGAGGTGTTGCTATGAACCCTGTTGATCATCCGATGGGTGGTGGTGAAGGAAGAGCTTCAGGTGGTCATCCTCGTTCAAGAACAGGATTGCCGGCAAAAGGATTCAAAACAAGAAATAAAAACAAAGCATCTAATAAGTATATAATAGAAAGACGTAAAACAAAAAAATAAGTTATATATAATTTAACATTTATGAGTAGATCACTTAAAAAGGGACCTTTTATTGAACACAAGCTGGAAAAGCGAGTTATTGAACAAGGTGAATCAAGAAAAAAGAAAGTTATCAAAACTTGGTCAAGAAGATCAATGATTTCTCCTGACTTTGTAGGACAAACAATTGCTGTTCATAATGGAAATAAATTTATTCCGGTTTATATAACTGAAAATATGGTTGGACATAAATTAGGAGAATTTGCTCCAACTCGAAACTTTAGAGGTCATAGTGGGAAAAACAGGTAAATAGACGAAATTAAAAGTAAAATGGGCAATAATAAAAAAAATAAAAGAATTAAAAATAAAGAGGAGAAAAAATTGAGACACTTAGCAGTTCTTAAAAATTGTCCTACTTCGCCTCGTAAAATGAGGTTAGTTGCTGATCAAATTCGTGGTGTTGAAATAAATAAGGCATTAAATATTTTGAAATATAGCCCAAAAGAGGCTTCTGGTAGATTAGAGAAATTATTATTATCAGCTATCAGTAATTGGCAATCAAAAAATGAAGGTGCAAGAATCGAAGACAGTAATTTATTTGTTAGCGAAATATTTGTAGATTCAGGCAGGGTATTGAAAAGATTACAAACGGCTCCGCAAGGAAGAGCATACAGAATTAGAAAAAGATCTAATCATGTTACTTTGGCAATTAATTCAGCCAATATGATTGATGATAATGTAAAAGAAGTTAAAAGTAATGAAAATAGTCAAACTGAATAATTTATAATAAATGGGACAAAAAGTTAATCCAATAGCAAACAGGTTAGGTATCATCAAAGGATGGGATTCTAATTGGTATGGAGGTAAAAACTATGCTGATAAGATTCTTGAAGATGATAAAATCCGTAAATATTTAAATGTAAGATTGGCTAAAGCCAGTGTTTCCCAAATTATAATTGAAAGAACTTTAAAACTTGTAACTATAACTGTTAATACTGCCAGACCTGGTATTATTATTGGAAAAGGAGGGCAAGAAGTTGATAAACTTAGAGAAGAATTAAAAAAAATCACAAAAAAAGAAGTTCAAATTAATATATACGAAATTAAACGACCAGAGCTTAATGCTGTATTAGTTGCAAATAATGTAGCACGACAAATTGAAGGAAAAATTGCATACAGAAGAGCTCTAAAAATGTCTATTGCTTCAACAATGAGAATGGGAGCAGAAGGAGTAAAAATTCTTGTTTCAGGAAGATTAAATGGAGCAGAAATGGCAAGATCGGAATCATATAAAGAAGGAAGGATTCCTTTACATACTTTTAGGGCAGATATAGATTATGCATTAGCAGAAGCATTAACAAAAACGGGTTTAATTGGAGTAAAAGTTTGGATTTGCAAAGGAGAAGTTTACGGGAAAAGAGATCTTTCACCAAATATTGGAGCAAAAAATACAAAATCAAAATCAAAAGGAAGTTTTAAAAAGAGACGATAAGAATCAAGGTAAAATAATAATAAAATGTTACAACCCAAAAAAACGAAATATAGAAAAATGCAAAAGGGCAAAATGAAAGGAAATGCCCAAAGAGGAAATCAGCTTGCATTTGGTTCTTTCGGAATTAAATCTTTAGAAGAAACATGGATTACCGGAAGACAAATTGAAGCAGCTCGTCAGGCTGTTACAAGATATATGAAACGTGACGGGCAAATTTGGATTAGAATTTTTCCTGACAAACCAATTACAAAAAAACCGGCAGAAGTGCGTATGGGTAAAGGAAAAGGAGCTCCCGAGGCATTTGTTGCTCCTATTTCACCAGGTAGAATTATTATTGAGGCAGAAGGAGTACCTTTTGAAATTGCAAAGGAAGCTTTAAGATTAGCTGCTCAAAAGTTGCCTGTCAAAACAAAATTTATAATAAGGAGAGACTATGTTGAAGATTTAAAAATGACATAAAAATGAAGAATACAGAAATTAAACAATTATCAAATAAAGAACTGACAGAAAGAGTAAATGATGAAAAAAATATGCTTATTCGCATGAAAATAAATCATACAGTTTCTCCATTAGATAATCCATTAAAGATTAAATATAGTAGAAGGTTAATTGCTAGACTTAAAACAGAAATAAAGCAAAGAGAAATTGATGGAAAAATGAATAGTTAATTTTCAAAAAAAATGGAAAGAAATTTAAGAAAAGAAAGAATAGGAACAGTAGTTAGTAATAAAATGGAAAAATCTATTGTTGTTGCTGTTAAAAGAAGAATGAAACATCCAAAATATGGAAAATTTGTTAACAAAACTTCTAAATTTGTTGCTCATGATGAAAAAAATGAATGCAATATAGGAGACATGGTAAAGTTGATGGAAACCAGACCTTTGAGCAAAAATAAATGTTGGAGATTAGTAGAAATAATTGAAAGAGCTAAATAATCATGATACAACAAGAAAGTAGATTATTAGTTGCCGATAATAGCGGAGCAAAAGAAGTATTATGTATAAGAGTTCTAGGCGGAACAGGAAAAAGATATGCTTCTATTGGAGATAAAATAGTTGTTACTGTTAAAAGTGCTTTACCGGCAAGTGAAGTAAAAAAAGGAACAATAACAAGAGCCGTTGTTGTTAGGACAAAAAAAGAAATAAGAAGACCAGATGGTTCTTATATTCGTTTTGATGATAATGCAGTAGTTTTATTAAGTGCTACCGGAGAAATAAGAGGTACTCGTATTTTTGGTCCGGTTGCTCGCGAATTACGTGAAAAACAATATATGAAAATTGTTTCATTAGCACCTGAAGTAATTTAAATTTAAAAAGTTTAATTTTTATGCAAAAGAAATTACATATTAAAAAGGGAGATATAGTTATTGTTATTTCTGGTAACAACAAAGGACAACAAGGAAAAGTTCTAAATGTTATCAAAAACAAGGATAGAGCTATAGTTGAGGGCATTAATATGATATCCAAGCATTTAAAACCAAATGCTGATACCCCACAAGGTGGAATAATTAAAAAAGAAGCTCCTATTCATATTTCAAATATTTTATTAATTGATCCTTCAACAGGAGAGCCAACAAGAATAGGTAGAAAAATAAGTGAGAAAACAAAAAAATTGGTTCGATATTCAAAAAAATCAGGGGAGGAAATCAAGTAATGAAATACACACCAACATTAAAAAAGAAATATAAAGAAGAAATTATTCCTGTTTTGATGAAAGAATTCAATTACAAAAGTATTATGCAAATACCAAAAATTGAAAAAATTATCATAAATCAAGGATTGGGGCAAGCAATTACCGATAAAAAACTAATTGATACAGCAATTGAGGAATTAGCTTCAATTACGGGTCAAAGCCCTGTAAAGACTATTTCTCGTAAAGATATATCAAATTTCAAATTAAGAAAAGGAATGCCAATTGGTGTTAAAGTTACACTTAGGCAAGATAAAATGTATGAATTTTTAGAACGTCTTATTTCTATTGCATTACCACGTATCAGAGACTTTCGAGGAATTGATGCAAAATTAGATAAAAAGGGAAATTATACTTTGGGAATACTAGAACAAATTATTTTTCCTGAAATTGATATTGATAAAATAAATAAAATTATTGGTATGCAAATTACATTTGTAACATCTGCAAATACCGATAAAGAAGGTTATGCTTTATTAAAAGAATTTGGCTTACCATTTAAAAATATAAAAAGGGATTAGTATGGCAAAAGAATCAATGAAAGCACGCGAAGTAAAACGCAAAAAATTAGTTGATAAATACGCTGAAAAAAGAGCAAAACTCAAAGCAGAAGGAGATTATATTGGGTTGAGTAAATTGCCCAGAAATTCTTCAAAAGTAAGATTGCATAATAGATGCTCATTAACAGGTAGACCAAAAGGTTATATGAGACAATTTGGACTTAGTAGAATTACTTTTAGAGAAATGGCATCTGCTGGTCTAATTCCGGGAATTAAAAAAGCTAGTTGGTAATATTTAAAATATATATATAATGACAGATCCTATTGCAGATTATTTAACTAGAGTACGAAATGCTTTAATGGCAAAACATAAAGTTGTTGAAATTCCTTCGTCAAACTTGAAAAAGGAAATAACTAAAGTATTGTATGATAATGGATATATCTTAAAATATAAATTTGAAGATGATAAGGTGCAAGGTAAAATTAAAATTGCATTAAAATATCATCCACAAACTAAAATGCCGGCAATAAAAAAAATTACTAGAATAAGTAAGCCGGGTTTAAGAAAATATACCGACTATAAAAGCCTGCCTCGAGTTTTAAATGGTTTGGGTATAGCTATTATATCAACATCACATGGTGTGATTTCAGATAAAATAGCAAGAGAAAAAAATATTGGTGGTGAGGTATTGTGTTACGTTTATTAAAATTAGTATTAGATAATGTCTAGAATTGGAAAATTACCTATTGATATACCTGATGGAGTTAGCTGTAATATTGACAGTAATAATCTTGTTATGGTAAAGGGGCCTTTGGGCGAATTACAGCAACAAGTAAATAAAGATATTAGTGTTAATATTAAAGAAAAACAAGTTATTGTTACTCGTTCATCAGATGAGAAAGAACATAGGGCGTTGCATGGTTTGTATCGTTCATTGTTAAGCAATATGATTATTGGCGTTTCAAAAGGATTTGAAATAAAACTTGAACTTGTTGGAGTTGGATACAAGGCTACAACAAATAATCAAATTCTTGAACTGTCATTAGGATATTCTCATAATATAGCTTTTGAGTTACCAATTGAAGTAAAAGTAGAAGCAGTAACCGAAAGAAGACAAAATCCAATAATTACACTTAAGAGTATCGACAAACAATTAATAGGACATGTTGCTGCAAAAATAAGGTCATTAAGAAAACCTGAACCATACAAAGGAAAAGGGATTAAATTTGTTGGAGAACAACTAAGAAGAAAAGCTGGTAAAGCAGCAGCAGTATAATAGAAATAAAATTATAGTTATGGCTTTTTCAAAAAGAGAAAAAAGAATCAAAATCAAAAAAAGAATTAGAAAAAATATTTTTGGAACTCCTGAGAAACCTAGAATGTCAGTTTTCAGAAGTAACAAACATATATATGTGCAAATAGTTGATGATGTTAATGGAAAAACTATTATCAATGCATCTTCAAGAAATAAAGGGATTATTGAGAAAAAAGATATTAAAAAAAATGAAGTTGCAGCTTTAGTTGGAAAACTATTAGCAGAAAAAGCTATTAAAGCCGGTGTTGAAAATGTAGTTTTCGACAGAAATGGATATATTTATCATGGCAGAGTTAAATCATTAGCTGATGCATCAAGAAAAGAAGGACTTAAATTTTAATTATTATGACAGGAGCTATCCGAAAAATTAAAACAAGTGATCTAGAATTACAAGATAGGTTAGTAAATATTAACCGTGTTACAAAAGTAACAAAAGGTGGGCGTACTTTTAGTTTTGCAGCAGTTGTTGTTGTTGGTAATGAAAACGGTATTGTTGGACATGGACTTGGTAAAGCAAATGAAGTAACCACCGCAATTGCTAAAGGTGTTGAAGATGCAAAGAAAAATCTTATAAAAGTTCCCATCATTAACGGAACTTTACCACATGAACAACTTGGCAAATATGGTGGAGCTAAAGTTTTTATTAAACCTGCATCAAGTGGAACAGGGGTTAAAGCAGGTGGAGTTATGCGTGCTGTTATAGAGAGCGTAGGTATTACTGATGTTTTAGCAAAATCAAAAGGTTCTTCAAATCCACATAACTTAGTTAAAGCAACAATCAATGCTTTATTAGATATGAGAGATGCATATACTGTAGCTGAAAACAGAGGTATTCCTGTGGAAAAAGTTTTTAATGGATAAGATATAAATTAGGAAAAATGGCTAGAAAAATAAAAATAACACAAATAAAAAGTAAAATTAAAAGTCCAGAAAGACAAAAAAGAACTTTAGATGCACTTGGATTAAGAAAATTAAATACATCTGTAGAAAAAGAAGCCACTCCACAAATATTAGGAATGGTAAAAAAAGTAACACATTTAGTTTTTGTTGAGGACGTTAAATAATATCGATATGGATTTAAGCAATTTAAAACCGGCTGAAGGCTCTGTAAAAAAAGGAAAAAGATTAGGTCGAGGACAAGGATCTGGTAGAGGTGGTACAGCAACAAGAGGACATAAAGGACAAAAATCCAGATCGGGTTATTCTCGTAAAATTGGATTTGAAGGTGGTCAAATGCCACTACAAAGACGTGTGCCAAAATTTGGATTTAAAAATATTAACAGAAAAGAATATAAAGCTGTTAATTTATCCGCTTTGCAACGTATTGCTGAGTTAAATAAAATTGATAAAATTGATTTGCAAATTTTAATAAATAATGGTGTAGCTTCAAAAAATGATCTTGTTAAGATTCTAGGGAATGGTAAACTTACAATTAAACTAGAAGTACAAGCTCATGCATTTTCAAAAACTGCAAAAGAAGCAATTGAAACATTAAAAGGAAAAGTGGTAACAATGTAAATTATTATTGATGAGGAAGTTTATTGAAACCCTAAAGAATATTTATAAAATAGAGGATCTAAGAAAGAGAATCATAACTACATTGGGTTTGATTCTAATATACAGATTAGGTTCTTATGTCGTATTGCCGGGTATTGATCCAACGCAGTTAGATAATCTACAAGCACAAACTGCTGGAGGCATAATGGATATATTAAATATGTTTACAGGCGGAGCATTTGCAAATGCTTCTATATTTGCACTAGGTATTATGCCTTATATTTCTGCATCAATTGTAATCCAGTTACTAGGTATCGCAATACCATATTTCCAGCGATTACAACGAGAAGGAGAAAGTGGTAGGAAAAAAATAAATCAAATTACTAGATATTTAACAGTTATAATCACTTTATTACAAGCTCCAAGTTATATAACAAACTTAACCTTTCAGTTACCCGAATCAGCTTTTGTTTTACAAGGAACATTCTTTTGGATATCTTCAGTCTTAATTTTGGTTTCCGGAACAATGTTTATTATGTGGCTAGGAGAACGAATCACTGATAAAGGTATTGGAAATGGAATTTCACTTATTATAATGATAGGTATTATTGCCAGATTACCATTTTCTTTGGCATCAGAATTTTTTATGAAAATAGAAGTAGCAGGCGGTGGTTTAATAATGTTTATTCTTGAAATTGTTGTGATGTTACTTGTTATTGTTGCTACAATATTACTTGTACAAGGTACACGACGAATACCCGTACAATATGCAAAACGTATTGTTGGAAATAAACAATATGGTGGTGTTCGACAATATATTCCATTAAAAGTAAATGCAGCAGGAGTAATGCCAATTATTTTTGCTCAGGCAATTATGATGGTACCTATAATGTTCTTCTCAAAATTTGATGCAACAAGTGGACTTGCCGCAGCATTTAATTATGGAGGATTTTGGTATAATTTTACATTTGCAATATTAATTATATTGTTTACATATTTTTATACAGCTATTACTATCAACCCAACACAAATGGCTGAAGACATGAAAAAGAACGGTGGTTTTATACCTGGAGTTAAACCAGGTAGAAAAACTGTTGAATTTTTAGATACAATTATGTCAAGAATAACTTTGCCTGGATCAATATTTTTAGCAATAGTAGCTATTTTACCTGCTTTTGCTATTATGGGAGGTGTTGGTAATCAGTTTGCCCAATTTTTTGGGGGAACATCATTATTAATTATGGTAGGAGTTGTACTTGATACTTTACAGCAAATAGAAAGTCATTTATTAATGCGTCACTATGATGGATTAATGAAGTCAGGAAAAATAAAAGGAAGAACTGCCGGAGCGGCAGCAATATAAATAGGGTTCTTTGATGATATTTTATAAAAGCAAAAAAGAAATTGAATTGTTGAGAGAAAGTAACTTACTTGTCGGTAAAACACTAGGAGAAGTTGCTAAATTTCTAAAACCGGGAATTAAAACTATTAAAGTTGATAAAATTGCTGAAGAATTTATAAGAGATAACAATGCAATTCCAGGCTTTTTAGGTTATAGTGGATTTCCTAATACACTTTGTATTTCAGTAAATGACAGTGTTGTTCATGGAATACCTTCTAATTATGAATTAAAAGAAGGAGATATTGTTTCTGTTGATTGTGGTGTTTTTAAAAATGAATATTATGGCGATTCAGCTTTTACTTTTCAAATAGGAGAAGTTGATGAGAAAATAAAAAGGCTATTAACAGTAACAAAATTAGCATTATATAAAGGGATTGAAAAGGCTGTTGTTGGGAATAGAATTGGTGATATTAGTTTTGCAGTTCAAAATTTTGCAGAAAATAATGGTTACTCAGTTGTAAGAGATCTTGTAGGACACGGAGTAGGAAGAAATTTGCACGAAGAACCTCAAGTCCCTAACTTTGGTAAAAGAGGAAAAGGTATAAAAATTAAAGAAGGATTAGTAATTGCAATTGAACCAATGGTGAATATGGGAGTTAAAGAGGTAAGACAGCTAAAAGATGGGTGGACAATTAAAACGTATGACGGTTTACCTTCTGCACATTTTGAGCATACAATAGCAGTAACTAAAGAAAAAGTGGATATATTATCATCATTTAAATATATAGAAGAAGTTTTTAAATAAATAATATGGCAAAACAGCCTTCAATAGAACAAGATGGAACAATAACAGAAGCATTGTCAAATGCAATGTTTCGTGTAGAATTGGAAAATGGACATATAATTACTGCCCATATTTCTGGTAAAATGAGAATGCATTATATTAAAATTTTACCTGGCGATAAAGTGAAAGTTGAAATGTCGCCCTATGATTTAACAAAGGGACGTATCACATTTAGATATAAATAATAAAATTATTTAAGATGAAAGTAAGAGCATCGGTTAAAAAGCGTAGTGATGATTGCAAAATAGTTCGCCGTAAAGGGGTATTATATGTAATTAATAAGAAAAATCCAAAATTTAAACAACGACAAGGTTAATAATTAATAAAAAATAAATAGTATGGCTAGAATCGCAGGTGTTGATATTCCTGATAAAAAAAGAGGAGAAATAGGATTAACTTATATCTATGGTATTGGGAAAAGTAATGCCAATAAAATATTAGCAGAAGCTAACATTGATGTAAATATTTATGTTAATGATTGGACAGATGAACAATTATCAAAAATTCGTTCAGTTATTACAGATAAATACAAAATAGAAGGAGAATTAAGAGCCGAAACTCAACTCAACATTAAACGATTAATGGATATTGGGTGCTATAGAGGAATTAGACATCGTATAGGACTACCTGTTCGTGGACAATCTACAAAAAACAATGCAAGAACACGAAGAGGTAAAAAAAGAACAATTGCAAATAAAAAGAAAGCGACTAAATAATAATAGATTATGGCAAAAAGGACTAAATCAGCACGAAAACGGGTTGTTAAAATTGAGACTCTTGGACAAGCTCATATACATTCATCTTTTAACAATATTATTATTACATTAACAAATAATGAGGGGCAAACAATTTCTTGGTCTTCAGCGGGAAAAAAGGGATTCAGAGGATCTAAGAAAAATACTCCTTATGCAGCACAAGTTGCGGCAGAAGAATGTGCAAGAAAAGCTTATGACTTGGGAGTAAGAAAAGTAAAGGTATTTGTTAAGGGACCTGGTACAGGTAGAGAATCTGCAATTAGATCAATAAGTGGAGTTGGAATTGAGGTAACAGAAATAGTTGATGTTACTCCAATGCCACACAATGGATGCAGACCACCCAAAAGAAGAAGAGTTTAATTAGATTATTTTAAAATTATTTATAAATGGCAAGATATATAGGATCAAAATCAAAAATTGCAAGAAAATTCGGAGAACCAATATTTGGCCCCGATTCAGCATTAGATAAAAAAAATTACCCTCCCGGAATGCATGGGAATAGTAAAAGACGAAGAAAGCCTTCTGTTTATGGAATACAGTTGAAAGAAAAACAAAAAGCAAAATATACCTATGGTATTCTTGAAAGACAATTCCGAAATATTTTTAATAAAGCGTCAAGTAGCAAGGGAATTACAGGGGAAGTTCTTTTACAACTGTTAGAATCAAGATTAGATAATATTGTTTACAGATTAGGAATTGCACCAACAAGAAGTGCTGCAAGGCAATTAGTATCTCATCGTCATATAATTGTAAATGATGTAAATGTAAATATTCCATCATATACATTAAAACCAGGAGACATAATTAGTGTTAGAGAAAAATCAAAATCACTTGAAGTTATATCTGATTCATTAGCTTCTTCTAAATATAGTCAATATTCATGGTTAGAATGGGATCAAAATGAAATGCAAGGCAAATTTTTAAATAAACCTGAAAGAGAAGAAATCCCTGAGAATATTAAAGAACAATTAATTGTAGAATTATACTCTAAGTAAAATTTAAAAGAATAATTTAATTTATGGCAATTTTAGCTTTTCAAAAACCGGATAAAGTAATAATGATCGATGCTGATGATTATTATGGAAAATTTGAGTTTCGTCCGTTAGAACCCGGATACGGTATCACAGTAGGTAATGCATTAAGAAGAATTCTATTGTCTTCTCTTGATGGTTTTGCTATTACAAGTATTAAAATAGAAGGTGTAGATCATGAGTTTTCTACTATAAAAGGAGTAATGGAAGACGTGACAGAAATTGTTCTTAATTTGAAAAAAATACGTTTTCGTAGAAGAATTGATGATGTTGATGGTGAAAAAGCTACAGTTATCGTTTCGGGACAAGAAGAATTTAAGGCCAACGATATTGGCCGATTTTTATCGAGTTTTGAAATACTAAATCCAGATTTAGTAATATGTAGAATGGAACAATCTGTGAAAATACAGATTGAAGTTTCAATTAATAAAGGTAGAGGATATTTATCATCTGAAGATAACAAGCCTTTAGAAGCTGAGATTGGCGTAATTCCAATTAGTTCAATTTTTACACCAATTAAAAATGTAAAATATACAATTGAAAACATCAGAGTTGAGCAAAAAACCGATTTCGAAAAATTGGTATTTGAAATAATGACTGATGGATCAATTCACCCAAAAGAAGCATTAAAAGAAGCAGCTAAAATATTGATTTATCATTTTATGTTGTTCTCTGATGAAAAAATAACTTTAGATACAGATGAGAAAAAAGAAAATGAAGAATTCGACGAGGAAGTACTTCATATGAGGCAACTCCTTAAAACCAAGCTTGTTGACCTTGATCTTTCTGTTCGGGCATTAAACTGCTTAAAAGCAGCTGACGTAGATACATTGGGAGATCTTGTTGTATTTAATAAAAATGATTTATTAAAATTCAGAAATTTTGGAAAAAAATCATTAACAGAATTAGACGACCTTTTAAATTCTATGAATTTGAGTTTTGGGATGGATATAACTAAATATAAACTTGAGAAAGAATAATTAAGATGAGACACGGGAAAAAATTCAACCATTTAGGAAGAAAAGTTGCACACCGAAAAGCTATGTTATCAAATATGGCTATTTCTCTTATAATGCATAAAAGAATTAAAACTACTGTAGCTAAAGCCAAAGCATTAAGAGTTTATGTTGAGCCACTAATCACAAAATCAAAAGAAGATTCAACACATTCACGTAGAGTCGTTTTTAGTTACCTGCAAAATAAACATGCTGTTTCAGAACTTTTTAGGGAAATTTCTCCTAAAATAGCTGATAGACCAGGTGGTTATACTAGGATTCTTAAAATTGGTAATCGACTAGGAGATAATGCAGAAATGTGTATGATTGAATTAGTTGATTATAATGAAAATATGTTGACAGAAAAGAAAACAAAGGATAAATCAACGAGAAAAAGAAGACGAGGTGGTTCTAAGACTGTTAAAGAAACAGCTGCTGTTGAAACTGTAGAAAATACTACTGAAGAAGTTAAAGAAGAAGTAGAAGTCAAAGAAACAGTTAAAGAAGAAAAACCGGTAGAAGAGAAAAAAGTAGAAGCCAAAGAAACGGTTGAAGAAGAAAAACCGGTAGAAGAGAAAAAGGTAGAAGCCAAAGAAATGGTTAAAGAAGAAAAACCGGTAGAAGAGAAAAAGGTAGAAGCTAAAGAAGTTGTTAAAGAAGAAAAACCGGTAGAAGAAAAAAAGGCAAAAGTCAAAGAAGTTGTTAAAGAAGAAAAACCGGTAGAAGAGAAAAAAGAAGAGCAGAAAGAAGAAAAAACAAATAAAAAAGAAGATAAAGAATAAACGAAATCAAAGTTTTTTAAAAAGGGGATTTATTAATCCCCTTTTTTTATGAAAAAAATATTAATTTTATAAAAAATATTTAAATTATAAAAAAATGGGACAAATTTTTAAAATAAAAGCTAGACAAATCCTTGATTCAAGAGGAAATCCAACTGTTGAAGTTGATGTAATTACTAATAATGGAGTAATGGGTAGAGCAGCTGTCCCTTCTGGTGCTTCTACCGGAATTCATGAGGCAGTTGAATTAAGAGATGGTAATAAGAATATTTATCTTGGAAAGGGTGTTTTGAATGCTGTAAATAATATAAATACTGTATTGGACGAAAAATTAAGAGGAGCGCATATTTTTGAACAAGACAAAATTGATGCAATAATGATTGAATTAGATGGTACAGAAAATAAATCAAAACTTGGTGCTAATGCAATTCTTGGTGTTTCATTGGCTTGCGCTAAAGCTGCAGCACAAACAACAGGTCAACACCTTTATAGATATATTGGAGGAGTAAATGCTAATCTTTTACCAATACCAATGATGAATATTTTAAATGGAGGATCTCATGCAGATAACAAGATAGATATTCAGGAGTTTATGGTAATGCCAGTTAGTGCTAATACTTTTAGTGAAGCCTTACGTATGGGAACTGAAATTTTTCATAACTTGAAATCTGCCCTTAAAGAAAAAGGATTTTCAACAAATGTTGGTGATGAAGGCGGTTTTGCACCAAACTTATCTTCAAATGAAGAAGCAATTGAATTTGTTGTTAAAGCTATAGAAAGAGCAGGTTATAAGCCTGGAGAAGATGTTTTTATTGCACTAGATGCTGCGGCTTCCGAATTTTATAATGAAAAAGAAAATCTTTATTATTTTGAATCTGTTGATAAAAAATTAACATCCGATGAGCTCGTTGAATATTGGCAAAATTGGTCAAAAAAATATCCTCTACTTTCAATCGAGGATGGGTTTGCAGAGGATGATTGGAGTGGATGGGCTAAACATACAGCTTCAATTGGAAATAAAGTTCAATTAGTAGGAGATGATTTATTTGTGACGAATGTTAAGCGTCTACAAAAAGGTATTGATGAAGATATTGCAAATTCAATTCTAATAAAAGTGAATCAAATAGGTACTTTAACTGAAACTATTAATGCAATTCAATTAGCAAAAAGTAATTCTTATACAACAATTATTAGTCACAGATCAGGAGAAACAGAAGATATAACAATTGCTGAACTTGCAGTTGCACTTAATACAGGAATGATAAAGACAGGTTCTGCTTCGAGGTCAGATAGAGTTGCTAAGTATAACCAATTGCTTAGGATTGAAGAATCTCTTGGAAGTTCTGCGAGATACTTAGGAAAAGATTTTAAATTTATAAAATAACATTTATTATAATCGAGTTAGCAATTGTTACCCTTTTTTATTATGGCTTTTAAATGCTTGAATGATTTTATTTCTGTACTGGAAAAAGAAGGAGAATTAATTAGAATTTCTAAATTTGTTAATCCTGAGCTAGAAATTACCGAAATAACAAATAGAATTTCAAAATCTGAAAATGGTGGAAAAGCTATTTTGTTTGAGAATACAGGAACAGATTTCCCCCTTTTAATAAATGCTTTTGGTTCATATAAAAGAATGAGCCTTGCTCTAGGAGTTGAAAATCTTGATGATATTGGAAAAAACATTGAAGATTTATTTAAGGAGATTTCAATGCCAAAAATTAGTTTTAAAGATAAACTTAAGGCATTGCCGAAGCTGAAAATGATAACATCTTGGTTTCCTAAAACTGTAAAATCAAAAGCATTTTGTCAGGAAATTATTCATTCAAAACCGGATTTATCAAAATTGCCAATTTTAAAATGCTGGCCAGCTGATGGTGGAAAATTCATCACATTACCAATAGTAATAACAAAAGACCCAATTACAAATATCAGAAATGTGGGAATGTATAGAATGCAAGTTTTTGAAAAAAATATGACCGGTATGCATTGGCATATTCATAAAGTTGGGGCAAGGCATTATAATGAATATAAAAAACTTGGAAAAAAAATGCCTATTGCTGTTGTTTTAGGTGGAGATCCAGTATATACATATTCTGCAACAGCTCCATTACCCGATAACTTTGATGAGTTTCTATTTGCTGGTTTTATTAGAAAGAAGAAAGTTGAATTAGTAAAATGTTTAACACAAGATATCGAAGTTCCAATTGATGCTGACATTGTTATTGAAGGCTATGTAGATACTGAAGAAAATTTTATTTTAGAAGGACCATTTGGCGATCACACAGGCTTTTATTCTTTATCAGATTATTATCCAAAATTTCATGTAACCTGTATTACTCATAGAAAAAATGCAGTTTATCCAGCAACAATTGTTGGAGTCCCTCCACAAGAAGACGCATGGATTGGGAAAGCAACAGAAAGGATATTTATTAGTCCAATAAAACTTTCAATGTTGCCCGAAATTATTGATCTTAATTTACCCTTTTCCGGCGTAGCACATAATCTTGCATTTGTTAAAATTGAATCACAATTTCCGGGTCATGCCAATAAAGTAGTAAATGCTATGTGGGGTGCAGGTCAAATGATGTTAAATAAAATTATTATTGTTGCAAATCAAAATGTAGATATTCAAAACTATAATGAAGTTGCCAAGTATGTATCAGAAAACGTAAATCCTAGAAATGATATTTTTTATGGACAAGGACCATTAGATATTCTTGATCACTCATCAGAAAGACAGTTTTTTGGAAGTAAGCTTTCTATTGATGCAACTAAAAATATTGAACAGGATAGCTTTGTACAAGCTAAAATTAACAAAGATGCAATATTAAAAATCCCATACATTGATAATATTAACGATTCATTGATTGAAAAAGGATTATCATTTTTAATATTATCTATTAGTAAAGAAGAAACAACAAAAATATTAGATATAGGAAAACAAATATTTGAAAATGTAGAAGGAGTTAAATTTATAATTTTTGTAGATTCGGAAATAGATATTTATGATTTGAATATTGTAACATGGTATGTAACAAATAACATAGACCCAAAGAGAGATACGCTAATATTAGATTATTCAAACAAAAAACAGTCATGTTTGATAATTGATGGAACACGAAAGGTGACGAAAGTAGATGATTTTCAACGGGATTGGCCAAATGTTGTTATATCAAATGATGAAACAATTAAGAAAATAAATGAAATATGGAATGATTTAAATATTGGAGAATTTATTAGTTCTCCATCATTGAAATTAAAAGACTTAGTTAAGAACAACGGACCGATTGCTCAATAAAATTATTTATTTTTTAGGTAATAAAGCAAAGAAGTATTAAATTGCAAGCAACAATATGAAATACAATTCAAACATATCAATATTTGTACTGCCTTTTATAATGATATTGTTTTCCAATACTTTAAGTGCTCAAAAATCTGATATAAGTTTTACATATTTAACAATGGATGATGGACTTTCTCAAAGTTCCATTAATTGTATGTTGCAGGATAAAGAAGGTTTTATTTGGTTTGGGACTCAAGGGGGGTTAAATAAGTATAATGGAAGTTCAAGTCAACCATTCAAAGTTTATTTGCATAATATATCTGATACAAATTCTTTGTCAAGTAGTTGGGTGTATGGAATTTCTGAAGATAATTCCGGAAATATATGGGTTGCAACAATGTCTGGTTTGGACAAATTAGACAGAAAAACAGGAAATATAATTAGACATCTTCACGACCCTGAAGACCCTCAAACAATTAGTGGCGATAGGATTTTTGGTGTTTTGGTTGACAGCCGTGGTTATATTTGGGCTAAAACAATTGATGCAATTAACAAATTGGATACAGCAACTGGTAAATTCACTCGTTTTGTACATGATATTGATTATTTTACAAAACCCAGTCTGAATTATAGTTTTCCAATTTTTGAAGATTCACAAGATAATTTATGGATTGGAACTCAAGATGGTTTGTTCATGTTTGACAGAGATTATGAAACATGGAAAAGATTTTCTGTCAAAGATTGTTATATTTCTGACAATCATATCAATGTTATTTATGAAGACCCAAAAGGGAATTTATGGATAGGCACAAATAATGGTTTAAATAAATTCAATTATAAAACAGGAAAGTTTATAAACTATTTCCATAATGACATGGGCACAGATAACAGCCTGAGCAGCAATGACATTAGAGCGATACGTGAAGATTGTTTAGGTCGTTTATGGATTGGTACTTTTGGTGGTGGACTTAATATGTTTGACCCTAAAACAGATGAATTTAGAATATTTATGCCAAAAGTTAACGACCCCAATTCAATTAGCCACCCCCTTATATTATCTATTATTGAAGATAATTCTCATATTTTATGGGTTGGAACATACGGTGGGGCAATTAACAAAATAGATCTTAAAAGTAAAAAGTTCAATTTATTTACACAACATAATTTTGGATTGAACTATAATGATATGGCTGCAATATATGAAGAGGATAGTATTTTATGGATTGGAACTTGGGGAGGAGGATTAAATTTATATAATAAAAAAACGGAGAAAATTGAACTAATAACTTCAAAATCGAAAGGAAAAAGAAAATTAACAAATAATTTTGTTCATGTTATTTTAAAAGATAGTCGTGGATACATTTGGATTGGTACACGAAATGGGATTAATATTTATAATAAAAAAACAGATGAATTTACAACACTTAAAAGTCTTTTCAAAGACAATAATATTTTAAGTGGAGATGAAGTTTTTGATAATATCCGTATAAATGATATAATTGAAGACAAATATAATAATATATGGGTAGGAACAGAAGATCGATTATATAATATAAATTTTGAAACAAAATCTGTTAAAGCTTATGCTCATGAAACAGGAAATGAAGAAAGTTTATCAAATAATCATGTCTATGCGGTTCTTGAAGATAAAGAGGGATTTATATGGATTGGTACAGTTGCCAATGGCATGAATCGATATAATCCCGTAACAGGAGTTTTCATGAGATATCAGGGAGATGTTAGAAACCCAAATACAATCAGTAATAACAGAGTTTTTGATGTTTTTGAAGATTCTGATGGGTTATTGTGGATTGCAACAGGAAGTGGATTAAATAAATTTAATAAAAAAGATACATCTTTTACAATTTATACTAAAAATGATGGCTTGCCAAGTGATTTAATATATAATATTATTGAAGATAATAATAAAAACTTATGGATGAGTACAGGGTATGGTTTTGCAATGTTCGATAGAAAAACAAATACATTTAAATCTTATGATAAAGCTGATGGTTTAGGAAGTTTGGAATTAAATTTTGGTTCAATTTATAAAAGCAAAAGCGGTGAAATATATTTTGGTGGTCCCAAAGGTTTAAACTCTTTTTATCCAGATTCGTTATTTGAAAACCCATACATACCTAAAATGGTATTTTTAGAATATACTAAAAACAATAATGATGGTATATTTACAAAACCTTTAGATAATGTTGAAGAAATTGAATTATTTCATAATGATCATACTATTACTATATACTTTGCTGCTTTAGAATTTACAAATCCACAAAAGAACAGATATAAATATAAAATGGAAGGTCTAAGTGATGATTGGACAGATTTAGAAAATCAAAATTTTCAAACTTTTTCAAATTTACCTGCAGGTGATTATGTTTTAACTGTTATTGGCTCTAATAATGATATGATTTGGAATGAAGAAGGAGTATCTTTGAAAATAACAGTTCATCCACCATACTGGCAAACAACCTGGGCGTATCTTGCTTATTTAGTATTATTGGTTTTATTTGTTTACAATATTATTAGATTAAGAACAAAAAAACTTAAAAGTGCAAATCAAACACTTAGATCAAAGCAAATGGCTGCACTTGAAATCGCCAGACAAAAAGAAGAATTAACAGTTAAAAATAAGAGTATAACAGATAGTATAAACTACGCAAAACGTATTCAGGAAGCAATGATGCCATCAGAGTTTTTGTTTAAAAAGCTTTTACCACAATCATTTGTTTTTTATAAACCAAAAGATATTGTTTCGGGCGATTTCTATTGGATTGTAGAAAAAAATAATAAAATTTTTGTTGCAGTTGTCGATTGCACAGGACATGGTGTTCCTGGAGCATTTATGTCAATAATTGGATTTGATTTGTTACGAAATATTACTAAAGAACAAGGTGTTGAAGATCCAGCTCAAATTTTGAATCAACTAAATATTGGAGTATCCGAAACATTTTCTAAAAATGTAAACGAACAAGAAGTAAAAGATGGCATGGATGTTTCATTATGTATAATAGATAAAAATCAAAGACAAATTGAATATGCAGGGGCAATGAACCCGCTTTATATTGTTAGAAATAACAAAATTATTCAAATAAAAGGAAATAGATTTGCTATAGGAACAGTTTATTTGGGTACTGATGAACAAAAATTTGAAAATCATATATTTTCATATAAAGATGATGATATGATTTATTTATTTTCTGATGGCTATACTGATCAATTTGGAGGACCAATTGGAAAAAAATTCAAATTCAGAAGGTATAGACACTTGTTGCTGACGATTAATAAGTTGTCAATGGGTAAGCAGAAAAAATTTCTTGATGAAAATATTGAAAATTGGAAAGGAGAATTAGAACAAGTTGATGATATTTTAGTTATTGGTATCAGGTTATAAAGTTATACTACAACAATTACTTATTGATATTGAGCTGTCAAAATATTAAACTATGAAATGCTTCTTTATAATATTAATTAGTTTATTTTTTTTAAATTCATATGCTCAAACAGATAATATTGGTAAAATTAAATATACTCCCGATTATGAATTTAAAGAAGGAATATTTATATCTTTTGAGCAAGTGAAATTAAATAAACCTGTAAATATTTCAAGAATTTTGTCTGATATTGATCACAATTCATTCAATTTTTTCAAAGAACTAGTTGAAAAAGAAAAAATTTACTTTTTTGATGATTTTGGAATAAAACAAGAAGTTGAAACAAAAAAATTATGGGGCTATTCTAGAAGTGGAACTTTGTATATAAACTACAATAGGGAATTTAACAGGATACCTGTTGTAGGAAATATATCACATTTTATTGCAGATGTAACGGTTCTTAGAGAAAGAATGTCTGACCCTTTTCATTATAATCGTTATTATTCTCCAATTAATTCTACATACGAAACACGAGAAATGAGACAGTATTTGCTTGATTTCAGTTCGGGAAAAATATATCGCCATGATATCCAGGGCGTTGAGGTGTTCTTGATGAGGGATATTGAATTATATGATGAATTTAATCAATTAAAAAAGCGAAAAAAGAAAAAAATGTTGTTTTTTTATATTAGAAAATTTAATGATAATAATCCTCTGTATTTATTTAAATATCAATAATTATGAAAAATGTAACCTTTATTATTTTATTAGTATTTGTAACTAATTTTGCGTTTTCTCAAAAAGAAGTCGCAACTCAAGAAGAAATTAAACAGTTTTTAAAAACAAAAACTTTAGTAGTAGTTGATAATAATCCATTGTCAGAATATAATTTTGAAATTAAAGATGCTGTAAAGAAAAGTTGGAAACTTACTGAATTTGAAATTATTGATATTTCTGAATTTGAGAAAAAAAGAAAAGATCCTGCATATTCATTTCTTACTATTGATAAAGTATATTATGAAAAAGATAAAACTCAAGCACAGTATGAGTTTTTATGTCTTTCACTAGGAGGGAAATACAGAACTTTAAGTGATATGCCTCAAATTTGTGCAGTTCCATTGTGCTATTTTGGTGTTGATGAAGAAAGTTATGTATATAAAATTGGAACACTAATAAATTTTATGCAGAATCATGTGCTTTTAACAAGTAAGAATCCTGACTTGAATTCAAAGAATATTATAAAACATTATAATAAAAATATTTCTAGTGTAAAAGACAAAACCCTGTATTTGGTTAAGGATGAAATGACAAAAGAGATAAATGCAGATGCCAAAGTAAAAGCAGTTTATCCATATAAATTCAAATTTGTTACTCGTGATGAAGTTCAAGAAGCTATTACAAATGATAACAAAGATGTTGTTTTTTTGCATAAGGTTGGACCCGAAGGAACAAAAAGAAAAGCTCGCTGTTTTAAAATTTTAATTGGAGCTAGCGATGCAAAGCTATATTATTTTAATTACCATATGATAAGTGATAAAAAACAAGATGGATTTTTATTAAATGATTTTAAAAAATTATAGATAGTTAGTAATATTCAAATACATATAAGTATGAAAAAAATATTTTTTATAAGTACATTAATTTTTGTTTTTGTTTTATCAGTCATTGCACAAGATGATAAAAATGAAGAAAAAATGATAACCGCTGCTGCAAAAGGAGAATACAGCAAAGTTGTAAGTATGATTAAAAAAGGAACAGATATTAATGCAAAAAACAGATCAAGATGGTCTGCTCTTGCATACGCTTGTAAGTACGGGCATGGAAATATTGTAAAATATCTTGTCGAACATGGTGCAGATATAGATCAAACTGTAAATGTTGGTTCAACACCTTTGCAGGTTTCTTTAAATAAAAATTATTATAACATTGCAGACTATTTAATTAGAAATGGAGCAGATGTTAATATCCCTGATATTACAGGAATGTCAGCACTTGCTTGGGCTGCTAAAGGTGGAGATTTAAAAACGGTTAAGTATTTAGTTGATAAAGGAGCAAACGTAAATTCAAAAAACGTTAGTTCTCGTACAGTTCTTGACACTACAATAGATCCTAAAGTTAAGCAATATTTAAAAACTGTTGGAGCTAAAACAGGTAAAGAATTAATGGAATCTTAAATTGTTTATTAATTTTTAAAAATGATCCAAAAACCGTCTATCCCAAAAGGCACACGTGATTTTTCTCCAATAGAAATGGTGAAAAGAAATTATATTTTTGATACAATTAAGAATATTTTTCTTAAATATGGTTTTTCACAAATTGAAACTCCTGCAATGGAAAATTTATCAACTTTGATGGGAAAATATGGAGATGAAGGAGATAGATTAATATTCAAAATTTTAAATTCAGGCAATTTTTTATCTAAACTTGACAAAGAATTAATTGAGGAAAAAGCCTCAATTAAAATTTCAAATCAAATATCTGAAAAAGGACTTCGATATGATTTGACTGTTCCTTTTGCCCGCTACGTTGTTCAGCATAGAAATGATATAATTTTTCCGTTTAAAAGATATCAAATTCAACCTGTTTGGCGAGCAGATAAACCTCAAAAAGGAAGGTATAGAGAATTTTTTCAATGTGATGTTGATGTTGTAGGAAGTAATTCATTATTAAATGAAGTAGAACTTATTCAGATTATTGATGATGTTTTTAATAGTTTGCAGATAAATTCAATAATTAAAATAAATAACAGAAAAATATTAACAGGTATTGCTGAAATAATAGGAGAAATTGACAAGATAATTGCAATTACTGTTGCTATTGATAAAATTAATAAAATTGGGATAGATAAAGTTAATGAAGAATTAACGGCAAAAGGATTAACTAAACAGGCAATTAAAAATTTACAACCAATTCTAAATTTATCAGGTAATAATTTTGAAAAACTTAAGCAATTAAAAAATATTTTAAAAACTTCCGAAATAGGATTGCAGGGTATTTCAGAAATGGAATCAATTTTGGCTTATTTTAAAGATATTACAATTAAAAACAGTTTAGAATTTGATTTAACATTAGCTCGTGGATTGAATTATTATACAGGCTCTATTTTTGAAGTTCAGGCAAAAGATGTTAATATAGGAAGTGTTTGCGGAGGAGGAAGGTACGATGATTTAACAGGAATTTTTGGATTAAAAGATATTTCGGGGGTTGGGATTTCTTTTGGTGCAGATAGAATTTATGACGTGTTAAAACAATTAGATAAATTTCCAAAAGATAAACAAAATACAACAAAACTCTTATTTATAAATTTTGGAGAGAAAGAGGAAAAACATTGCTTGTCTTTAATTAGCCAAATAAGAAAATCCGGAATAAATACAGAAATTTATCCTGATAATTCAAAAATTAAAAAACAAATGAATTATGCTAATAATAAAAACATTCCATTTGTTGCTTTAATTGGTGAGAATGAATTGATAGATGGTAGCATTACCTTAAAAGATATGAAGACAGGAAAACAGGAAAAATTGGAAATTTTGAACTTAATAAATAAATTATTACTTTAAATTATTGAAGTTTTGTCAAAATATTGAGAAACTGCTGAAAATAATTATATTTTTGTAATGTTCAAAAAGTTAATATTATTATAAAATTTATTTAGAAAAAATTTATGGCATCAACATCTGATTTTAAAAATGGTTTATGCATAGAATTCAATGGGAAATTGTTTTCCATTGTTCAATTTCAGCATGTTAAGCCTGGGAAAGGTCCTGCATTTGTAAGAACAAAACTTAAAAATATAGAAACAGGAAAAGTAATTGAAAATACTTTTACGGCAGGAGTTAAAATTGATACTGTTAGAATTGAAAGAAGACAATATCAATACATTTATTCTGATGATATGGGATTTGTATTTATGCACAATGAAACTTTTGAGCAAATTACAATTGAAAAAAACATGATTGATAATCCTCTACTGCTTAAAGAAGGGATGATAGTAGAAGTTGTTTTTCATGCAGAAAATGAAATGCCCTTAACTTGTGAACTTCCTCCTTTTGTTATTATGGAAGTAACATATTCAGAGCCAGGCGTAAAGGGGGACACGTCTTCTTCAACCGCAACTAAGCCTGCAAAACTAGATACAGGATTGGAGATAAATGTTCCATTGTTTATAAACGAGGGTGACTTAATTAAAGTTGATACAAGAACTGTTTCCTATTCTGAAAGGGTTAAAAAATAAAATATAAATATGAAATTTGATAAACCGAAAACATTAAAAGAAATAGCAGAACTTATTGGTGCAGATTATGAGGGAGATGCAAATTATTTAATAACAGGAATAAATGAAATTCATAACGTAGAACAAGGTGATATTACATTTGTTGACCACCCTAAATATTATGAAAAATCATTACGATCAAAAGCATCTGTAGTTCTAATAAATAAAAAAGTTGAAAATTCGTATAACAAATCCCTGATATTTTCCAGTGACCCATTTAGAGATTATAATATAATAGTAGAGAAATTTTTTGCTTTTAAAATATCTCAAGACAGTATTAGTAAATCTGCTACAATTGGTCAAGGAACAATAATTCAACCAAATGTTTTTATCGGAAATAATGTGAAAATTGGCAATAATTGTATAATACATGCTAATGTTAGCATTTATGATAACAGTATTATTGGGAACAATGTAATAATTCAATCTAATACTGTTATTGGTGGTGATGCTTTTTATTTTCAAAAAAAACAGGAAGCTTATAGAAAATTATTATCTTGTGGGAGAGTTGTAATTAAAGATAATGTTGAAATTGGAGCAAATTGTACAATTGACAAAGGAGTTTCAAGCGATACAGTTATCGGGTTTGGTACAAAATTAGACAACCTAATTCAGATTGGACATGATACTGTTATAGGTAAAAATTGTTTGTTTACCTCACAAGTTGGAATTTCCGGCTGTGTAATTGTAGAAGATGATGTGATTTTATGGGGGCAGGTTGGTGTGCAAAAAGATTTAACAATTGGAAAAGGCGCTGTTGTGCTTGGACAATCAGGAATACCTAAATCTTTAGAAGGAGGTAAAGTTTATTTTGGTTCTCCTGTTAAAGAAGCTAGGGAGAAAATGAAAGAATTGGCTTATATTAAAAGAATACCCGATATTATAAAACTTTTATCTGAAAAACATGAAAGGTAAAGCTTCATTACGAAGACTTAAATTGTCAAATTATAAATTGAACACATTGCTTGATATTACTCAGGCAATAAACGACAATGTTTCCACAGAAGGCTTAATTGACAGATATGAGAATATTTTACGAAACGAATTAAATATTGGGAAAGTTGTAGTTTTCAGTTTTAATCAAAAATGGCAAAGAATTCTAGCTTCTGGAATTGATAGTAGCGATATCACTAAAAGAATTAACGTTAAAACGGATCTTTTGAGCTATACTGATATTTCAAATTTAGCTGCAACATCAAAGCCAAGATATTTAGAACAATATGATGTCGTTATACCTGTATATCATAAAAAAATACCTTTAGCCTATGTTCTAATTGGAGATATTGAAGAAGAAAGAACAGGCATTAGTCCAACCATCAAACACTTACACTTTGTACAAACCCTAACAAATGTAATTATTGTAGCAATTGAAAATAAAAGGCTATTTACTGATAATTTACGTCAGGAGGCTATGAAAAAAGAACTTGAATTGGCTTCAAAAATGCAGGCAATGTTGATTCCTACAACAGAATCATTACCCTCAAATGATAAAATACATGTAGCAACACATTATGATCCACATTTTGAGGTTGGAGGTGATTATTATGACTTTATTTATTTGAATGATAATGAAGTTGGTTTTTGCATTGCCGATGTTTCTGGAAAAGGAATTTCTGCTGCGCTATTAATGTCAAATTTTCAGGCAAGTTTAAGAGCATTGTTCACAGATAAAATATCAATTAAGCAATTGGTGAAAAAATTAAATAATATTGTAATGACAACAACAAAAGGAGACAAATTCATTACACTATTTATTGCTAAGTATAACATTAAAACAAAGAAACTCAAATATATAAATGCAGGACATAATCATCCGATACTATATAAAACAGTTGAAAAGAAAATGTCATTTTTAAAGAAAGGATGTATAGGGCTTGGTATGTTTAAAGAAATACCTACAATTAAAGAAGGCTTATTAACTGTTTCGTCTCATACAAAACTATTATGTTATACCGATGGTTTAGTTGAGGTTGAAAATGACAACAAAATTGAGTTTGGAACTGATGAAATAGAGGCTTCTATTATAAACGATTTAACAATTGAAAAAGTTATTTCTAATATTGTCAGCAAATTAGATACTTATAAAGGAACAAAATCATTTTTTGACGATGTTTCAATTATTGGTCTTGAATTTTTTTAATTTTCCCCTTTTCTTTTATTCCCAAATCAAATTTTGAATGATATACATCTATTGCTAGTATAATTGCAGTAAATCCCCAAAATGGAATAGATGCTTTATCTGTATCCAAGAAATTATTTAAAAATCCATGAAAATAATAAGTAATTAATCCCAAGGTTACAGATATTAGAATAATTTTCAATTCCCTGTTTTTTAATTTTGAATATAACCTTATAGAAACATACAATGTTGTTATTATAATAATCAAAAATGTAATCATTCCAAGAAAACCGGATTCTGCAAGAGGTCCCAAATACTCACTATGAGCATTCCCTTTATCTCCTGCATTAGTACTTATAATGGTTTTTTCATACGACAACTGAAATGGTGCATAATTAAACATATAAGTACCTGGTCCCCATCCGAAAACCGGTTTTTCTTCAAACATTTTTATTGCGCAATTCCATCTGTTTATTCTTTCCAAATTGGAAGCATCAGAAGTAATATTAGAAATAGATTGAACGTGTTCAGCAATATTTTTTGAAGACTCTTGTTGGTTTTGTTCTAAACTCATTAATATCTGATTTTGAAATGTGAAAAAGAAAAAAATCAGTATACCGGAAACTATAAGAATGTACTTGAATTTTATTTTTAGTATTATAAATATCAAAACAAATAAAGCGACAATAATACTAATCCATGTTGCTCTTGTATATGACAAAATAATTGCAAAAACAAATATTAAAAAAACAATAAAAACAAATAATTTTATTTTGGGTTTAATACGTTTACTAATTAATACTCCAATTATAATAGGCAAAAACATAGCCAAAACAGCACCATATGAAGTATGGTCGTTGAAAAAAGGTGTAACTACAAAATTTGCTGCTTCCTGATCTAATAATCCATATCCCATATGCTTAATGATTGTATGAATTATAACAATTATTAGTGAAATAATATATAACCAAAAAAAAGTATATATATATTTTTGATTACGAAATACCTGAGAAATTAAGAAGTAAAATGCAACAATAAACCACAATCTTGATAAAAGAAACTTAAAAGAAATTATAGGCATAGTACTGGTAATGCTGGTGATTAATATCCAGATAAGATTAATATATATTGCAATAGAAATGGGATGTAATAAAATTTTCTTATCAAATTTTTGTTCAATTAACATTTTAAAAATAAATATTATTAAAATGCAAAAAAGTAAAGGTTCGGTAGGGATATACATATTAAAATCCAAACCCGGAATAATTTCACTTAATGGTATTGAAAAAGGAGTTATAAAAACTAAAAGTAGCAATAATTTATCTAGAGAAAAAAAAGCAAACAATAAAACTAAAATACCTATTGGGAATAATGTTAAATAATAAAGTTCTTTATAAATAAGATACGTATTTATTAAAATAAACAATAAGGAAATAATATAAACCCATGTTATTTTTTTCTTGAAAAGCAAAAGCCAAATATTTTAATTTAATGAGATTTTTTTAAGCTTTCAATAATAGAAATAATTATTATTGACATAATAAAAGTTCCAAAAACGCTAAATATTACAATTAACCAGCGAACAGGATAAGATTTTTTATCAGCAGGAAAAGGTGCTGATATTATTTGTGCATATGTTATTTTTTTTTCAACTTCTGCAAGAGCTATGTCATATTCTTCTTTTAAGGTAACATAGGTATCATACTCACTGCTTATTTTTGTGGATAACTCTTTTAATTTACCTCCTTTATTTTTAAAATTATCTAAAATAGTTTTTATTTCAATTAAAGATTTTGAGTTTTCTTTTCCTGTAGATATTAATTTAACATAACCTTTTGTAAGCTCTTCAAGTTGAATATCATAATGTAATAAACCATATTTTTCACTTAATTCATTAAGTTGATTATGTAATTCATCAATTTCTTTTTGTTTTTTAATCATTTCACGTGATTTGATATCAACTACTTCTTGATGCTTTTTACTATGCATTAAACTTATCTTATCATTATAAAATTCAATAATGGAATTAATAATATTGCATGCCATTTGTGGATCAGTATCTAATGCTGTAATTTGAATTGATTCAAATTCCGTTTTACTTATATTGATATTATTACCATACTCATAATATAATGTGGATATATAATGTTTGTAATTTTTATCAATACCATAATGTTTATCTAATTCCAGTTGTTTAATAACATTATCCTTAATATCCTGAGACATTAAAATTTGTTGCATTTGCTCGGTATGGGATTCTTCGGAATAAGAACCAAGATTTACGGGATATACAACAGATACTGATTTGTATTTTGGTTTAATAAAAGTTGAAGAAGAAAAAATTGATGCAACAATTGCCGATACAATCATTATTATCAGAATATGATACTTCCACTTTGATATTAATGCAAATATGCCCTTGTTATTAAAATAGTTTTCCATAATATCGTAATTAATGTATATTAAGTTTATGTCAAGCTTTTTAATTTTTCTAAAAAGCGAAATATTTAAGTTTTTTTTTTAATTATATCAAAAATTATCAGCAATAAAAGACTGAATATAAATGTTAAAATTGTTGAAATTGTAATGATTATCCATCGTATTGGATATGCTTTCCTTTCAGATTTTTCTGCGTGATTAACAACAAATTTGTGTGGAAGGTCAAGCTCAGAATCTACTTTTGCTTCTTGATATTTTGATTCTAAAATACTTAATTTTTTAAGCTCAAATTCTAATAGATCACGTATGGAAGTATATGCTCCACCATGTTCAGCTAATATTGATAATTTCTCTTCTAATTTTTTTATACCATTTATTTTTCCTGTTGCTAAAGCTGTTGCATAAGCATCATTAAAAACTTCCGATTGTGATTCATAATCAAAAACTCCCAGTCTCCTGATTTGCAAAATGGAATCTTGCAGTAATTTTATATGTTCTTTTAAAAAAAGATATTCTTTTTCAACAATTCTCAATGCCTGAACAGCTCTTTCTTTTTGCATTTTATTGATAATTGTATCTAAATATATTACAATATCATTAGCAATGTCAGCAGCCATTTGAGGCTCTTCGTCAAGCACTTCTATCTTTATTGACAAATATTTGGTTTTAGTAAATTTAACATTGTTTATATATTTATTTCTAAGATTTGTATTAGGATATCTTGAATTTTTATCAATATTATAGTGCTTGAATAAATTGTATTTATTAATTATTTTATTCCTTATATCACCGGAACTAAGTATTTGTAATAATTGTTCCACTTCCTCTTCTTCACCAAATTTTAATATTTTTTTCTCATAGAGATTATTTGTTAATAGTTCATGAGAAACAGAACTTGAAGATGTAGGAAAAATAATTACAGTTGATTTGAATTTTGGAGTAATAATAAAAAATGCAGTAATAACAGAAATAAAAAAAGCAATAGCAGTAAGTACTATTATCGGCTTTCTTCTTTTAAACATAAAAGTTAAAAGATCTGGTGAATCAAAATTAAAATTAACATTTTCGCTCATTCCTGTATTTTAGAGCGTCAAAAATATAAATTTTTTTTCTTACAAAAAATATATACAAGCTTTTATCTCTTTTATTAGTCTTATTTAAGTAATTATTAAGTAATTTTAATTTACTTTTTTACTTTTGTTCCTTACAAAATTAATTAGATTTGAATAGAAAATTTATAACAAATTTAGCATTAGTCATACTTTTAAACCTATTAGTTAAGCCTTTTTGGATATTTGGAATTGAAGTAAGTGTACAGAATGCTGTTGGAGCTGAAAACTATGGTTTTTATTTCTCGCTGTTTGGTTTTTCACTAATGCTAAATGTTTTGTTGGATATTGGTATAACTAACTACAACAACAGAAATATTGCCCAAAATCATCAATTAATAAGCAAATATGTTTCAAGTCTAATAGTATTAAAATTTATATTGGCTCTTGTTTATTTCACTATTGCTATTATAGCTGCTACTGCAATTGGCTGGGGTTGGCACGAAATAAAATTCCTTTTAATACTTTTATTTAATCAATTCTTAGCTTCATTTGCACTTTATTTAAGGTCAAACATTAGTGGCTTACAGTTTTTTCGTACTGATAGTATAATTTCTGTACTAGATCGTACTTTAATGATAATAATATGTGGTATTCTGTTATGGGGAAATGTAACAGATACTCCATTTCAGATAGAATGGTTTGTATATGCACAAACTCTTGCATATTTGCTTGCAGCCTTAACTGCATTTTTTGTGGTTTTGTCAAAAACAGAATTTTTGAAATTAAATTACGATAGAACGTTTTTTATAGCAATATTAAAAAAAAGTTTCCCTTTTGCATTACTATTTTTATTAATGTCGTTTTATTATCGCGTAGATTCTGTAATGATTGAAAGGTTATTGCCCGATGGAAAAGAACAAGCGGGTATTTATGCTCAAGGATTTAGAATACTTGAAGCGGCATTTAATTTTGCATTGCTTTTTGCTGCTTTGCTGTTGCCAATGTTTTCAAAAATGATAAAACAAAAAGAATCTATCCAGAAATTATTAAAGTTATCATATTCTTTAATTATTGTGCCAGCTCTTGCAGGTGCTATTGCATGTTTATTTTACAGTTATGAAATTATGGACTTGCTTTATCATGAACATGTAAATGTTTCGTCAAAAATATTTAGTTTGCTTATAATTGGTTTTATTTCAATTTCTACTATTCACATTTTTGGAACTCTTTTAACTGCAAATGGTAGCTTGAAGCATTTCAATATTTTGGCAGCATCGGTTATGATTATTAATATTATATTAAATTTTATTTTAATCCCAATGTATGGAGCCTATGGTTCTGCTATTGCGAATTTGGTAACACAATCTTTAATGGCTTTTGCACTAGTTATACTTGTTTCTAAAATATTTAAATTAAAAATTAATTATAGATACCTTTTTTCATTATCTATTTATATAGTTAGTATTGTAGGATTAGGATTTTTTGCTACACAATATATTCAGGATTGGAGAATAGGAATAGCTTTAATAATATTTATTTCAATGATTGTAGCATTCAGTATTCGACTAATAAATATTAAAGCATTATACCAGATAATTAAATACGATAAAGATTAAACTACTTTAACAAGAAAATAATTTTTCTTTCCTTTTTGCAATAAAATATACTTATCATTAATAAGAAAACTATTATCAATTATTGTTTCGCTATCAGATAATTTTTCTTTATTAATGCTTATAGAATTTTCTTTTAATGCACGTCGTGCTTCTCCGTTCGATTTTAAAAACCCAGTTTTTGATGCCAAAATATCAATAATATTAATACCTGTTTTTAGTTCGCTTTTTGAAATATCGGAGTTTGGTACTCCTTCAAAAACCGACAAAAAAGTTTGTTCATCAATTTTTCTTAAAGTTTCGGAAGTTGCTTTGCCGAATAAAATATTAGATGCATCAACAGCCATATTATAATCATTAACAGAATGTACCATTGTGGTAATTTCTTTTGCCAATCGTTTTTGCAGTGGACGCAAATGCGGTGTTTCTTTATGCTCTTTTACCAAATTTGCAATTTCATCTTTATTAAGTAATGTAAAAACTTTGATATATTTTTCAGCATCTTCATCACTTACATTTACCCAAAATTGATAAAATTTATACGGGGATGTATATTTTGGGTCTAACCATATATTGCCTTCTTCTGTTTTGCCAAATTTACCTCCATCGGATTTGGTAATTAGAGGTATTGTAAGCGCAAAAGCTTCTCCCTGATCTTTACGTCTTATTAATTCTGTACCTGTTAAAATATTGCCCCATTGGTCAGAACCGCCCATTTGTAGGTTGCAGTTTTTGTTTTTATACAACCAGTAAAAATCATAGCCCTGTACAAGCTGATATGAAAATTCTGTAAACGACATACCTGTTTTCGATTCTGCTCCAAGTCGTTTTTTTACAGAATCTTTTGCCATCATATAATTTACTGTAATATGTTTACCTATATCGCGAATAAAACTAAGAAAATTGTATTCTTTCATCCAGTCGTAATTATTTACAATTTCGGCATGGTTGGGTATTGAAGTATTAAAATCTAAAAATTTTGAAAGCTGATTTTTTATTCCCTCAAGGTTTTTATTTAGTGTTTTTTCATCTAATAAATTACGTTCTGCTGATTTCCCAGATGGATCGCCTATCATACCTGTGGCTCCACCAACCAAAACTATTGGTTTATGACCGGCCATCTGAAATCTTTTTAGCAACATTATTTGTGCAAAACTGCCAACATGCAACGAATCGGAGCTTGGATCAAAACCTATATATGCCGATGTCATTTCTTTTTCAAGTTGCTCTTCTGTTCCGGGCTTGATATCGTGTATCATATCACGCCATTTCAGGTCTTTTATAAAATTCATTTCTCAGTTTTTTTTGGTAAAGATAATAAAGAAAAAAGTTTCTGTGTTAAATAGTGGGTAATCAAATTTGCCACTGATTCACTGATTATAAAATTAATCTTTTTTAATCTGTGAATCTGTGGCTTTTTATCTTAATATGAAATCAATTTGCATAAAATATTTTGCTAATAATTCTTTAATATGTAATTTCAATTTTTTTTATAAATGATTGTGTTTACTCTATTTGAATCAATAAGAAAAATTCCTTTTGTAAGATTCTTTATCCCTTTCTTACTTGGCATTATTCTGCAAATAAAACTCAATTTTCAGCCAATTTTTATTTTATATACAGTAGCAATTTCTTTTATTTTAATATTTGCCTTTTTATTGATAAAGAATATTGGTTCATCGTACAAACGAAGTTGGATATTTGGTCTATTGGTAAATATTTTTCTATGTTTTTCGGGAATTGTTATTACACAGTATCAACAAACAAAAATACTTAATGTTGATACTACTAACATAAATGGAGTAATAATTGCAAATATTGTTGAACCCGTATCAGAAAAACCAAATTCAATTAAATCTGTTGTAGAAGTTTTTGCAATAAAAAATAATGATGATTGGTTAGAAACATCGGGCAAAGCAATAATTTATTTTGAAAAAGACAGTATTTCAAAAAATCTTGAAATAGGAGACAGAATAGCTTTTGAACCAAATCTAAATGATATTCAAAGTACAAATAATCCTCATGAATTTAATTATAAAAAATATTTGTTTTTTCATCTTATATCAAAACAGGCATATTTAAAATCGGATAGCTGGACACTAATTAAAAGCGATAAGGGCAATTTTATACAATACTATGCCGATAAAATAAGAAATAGACTTATAAGTATTTATGAGGAAAATGGTATTACAGGAGACGAACTTTCAATTGCTTCAGCATTAACACTGGGTTATAAGGACAAACTTAACGAGGAAATAAAAAGATCGTATTCATCGGCGGGAGCAATGCATGTTTTGGCTGTATCAGGGCTGCATGTTGGTATTATTTATTTAATATTTAGTTCACTGCTTTTCTTTTTAGATAAAAATAAATACAGCAGAATATTTAAAACTATATTGTTGCTGCTTGTTTTATGGTTTTATGCATATATTACCGGTTTATCGCCTTCGGTTTTGCGGGCATCTACAATGTTTTCGTTTATTATTGTTGCCAAAACTTTTAACCGAAAAACAAATATCTACAATACACTTGCTGCATCTGCCTTTTTGCTTGTTTTAATTAATCCGTACATTATTATGGAAGTAGGTTTTCAGTTGAGCTATCTGGCTGTACTTGCAATTGTATTTTTTCAGCCCAAAATGTACAAATGGATATCGTTCAAATATAAATTATTTGATAAAGCCTGGGCATTATTCACCGTTTCTATTGCCGCCCAACTTGGTACTGCTCCAATTGCCATTTATTATTTTCATCAGTTTCCAAACTATTTCTTTATCACAAATTTTATTGTTATTCCTGCTGCCACCCTTATTCTTTGCCTTGGCATGGCTGTGCTTGTTACTTCTTTTATTCCGGCAATATCATCTTTTATTGCCTATATTCTTTCGCTTATAATTAAAGGATTAAATTTTTCGATGAACTATATTGAACAATTACCATATTCAACTACAAATGATATTTCAATTAATATGCCCGAAACACTTATACTTTATGCCATATTTTTATTAATAGCTTTTTACTTTTTGTATAAACGTGTAAGAATTTTACAGTTTGCTCTTGTATCAATAGTTTTATTTTTTGCTATTAATATTTACAATAATTTAGATTCTATAAAACAGCGCCAATTTATTGTTTATAATATTAGAGGCAATACGGCATTCAATTTTATTGATGGCAACGATAATATACTTTACAGCGATATTGTTGTAAAAGAGAACCCAAGTCAGCTTATGTATTCGGTAAAAAACAATTGGTTGAAACTGGGACTTGACAATGAAAAAATAATTGACCTTAACAGATCAAACAAGCAGTTTCTTTTCACAAATTTGTTTGTAAGCGATAATCAAAGGGTTTTTAATAAAAATTCTTTTTATAAATTTTACGATAAAAGCATATTATTTATCGATAATGATAAATATCTTAATAAAAAATCAGAGAAAAAACTTGACATTGATTTTATAGTTTTGTCAAAAAATGTAAAAGTAAAAATAGAAGATATTGTAAAACTCTTTGATTTTAAATTGCTAATTATCGATTCGTCAAATTCTAATTGGATAGTAGATAATTGGATTGATGAATGCGAAACACACAATGTTGATTATATGAATGTTTTGCAAGACGGAGCATTTGTTTATGAGTTTTAGGAAAGCCCGTGTCACAAATAACAGAGTTTTTTCTTTTTTTGTTTATATTTGTTAAATGAATTGTAAAGAAATTAACAGCTTATAACTATAATAGGTATAATTTTTAAAAGTAACTATATGTTAAATTTTGTGACAAATATCTATATACTACTTTTTTTAATAGTATCATATTGTACTACTACATACACAAGCAACGAAAAAACAACAGGCTACAATCTGAAAAAGCCAGACGCTTCCTTTGTCCTTCCAGATACCTTGAGAGAAATATCAGGACTAACAGTAATTGATTCAATAACTTTTGCCTGCATACAAGACGAAAATGGAATTCTCTTTATTTATAACATTGTAAAAAATGACATTATTAAACAATACACTTTTAATATTAATGGTGACTATGAAGGCATATCGCGTGTTAACAATAGCATGTATATACTGAGAAGCGATGGAACCTTATTTGAAATTTCAAATTATCTGGCACCTGACTTAAAACTGACTTCTTATGTTACAGGTATTCCTGCAAATAATAACGAAGGACTTTGCTATGACCCAAACAATAACAGATTGTTAATTGCATGCAAAGGAAAAATAGGAAAAGGACCGGAATATAAAAACAAACGAGTAATTTATGGATTCGACTTAACAAGCAAGACATTAACAAAAGAACCTGTATTTGATTTCGATCTTCAGAAAATAAAGAAATTTGCTATTGAGAAAAAAGTCAATCTTCCAACAAAGACAAGGAAAAGAAAAGGGCAGAAAATAAAAGAACCATTTATCAAATTTAGAACTTCAGCTATTGGGATTCATCCATTAACTAAAAAGCTTTATTTACTATCTGCATCCGAGCATTTGTTTTTTATATTCAACATGAATGGAGACATTGAGCATATAGAACTACTGAATTCAGCTATTTTTAATAAAGCAGAAGGAATTACATTTCTTGAAAATTGCGATATGTTAATTACAAATGAAGGAGAAGACAATAAACCTACTTTATTAAGATTTAACTATAAGAAGTAAAAACTATCGCAAACTCGTGAGTGGCTTTACCCATCACGTTAATAAACAACAAACAATTTAACAATAGAACAATTTAAAATTTTAATCATTAAACCATTGTAACATTAAAATATTTTTATACTTTTACAAGATGAATTTCAATAACATAATATCCAATAGTCCGCAATCCCTTACTGGCGTACACACACACACACACACACACACACACAGTTGCCTAAATAATTTTTCAAAAATACAATCCAAAGTCATTTTGGGATGTTCTAAAGTTATTTTGGAATATTCTAAAGCTATTCAGGGGAGTTCTAAAGTCATTTTAGAACGTTCTAAAGTTATTTTGGAACGCCCTAAAATCATTCTGGAACATTGTAAAGTTTTTCTGGAACATTCTAAAATTATTTTGGGAGGTTCTAAAATCATTTCAGAACCTCGTAAACTTGTTACAGAACACTCTAAAGTTATTATGGGAACACTATTATTAAAAAAATATTTTTTATCAATTATAATTATTCATTAAAAAAAAGTAAAATTATGGCAAGTAAAGAAGATTACATACCCAGCAACAAAATTCAGTTTTTGGTATGGTTAAAAAACTTTGTAAAAGTAGCAGTAGCAACTGTAAATCATTACGGTATTAACGAGGAAGAAATTAAAATGCTGCAAGACCTGGCAGATATTTTTGGTGTGGATATTGAAACCGAACTTGATTTGCTTAAGAAAAAGCTGGCACAGTTTAAAAAAACAGCTACCGACAGAGCCAAGGTAGAAAAACTCTGCCGAAGCATAGCTCAAAAAGTAAAAAGCGATTATCAATACACGCCTGAAATTGGACGTAAGTTTGGTATTATAGCTCCCGATAATCCTTTCGACCCTAAAACTTTTAAACCCGATATTACACTAAGACGTGTAAGCAGTGGTGTAGAAATTTCGTTTATAAAAAGCGAAACCGATGGTATGAATATTTACAGGCGGCTTGACAAAACAGAAGACGACTGGACATATCTGGCACGTGATACAAACAGCCCTTATATTGATACCCTGCAAATGGATACACATGCTACATACCAATATCAGGTTTGGGGAGTAATTAAAGATAAAGAAATTGGTGTAGCAAGCGAGATTGAAATTATTACGGTTTAGAAAAAATTATTATTACCCGCATAGCGGTTTTAAACCGCTTTGCGGATAAATTGTAAAATTAAAAGGGGGAGTTTTCTCCCTTTTTTTGTTATATTTGGGAAATGATTTTTACAATAAAGACTTGTGATTAATGGAAAATGCTAAGACCACAAGTTCGGAAACATGTGGGAGTTGAGGATTTAAGGATATAACACCAATAAATATGATTAAATCTAATATTATAAAAAAAGAGTATAAAAATGTTGTTAAAAACACAAAAAATCCATAGAATAATAATTATTTGTTTTTTAATATTTATTACAATATTGTTTTCTTCATGTCACTTTAAAAACCATATAAAAGGTAATTATCATACAATGGTTGAGGGTTGTAATTGTATATTGCATTTTAATAAGAATAATCATATTTTTATTGAGACTACAGGATATTGTTGTAATAATTTATATTATGGAAATTGGAAAAATAAAAGGAATTACATAAGTGCTCAAATTGATTCTTCGTACGAAGAAAATACAGATATTTCAATAAATAATTTTAATGCTATTTATAAAAAAAAATACTTATTATTAAGTAATCTGGATACAATATTATTTTATAAAAATAATTTTATAAGAAGATTAAAATTTAGACTATTTATTCCTGATCCAGGTCTTCACATTTATAGTTTGAGAATAGAAGGAAAAGAGCAAAGAAAAATTCAAAGATTATTTGGAGACAGCTTAGAGATTAAGAATAAATTTAATTCTTTAAATTGGTAGTGGGGCTTGTGGTTCCGTGTCCCCAACTGCCGCCAGTTTGCAACTGGTGGTTAATTGAAAAAGCAGAGACCACGAGTTGCAAACTTGCGGAATTTGGGGCAATGAATTGTTTTTATGTAAACAAAATATAAAAATAAATATGACTAAACTTATATATACAATTGTATTTTTTAATCTCGCAATAATGTTATTAGCACAACAAAGTAACGATACAATTATTTTTAATTGGGATAAAGCTGATAAATATTATTTAGAAATTAATATTAATAATAATAATGGAGATATTAAGAATTATAAAGTTAATGGAATTAAAGTATCCTATGATGAGTATTATTTTTATAAAAACATTAATGATTCAGTGCATAATGCGCGTAAAAATAATTATGGTAAATATCATAAATTTTATCGAAAAGGAATACTTATTGAGGAAGGAATTTTTATATATGACGCTTTTATAGGTCCATATAAAGATTATTATAAAAATGGGAATTTAAAAAGCGAAGGTATTTTTTCAAAAAACTTTTATAAAATAGGAACATGGAAATATTACAGAAAGAATACAAAGTTATACAAGACTGAAATATATAATGATGATGGTAATAATCAGATTTTAATTAAAAAGTATTAAATAACGCCCCCAATGGCGCGGATTTAACGAAGAGTAATCCGTGACCACAAATAACAATTGAGCTCTGCCGCAAATCATTTCGCCTGGTAATAAGGAAAAGAAGAATGATGAAGGTCGATTTTTATTTCTCCATTTGTGTTTTTAAAATATCCTAAGGTAAATTCTATTTTAATTTCCTTGTTGTTTAAATCTGTAAAAAAGTAGTTGCCCATTGCTATTGCACGGTTTTCTTCTAAAATAATTCCGCTATTTTTAAAACGCACCTTTTTCCAAGGATGCAAAGCAAAACCTTTGTCTTCCAAAAAATTCTTATCTCCACCAATAAAATACGATTTTGCGGCTTCCATATTTTCTCGAAACTGTATAATTGTAGCCTTACTGGGTTTAAAAAGTATTTTTTTTTCGTGTACAGCATAAAGTTTTCCTATTAAAACCTCAGCTTCTTTTTCGTAAAGTGTCCTGTTTTTTCTTAAACTCCCAATTTTAACAATCGCATTTCCCCAAGCTTTTTGTGCTTCAATTATTTCTTCTTTTTTTATCATTATTGATTTTTCGCGAGGTTTAGAGGCAACAATGTAGCAACCTGCCTGCAGACAGGCAGGTTTAACTTTTTTTCTTAATAGGAATTTTATCAATTCTGCGTTTATGCCTTCCTTTTTCAAACTTGGTGTTTAAAAATATCTCTACAATATTTTTTGCCATATTGCTTGTAATAAATCTGGCAGGTATGGCACAAATGTTGGCATCGTTGTGCAGGCGTGCCAGCCGTGCAATTTCGAGGTTCCAGCATAATGCAGACCTAATACCCGGATATTTGTTTGCAACCATATTTATACCATTTCCACTTCCACACAGCGAAATACCACACCGGAATTTTCCTTTTTCAACTGCTTTTGCCATTGGGTGAGCATAATCGGGATAATCGCAGCTTTTTTCAGAATCTGTTCCAAAATCTTTAATTTCATATCCTTTTGTTTTAAGAAATTCTATAATTTCCAGTTTTGTGGAAACACCTGCATGGTCGCAGGCAAGAGCAATTTTTAAGTTCATAGCTTTTTGTTTTAGTGTATATTACAAATTTACATAATTTTTTTCTTAAATCTACATTAGCTGCGTTAAAAGTTTTAAATTTGTAAGATTATTGTATTTACAAATGCCGGATTTAAAAGACGAAATAAAATTTCTTTTGGGCGTAGGGCCTAAGCGTGCAGAATTGCTAAACAAAGAATTAGATGTATTTTCTTTTGAAGATTTGCTTTATTATTTTCCCTACAAATATATTGACAGAACAAAATTTTATAAAATAAATGAAATTAATCCGCAATTGCCATACATACAGTTAAAAGGTAAAATAACAAATTTTGAAACAGCAGGGCACGCAAGAAAACAACGATTAAAAGCAAGTTTTACCGATGGCACCGGTACAATTGAACTTGTTTGGTTTAAAGGAATAAAATGGATAAAAAGTAGTTTAAGTATAGACGAAGAATATATTGTTTTTGGCAAACCCAATATTTTCAACAAACAGATAAATATTCCTCATCCTGAAATAGAAAAAGTAGCAGAAATTGATGAAAGAATAAATGCATCCCTACAAGCAGGCTATCACACCAGTGAAAAACTTAAAAATAGTTTTGTTACTTCAAAAACAATAAGCAAATTACAAAAGGCGTTGCTTAAAACTATTTACTCTTATATTCAGGAAACATTGCCCGATTATATTATTTCAAAATATAATTTTATTTCATTAAAAAAAGCACTGTTAAACATCCATTTTCCTCAAGACAACAGCTTATTGCAAAAAGCAATATATCGTCTTAAATTTGAAGAATTGTTTTATATTCAATTAAATATTATTAAACAAAAGTTTTATCGTTACAATAAGTTTAATGGATTTGTTTTTTCAAAAGTTGGAGACTATTTCAATTCTTTTTATTCAAAAAATTTACCTTTTGAGTTAACAAATGCACAAAAAAAAGTGCTTAAAGAGATTCGTGCTGATATTGGTTCCGGCAAACAGATGAACAGACTTTTGCAAGGTGATGTTGGAAGCGGAAAAACTCTTGTAGCATTAATGAGCATGCTAATTGCATTAGATAACGGATATCAGGCTTGTATAATGGCACCAACCGAAATTTTGGCAAATCAGCATTTAAAAACAATTGAGGACTTTCTTAAAGGATTAAATATTAAAATTGGCTTGCTTACAGGTTCTTCCAAAAAAGCTGAAAGAGATGTTTTGCACGAAGAGCTTTTAGACGGGCAATTACAAATACTTATTGGCACACATGCATTGATTGAAGATACCGTTAATTTTAAAAATCTAGGTATAGTAATTATTGATGAACAACATCGCTTTGGTGTTGCCCAAAGAGCAAAACTTTGGAAAAAGAATATTAATCCTCCTCATATATTGGTGATGACTGCCACACCAATACCAAGAACTTTGGCAATGACATTATATGGCGACCTTGAAGTTTCTGTTATTGATGAAATGCCACCGGGACGCAAGCCAATTAAAACAATACATTACAACGATTCAAAACGATTGTTGGTATTTAGTTTTATTAAAAAACAGATAAAAGAGGGCAAACAAATTTATATTGTTTATCCTTTAATCAAGGAGTCGGAAACAATGGATTATAAAGATCTTGAAGATGGTTTGGAAAGTATTTCAAGAGCTTTTCCTCCTCCGCAATGTGCTATTAGTGTTGTTCATGGAAAAATGAAAACCGTTGAGAAAGAAAAATCAATGCAATTGTTTATCAATAAACAAACTAATATAATGATTGCAACTACTGTAATTGAGGTTGGAGTAGATATTCCAAATGCTACTGTTATGATAATTGAAAGTGCTGAACGTTTTGGATTATCGCAATTGCATCAGTTAAGAGGAAGGGTTGGGAGAGGAGGCGAACAATCGTATTGTGTTTTGATGACAGGTAATAAAATATCGGATGATGGTAAAAAACGCCTCGAAACAATGTTACGTACAAACGATGGTTTTGAAATTTCGGAAGTTGACTTGCAATTACGAGGTCCGGGCGACCTTGGCGGTACACAACAAAGCGGTGTAGCTTTTGACCTTAAAATTGCCCAACTTGCCAAAGATGGAAAAATACTTGAGTATGCCCGTAGAGTAGCCGAAGAAATTCTTGAAAATGACACTAACCTTGAAAAAGAAGAAAACCAATTACTTGTTAAGCAATTAAAAAAACTATCGAAAAGTAAACATAATTGGAGTGCTATTTCTTGAATGTATGATGGGGCATACGTTAATTAGTGGTTGCTATGGGTTTTATGTTTTACTAATTGAAATTTTTACAATATACAAATCAAACCCGCCCATACCTGGTCTATTTGATGAAAATATCATTAAATCAAATCCTATAACTTGAAAAAAAACAGGTCTATATTCATCATATTCAGAATTTATTTTATTTCCAAAATTAACAGGAGAACCCCAAGAATTGTCTTTGTAAATTGAGTACCACAAATCATAACCACCAAACCCCCCATCTCTAGTTGATGTAAAGACTATTACACTATCTTTTACATAAGGACATTTATCATTATAAACACTTGATAATATAGTGTTTTTATTAATCTCAATGTTATTTTCACTGATTAATAATTGTTTATTAATTTCTGAACTATACTTTGCTGTGTAAATATTAAAAACATTGCTATTCCTATTACTACAAAAATATAATTCTTTATTCCCAAAATCTATTGAAGGGTATAAATTATCTCCGAGGTCATTTATTTTTGCAATTTTAATGGAATTTGAAACATTGTTATTATTTGAAAAATTCCAATTAGTATATTCTACAAAATTTATTGAAAATATATCATTTAAAGAAGTTGCATACATGAAAATTAAATCATTTCCCGAATAATATGTATATGGACCAAATTCATCTTTTGTGGAGTTAATTTTAGGAAATATTAATTTAGACGGCGAAGGAGCCTCATCATCAGGAATATTTACATTTAGAATATTTTCTTCTGAGTGATACGAGAAATCCATTTTTCCAGCAACAATATCAAAGTTATTCCCTTTGCTGTTTCTGTTAGAAGAAAAGAATATATCCATTCTTTGATGAGGGTATGGTAAATCTGAATTATAATCATCATATTTTGAATTTAATTTACCAAGGTTTGCAGGTGTATCAGTTATAATAATATCGTATTTTGCATCATCTGGTTTTTTGCAACCAATGACAAATATTATCAAAATAAGAAATATTATATGTTTCATATTTTGTTGCATTATTATTAAAACTTCATTAATCTATTTATATTGCCCATAACGCAACTAAACAGATTCCGTTTATATTTACTATAGTTGCAAGGGTTTACTTTAACAAAGATAATAAAAAAATGGAGAAACTCCCATAATTTATTTTCACTTAATCATGATTTTTGGAAAGAGCAAAGCATATCCAAATCTTCAAAAAACTGCGGATAAGATTTTGAAACACACTGGCTATTTTCAATAATTACATCATCGCTTGCATTTAGTGCAGCAATTGCCAACGACATCGCAATTCTATGGTCATTATTAGAGTGTACTTTTCCTCCATTTAAATTGGAGTTATATATTATCATTTCATTTTCCTGAATTTCAATTTTTGCACCAAGCCTTGTAAATTCATTTATCAGAGCATTTGCCCTGTTGCTTTCTTTGTACAATAATCTTTCTACTCCCTTTATTACTGATCTGCCATTACAATTAAGTGCCAACGCAACCAAAGGCGGAAAAAGGTCGGGGAAATGTGTGGCGTCAAAACTAAATGCTTTAAGCGGGCTTTTTCTTATTTTCATTGATTTATTATCTGTTTCTATATCAGCACCGGCTTTCTTCAGAACAGAGATGATTTGCATGTCAGCTTGTTTAGAGTTAATGTTTAAACCATTAAGTTCTATTTTGCCCGAAATTGCAGCAGCAACCATCATAAAAGCTGCACTGCTCCAATCGCTTTCAATTTTTATTTTTTGTGATATATATTTTTGATTTCCTTTAATTTTGAAATGTTTATAATCCTCATTTTCTATAACAATCCCGAATTTCTTTAAAATTTCTATGGTAAGGTCTATATAAGGTTTGCTTTTTAGCTTTTTAACAAAAATTTCGGAATCTTCTTTTAACAAAGGTAATGCAAATAAAAGTCCGCTTAAAAACTGGGAACTAACTGAAGCCTCAATTTCAATTTTGCCTCCTTTAATTGGTCCCTGAACAATAATAGGATTATTATTAATTTCAATTTTTGCACCAAGTTGCTTTAATGGAATTTCAACAAAATCAATTGGTCTTTTCAGTAAAGAGCCATGTGCTGATACAATAAATTTTTTATTAAAAACACTAAGAATTGGGATAATCATGCGCAAAGTCAAACCCGATTCTCCAACATTTATGATATTATTTACCGGGTTTATTCCACCTTTTATAAATATCTTGTTATTCTCCTTATTGATTTTTGCACCAAGTTCTTCAGCAATTTTTAAAATATTTTTAGAGTCATCAGAATAGCATGGATTTTCAATTTCCGATATTTCATCAGACAACATAGCAGCCAAAACAGTTCGCTGCATATAGCTTTTTGAAGCAGGTATCTTTAACAAACCCGATATTTTTGAAGGAGATATTGTTTGCATAAAACTTAGAAATTAACTATCGCTTTTGCATTTATTCATAGCTAAAATGTTAAATTGATGATTGTAAATGATAAATGAAAAATATTTTATTTACTTATAAATTCTTTCAATTTCTTCAAAACTCATTTGCTGAATAACTGCACAGCCTATTTGCTTTAATAATATAAAATCAATATTATCTCCATTTCTTTTTTTGTCTGATCTTATTTTCTCAATAATATTTTCATTGTCATGAATATTCTGAACCGGTAAATCGTAATTTTCTAATACATTAACTATTCTGTCAAGTTCATGTTTTTTCAAATATTTCTTTTTATAAGATATTTTTGCTGCTATGTGCATTCCAATACTTATTGCTTCGCCATGATTTAATTTGCCAATAGATTCAATTGCATGTCCAAATGTATGACCAAAATTTAGTTTTCTTCTTTCCCCTCTGTCTCTTTCATCCATCATTACAATTTTAGATTTTATTTGTAACGACCGGTATAATAATTCTTCAATAAGTTTACTGTCTACCAATAATGCATTAATCACATTGTCTTCAATAAATTCCAACATTCCCATATCAGAAACTAAAGCATGTTTAATGATTTCTGCAAATCCACATTTTAATTCTCTTTTAGGTAAAGTTTTTAACAGGTCAATATCACAAACAACAAAATCGGGTTGATTAATAGTTCCAATAAGATTTTTTAAATTATTAAAATTTACAGCATTTTTTCCCCCAATACTTGCATCAACTTGGGCAAGTAATGTTGTAGAAACAAATCCAAATTTAAGTCCCCTCATATATGTTGAAGCAACAAAACCTGCAATATCACATATTACTCCTCCTCCAATACCCAGAACAAACCATGATCTGTCTACCTCAAATTCTAAAAATTTATTATATATAATTTCAACTGTTTCTAATGATTTAGAATTTTCACCTACATCTAAAACAATTATTTTTGCTTTGGGAAATATTGAAGAATAAAAATAACTTACATTTTTATCGGTAATAATAATAACATTCTTTTCAGCAATGTAATTACCAACATTTTCTAAAGATTCTCCAATTAATATTCTTGAATCACTTATTTTTCCATGAATTATAACCTCTTTCATTGCAGAAAATTAAAATAAGCTACCGCTTGTGTCTTGTTTTATTTTACCAAGGTGTTTATATGCTATCTCTGTTGCTTCTCTGCCTCTTGGAGTTCTTTTTATGTAACCTTCTTTAATCAAAAATGGTTCATAAACCTCTTCTATTGTACCGGCATCATCTCCAACAGCAATTGCAATAGTATTAAGCCCAACAGGTCCGCCTTTGAATTTATCAATAATAGTATTCAAAATTTTATTATCCATATCATCCAGTCCGTATTTATCAATATTTAATGCTTCTAAAGAGTATTTTGCAATTTTCAGATCAATATTCCCGTCTCCTTTAATTTGTGCAAAATCGCGGACCCTACGAAGCAAAGCATTTGCAATACGCGGAGTACCTCTACTGCGTGATGCAATCTCAATTGCAGCATCCTTATTAATTGGAACGTCTAATATATCTGCCGAGCGTATAACAATTGTTGTCAATATTTTTGAGTCGTAATATTCCAAATGTGATGTTATTCCAAATCTAGCTCTTAATGGACTTGTTAATAAACCTGAGCGTGTAGTTGCCCCTATAAGAGTAAATGGATTTAATGTTAGCTGTACTGACCTTGCACTTGGACCCTTGTCAATCATTATATCAATACGAAAATCTTCCATTGCCGAATACAAGTATTCCTCAACTACATGACTAAGCCTGTGTATTTCATCAATAAAAAGAACATCATGTTCTTCAAGGTTTGTTAATAAACCTGCAAGATCACCGGGTTTGTCTAAAACCGGTCCCGATGTAATTTTTAAATTTACATCTAATTCATTAGCAATAATATTTGCCAGTGTGGTTTTACCCAGACCGGGAGGTCCATGCAAGAGAACATGGTCAAGAGCTTCTTCCCTCTGCTTTGTAGCAGCAACAAAAACCTGAAGATTTTGAATAATTTTTGATTGCCCCTTAAAATCATCAAAATTAAGAGGTCTTAATTGTTTTTCAAATTCCCTGTCATTATCAGTAAAAGAATCGTCTCTGATATTTAAAATTTCATCCATTGTTCAAAATTAAATATTTTTTCAGATATATATTATTAAGGTCAAAAAAATAATCAACATTTATGTTAAAAGTGTTTAAAGTTATTTGAAAATTAATAAAATAATCAAAGTTATTATTAGGAATCTTTCAATCAAACTAAATTCCGCAATACAATACACAATATTTTGGCTTGCAAATAGCAGGTGGGCAGGTGTATACGACACCTTGTTTTAAACACAAGCAAGTTAATAACTTTTATAATGTTTCAGATTAGCAATATTTATTGTTGCTATATTTCAAAATAATACTCATTATCAAAAAAATACGATATGAAAACATTATTTTATTTATGTTTATTAATGTTATTAAATTTTTATTTTGTTCAAGCTCAAAATGTAGAATTTAAAAAGAAAAACTTTGAAGATAGCGAAGGTTTTGATCAGGCTATTCAAAATATTAGAAAAGGCGATGCAATATTAAATCAATCAAAAACATGGCTATACAATGATGCTATCGAATACTACGAAAAAGCAAATGATTTTAATCCTAATAATGCTAAATTAAATTTAAAAATAGGTATTTGTTACCTCAATTCAAATAATAAATCTAATTCACTCAAATATTTTAAAAAAGCATATTCTAGTGATAGCAAAGTTGACGCAAAAATATTTTATGCATTGGCACAATCTAATCACCACAACATGAATTGGAATGAAGCCATAACATATTATGAAAAATATAAAGAACAAATTAAAGATGAATCATTAATTAAGCAACTTGACAAAAAAATTCTTGAATGTGAATCAGGCAAACAAATATCATCCAATCCCATTAATGTTGAAATTCAAAAAATTGAAGGTGATATCAACAGTAAATTTAATGATCATTCTCCATTCATTACAAAAGATGAAAGTATGATAATGTTTACTTCGGGCAGAGAGAGCAATTCGGATTCTTATTATGAACACATCTTCTACGCTTTTAAAGATGTAAATAAATGGGGAACACCTGATAAGCTGGGAAATATTATAAGTGGCATTCAGAAAAACGATGCAACTGCAGGTTTATCATTAAATGGTAAAACAATGTTTTTTTATAAAAGCTCTGTTAATAATGGAGATATTTATGTTTCTAATTTTATTTCTAATAAATGGTCAAATCCTACAGCATTTTCAGAAATAAATTCTCCTAATCAGGAATCTTCTGCATGTTTATCTCCCGGAGGACTAGAGTTATATTTTATTAGTAACAGAGTAGAATCAATAGGCGGTAACGACATATTCTATTGTATAAAAACCCCGGATGGAAACTGGAGTAACCCAAAAAATATTGGAGCAACTATAAATACCATTTATAATGAAGAAAGTGTATTTATGTTGAATGACGGCAAAACATTACTTTTTACTTCCAAAGGTCATAATTCAATTGGAGGATATGATATATTTAAAACTTTAAAAAATGAAAGCGGAGAATGGAGTAAACCTGAAAATATGGGTTATCCGTTAAATACAACTGATGATGAAACAAATATATTTGCAGTTGGAGATATGAATTCTTTGTCGGGTTATTTTACTTCTTATAGAAGAGATGGCTGGGGAGGAAAAGATATTTATAACTTTAAATTTGAATCTGAAGATATTACAGAGAAAACGCTTGCAACAAATGATATAGTAGAACCGGATACCATTCAATTAACAGATGTTATTTATGAGGATGATGTAAATGATGCATCAACATATTTTGCTAATGTTGAAGAAAAAAGCACAGAAACAACAGAACCCGAGACAGACGAAATTAATGATGATGTTTCAGAGAAAAGCACAGAAACAACAGAACCCGAGACAGACGAAATTAATGATGATGTTTCAGAAAAAAGCACAGAAACAACAGAGCCCGACACGGAAGAAATTAATGATGATGTTGAAGAAAAAAGCACAGAAACAACAGAACCCGAGACAGACGAAATTAATGATGATGTTGAAGAAAAAAGCACAGAAACAACAGAACCCGAGACAGACGAAATTAATGATGATGTTGAAGAAAAAAGCACAGAAACAACAGAACCCGACACGGAAGAAATTAATGATGATGTTTCAGAGAAAAGCGTAGAAACAACAGAACCCGACACGGAAGAAATTAATGATGATGTTTCAGAGAAAAGCACAGAAACAACAGATAATGAAACTACGAATGATGAAAATGAGACAACAAGCAAAAATCTAGGATTTACAAATTCGTGGAAAATAGAAGATATGAGCCCTAAAAATGTTGTTTTTAAAATACAAGTTGGAGCAAGCAGAAAACCAATGGGATATAATGAATTACATAAAAGATATAATGGGAATATGACCGTTAAAGAAATACAGCATAATGGATGGTATAAATATTTAATTGGTGATTTTGCTAAATATCAGGATGCAAAAGAATTACAAGCAAGTTGTGGAGTTAAAGATGCTTGGGTAATAACCAGAAAAAATGATATTAGAATAAATATTCGTGAAATATTAGATTTTTATGCTACTTATTTCCCATTGTATTATAAGTTGTTTTCAATTAGTTAAGCCTTTCTTTTAAAATATTTATATTCTTATTTTTCCAATATTTTTTATTTAGAATTATTTCTTAGTATAATTTATATGGAATAGTTAAATTTTTTTATATTTTTACATTTTAAACCTTTAACTATATAATACTTTAATTATGAGGAATTTATTTTTATTTGCAACATTTTTAATATTAAGCTATTCTGTAATATACTCGCAAGAAGAAGATTCTACGCTTGTGGTTGCAGAAGATCAAGAAGCAGAATTGGTATATAATAATGGAATTGATAATTTCAACAGTAAAAATTATAAAGCTGCCCTGAGTAATTTTGATGAAGCAATTCAGCTAAAACCTGATTTTGCCAAAGCATTTTTTAACAGAGGAAGCGTTAAAATGGAATTACAACAATATGACGGAGCAATATCTGATTTTAATAAAGCGACTGAACTTGATGAAACAATTATTAATGCATATTATAGCAGAGGAAGAGCTAAACATTTGAATAAAGATAATCAGGGAGCATTAGCAGATTACGCTATTGCCATAGAAAAGGGACTAAAAGAATCAAAAGTATATTATTATAGTGGATTGATTAAATTTCAAGCTGAAGATTACAAGGGAGCAATTGAAGATTATACACAAGCAATAATGCTTGATTCAAAATATGCTTATGCTTATAATGACAGAGGAAGTGCAAAAAGACAAATAGAAGATTATGTTGGTGCAATCGCTGATTATGAACAAGCTATAAGACTGGACCCCAAAATGGAATTTACATATAATAATCTTGGTAGTGTTAAAAGAAAAAAAGAAGACTATGATGGAGCAATTTCATCTTATACTCAAGCTATAAAAATTAAATCTGATTATTACTCTGCATACAATAACAGAGGCAGTGTAAAATGCGATAAAAAAGATTACAAAGGAGCAATAGAAGATTTTAAAAAAGCAATTTCAATTAAAGATGATTATGTATTTGCGTACAATAATCTTGGCACAGCAAAAATGAAACTTAAAGATTATAAGGGAGCTATAACCAATTTTGATAAAGCTATTCAGATTGACCCAAAATATGGTTATGCATATTTGAATAGAGGAATTGCAAAAGAAGAAATGAGAAATTTTGATGGTGCATGTAAAGACTGGCAAGAAGCAGAAAAATTAGGAGTTAAAATAGCAACAACGTATTTACAAGAATGTAATCATTAATAAATTAAAAATTTTAAAAAGCATGAAAATTCAAAATATAATATTATCAGTATTTTTTCTTTGCTCAATTAGCTTGAGCTATGGACAAGAAATTAAATTAGAAAAAGATGATTTTCCTTCAAAAGATGACTATAAGATTGCTAAAGATCATCTAAAAGAAGGTGAAGCATTCTATATGCTTGGACGTGGAGGATTTGTTAGAGCACTAGAACATTATCTTGAAATTAATAAACTAAATTCAAGTATAGCTTTACTTAATTATAAAATTGGTATGTGTTATTTATATACCATTCAAAAAGAAAAATGTATTGATTATTTTAAAAAAGCATTTGAAGTTAATCGCCATGTTGCTGATGATATTTTATATTTAATAGCCAGAGGTTATCACTTGTCTTATGAATTTGATAAGGCTGTTGAATATTATAAAAAATATAAAAATATTCTATCTCCACAAAAATTAGCTAAAGAAAAAAAGAAAGTAGAGAAACGTATAATGGAGTGTGAAGTAGGTAAAAAAATTGTAAAAACTCCTATAAGGGTGTTTATAGATAATCTTGGACCTACAATAAACTCAAAGTATAGAGAATACAGCCCACTTATTTCGGCAGATGAATCTATGATGATATTTACTTCCAGAAGAGCAGATACAGAAGGTGGAGGAAGAGATGAATCTGACAACCTTTTTTATGAGGATATTTATATTGCTTATAATGTGGGAAATAAATGGGAGAAAGCTGAAAATATAGGCAAACCCTTAAACACATCAAATAATGATGCAACTGTTGGTTTATCATCTGATGGTCAGCAATTATTCACATATAATGGCAAAGATAATGGAGGTGATATTTCTGTGTCAGAGTTAAAAGGAACAGAATGGTCAAAACCTGATGATGGACCACTTAAAAAATACATTAACACAGATTATCATGAATCTGCTGCTTCATTTTCATTTGATGGTAAAACAATGTATTTTGTCACAAATAAACCGGAAAACAATTATGATGTTAGTGGTTCTGATGGATTCAATACAAGAACTCATGATATTTTTATGAGTTATTGGGATGAAGAAAAAGAAAGATGGGGTTCGGCTAAAAATTTAGGAAGTGCAATTAATTCTGAATATGAAGAACGAGCTGTATTTATGCACCCTGATGGAAGAACCATGTATTTTAGTTCTAATGGCGAAAAATCTATGGGTGGATTAGATATTTTTAGTACAGAATTGCAAGATGACGGAACATGGTCTATACCAAAAAATATAGGTTATCCTATCAACACACCAGATGATGATGTATTCCTTGTTATGAGTGCAAGTGGAAAACATGGTTACTATGCTTCTGTTAAGGAAGATGGTTATGGTGATTATGATATTTATATGATTACATTCAGAGGACCTGAAAAACCAATTGTTCAAAGTAATGAAGATAATCTATTAGCAAATATTGCTCCTGTTAGTGAAACAATTATGGAAGAATCTGTTGAAATTAAAACCACAAGACTTACAATTCTTAAGGGAACAGTTAAAGATGCAATTTCTTTAAATCCTCTTGAAGCAACAATTGAAATAGTAGATAATGAAAAAAATGAGGTTGTCTCCATAGCAAAATCTAATAGCTCTACAGGCAAATATCTTGTTTCTTTACCTTCAGGAAAGAATTATGGTATTGCTGTTAAAGCCGAAACATATTTATTTCATTCAGAAAACTTTAATATACCGGCTGCAACAAATTATCAGGAAATAACAAAAGATATTCTTTTAAATAAAATGGATATTGGCTCAAAGATCATTCTTAAAAACATTTTCTTTGATTATGCAAAAGCAACACTTAGGTCTGAATCATTTCCTGAATTAGAAAGATTAGTAAAATTATTAACTGATTTCCCAACATCCAGAATTGAAATTTCAGGGCATACTGATAATAGGGGTTCCAGAACTACAAACCAACGCCTTTCTGAAAACAGAGCCAAGTCAGTTGTAGATCATCTTATTGTCAAAGGCATTGATACGAAAAGATTAGAATTTAAAGGTTATGCTTTTGACCAACCAGTAGCTACAAACGATACTGATGAAGGTCGTCAACAAAACAGACGGGTTGAGTTTAAAGTATTAAGTAAATAAACAAGTTATCATTAAATTGAGTATTATTTTATATGGAGTTAAAAAAAATAAAAATATTTATATTAATTTTTTTAACATTTTATTCTGTACTGATTTTTGGGCAGGGGAATGTTCCATTTGATAAAAAACTATTTAAAAATGATAAGGAAAATTTTAATGCAGCCATGGATAATCTTTATGATGGTAATGATGCCTATGAAGATTTATCGTTTAGAATAGCTCTTGGAAGTTATATTAAAGCTAATGATTTTAATCCTAATAATTCCGAATTAAATTATAAAATTGGCATTTGTTATATTAATTCTGCAAACGCCTCGGAAGCTTTGCCTTATTTGCAAAAAGCATACAAATTAGATAGAGAAATAGCAAAAGATTTAAGATATAGAATTGGACAATCGTATCAATCTATGCTTAATTTTGATAAAGCAATTGAAGAATATAATGGTTTTAAAATTTCATTATCACCGAATATTTTATATAATTGGCATCCAGTACTTCAAAAACGCTTTAAAGAATGCTATTCAGGTAAAGAATTAATGAAAACCCCAACAACGGGAAATGGAGTATCCCAACAAATATTGGTACTCCGGTAAATACTGTAAACCATGATGCTACTGTTGGTTTATCGCCGGATGGACAAGAATTGTATGTATATAAAGGAACAAAGAAAAGTGGTGATGTTTATGCAGGAGATATATATTATTGTGAATTAAAAGGTAGTGAGTGGTCAAAATCTAAAGCCTTGCCAAATAGTATAAATTCACCCTATAGCGAATTTTCTGCAAGTATTTCATTTGATGGCAGAACTCTTTATTTTACAAGCAACAGACCCGGTGGTTATGGTGAAAAAGATATTTATATATGTCCCAGAGAGACTAACGGAGACTGGGGTAATGCAACAAATATTGGTAATGTAATTAATACAGAATATGACGAAGAAGGTGTTTTTGCACATCCCGATGGTAAAACTTTATATTTTAGCTCAAAAGGTCATAACACAATTGGAGGATATGATATTTTCAAATCAGCTAAAGATAAAAATGGAACATGGTCTAAGCCTGAAAATATTGGATATCCAATAAATACAGGAAATGATGATGTTTTTTTTGTTACTTCTGCTGATGGCAGACATGGCTATTTTTCATCGATAAAACAAGGAGGGAAAGGCAGTACAGATATTTATATGATAAACTTTACTGCTTTTGAAGATGATAATAAAACGGTGAATCTTACTTTAGTAAAAGGGAAAGTTAAAGATAGCAAAACAGGCAAATTTATTGAAGCCAAAATTGAAATATTTGATAATGAAAAAAACGAAATTATAGCAGTTTTTAACTCAAATAGTGAAACAGGTGAATATCTCATAACATTACCCTCTGGTAAAAATTATGGAATTGCTGTTTATGCTGATGATTATTTGTTTAATTCTGCTAATTTTGATTTGCCCGAAAGTAAAGAATTTGGCGAAATTATTCTAGATGTAGAATTAGAATCATTAGAAAAAGGTTCAAAAATTGTTTTAAACAATTTATTTTTTCAACATGCCAGCTCTGAATTAGAGCCTGCTTCGCGTGCAGAATTAAACAGGGTAGTTAAAATTTTAAAAGATAACCCTTCTTTGCGAATTGAAATTGGCGGACATACCGATAACACTAACAGTCTGGCTACAAATCAGCGTTTATCTACTAACAGGTCAAAATCGGTAGTTGATTATTTAATTAATAATGGAATAAATAATAGTCGATTAGAATATAAAGGCTATGCTTTTTACCAGCCAATTGCAGATAATAAAACCGAAGAAGGGCGAAAACAAAACCGGAGAGTAGAATTTAAAATATTAAACAATTAGCTTGCTTTATTCTCACACTAGCCTTCAGCTATAATCAAATTTTTTTAAATAATAATTTTTCATGTTAAATGATTAAAGTTGACAAAATAAATTCCTTTGTCTAATGCTAATTGTATATATTTAAACAACACACATATCTGCAGAATTTTGATAATTTTTAACCTAAATTCGAAATGAGATTTTCTTTTTGGAGAATGTAATATATTTCACTTTGCCTACTGTTAATTGTCTATTGTCAACCCACTTATAGTATATTTACTACTCCTCTTATTTTAACAAGCTTATCAAGTAAATTTTCCAGTTTATCAAGATTTAACATATTTGCTCCATCCGATTTTGCTTTTGCAGGATTTGGATGTGTTTCCAAAAATATACCATCAACACCTACAGCAATTCCTGCTTTTGCAACTGTTTCAATCATGTCGGGCAAACCACCTGTAACTCCTGTGTTTTGATTTGGTTGTTGCAAGGAATGTGTAACATCTAAAATAACAGGACAATTGGTTTTTTGCATTACAGGTATTCCTCTATAATCTATAATAAGGTCTTGATATCCGAAACTTGTTCCTCGTTCGGTAAGCATTACATTTTTATTTTTTGTTGAATTTACTTTGTTAACAGCATATTGCATAGCTTCGGCAGAAAGAAACTGCCCTTTTTTAATATTAACAATTTTTCCGCTATTGCCTGCCGCGATAAGTAAATCTGTTTGTCTGCATAAAAAAGCAGGTATCTGAATAATATCTGCTACATCTTTTATTTTTTCAATATCTTCTGCTGTGTGAATATCGGTAACAATGGGCAAATTATATTTTTCTTTTACCTTTTTTAAAATTCCAATTGCCTGCATATCGCCAATACCTGTAAAAGATGATAAACTGGTACGATTAGCTTTTTTAAATGATGCCTTAAAAACAAAAGGTATTTTTAATTTATCAGTAATTAACTGTACTTTTTCTGCTATCTCAAAAACTGTTTGTTCGTCTTCTACAACACAGGGACCGGCAAGTAAAAAAAAGTTATTGCTATCTGTATGCTTTATGTTTTTTATATTTTTAATCATAGTTTATTTTAAGTTTTACAACGAGGAGTAAAAGTAAAATTTTAAAACGCTTAAAAAAAATAAATGTTGTGTATATAAATTATGGGGTAAGTTTGAAAGATTGATGGAGCAAACTGAAATTAGAGAGCTTAATGGCAATTTTAAAGAAGTTGTGCAACATAGAGAGTAAATTCTCTTCAAAGCATCTTACGGGCTGATTTTTTCAAACTATATATCCTAATTGTTCCTCTTTCAAGGATTAATTTATCTAGGTAGCAAGCAATATCGTTTTTGTTAACAATATCCTTAGAATCTGTATATAGGTATTCAGCTCCTTTATCAATCATTGTTTTAAGTTTTTCTGAAGTCAAATCATTATGAAATCCCCAGCCCTTTTTATCTAAATGATAGAAAAAAATAGAATGTGATATGTCATTTCCTGCAACAACCAGAGAGTGTTTAGGAACAGCTTCCATGAGTTCCTTTTTGTAGACCAACAAATCCCTGTTGAATCCCGGTGATTCAGGATTCCATCGGTTTTGCATTCTCAGGTAACAGGTAAAAGGCAACAGGATCAACAAAAACCATGTAAGGTAACGCCAAAATGGAATCCTCAGATTTAGGAAATGATAAGCACCGAAAGCAACCAAAAAGAACAATAAAGGATAAAACGGGAATAAGTAGTAGTCATGAACTCTGGCAATTGCATTTGCTTCCAATAAATAATAGATTACTAACAGGATGCTCCAAGTGAGGAACAGTGGAAATTTAGGGTTTTTGAAAGCTTTTCTTTTAAAAAGAAAGAAGAATCCGGCCAAAAAGAAAAGCAATGAACCGTAATTTAACAATAATTCAGGCAGCGTGGAAATCAAATTGTGCAATAGGTAGTCTAAAATTGTTGCTATCGAAAAATTATGGTCAAACATCCCTTTAACAATAGGATTATTATTCCATTGGGGAATTGCTTTTATATACCATAACATGGGCAAAATTACTAAGGTGAAAACACAGAAAAATTGAATGATGACTTTTTTATTAAGACCGACTTTGAACGAAATCAAAACAAAATAAGTGAACGGAACAATATAATACACAATGAAAGGGAGCTTGGCCAATGTTCCGAGACATAATAGTAATCCGCAAAGAATCAGGTTAATCAATTTTTTGTTATTGTACCAGTAGAAAAAGAAAGTAATTCCCCAAATAGAACTGCACAATGCCAGGTTATCTGGCATAGGATTGATGGTGTAGAAATAAAAAGCCGGAGAAAAATTGAATGTCCATGCTCCAATAACAGCAAGAGTTTCTTTCTTAAAAACCGCAAACAAAAGCCTGTAAATACCTAATACTGAAAACAACCCGATGATAAAAACAAATAGTCGAGATATAATTAGATGATTTCCAAATAACTTATATAAACAAGCAATAGACCATTGCATAATTGGGAATTCAAGTCTGAATATTCCGTCAGTATCGCCTCTGTCATTTTTTCTGGGGTTAAGAATATTCATATCCTCCTCATAGAAATTAATGATGTTCGATTGGGTATAGGTTTGTCTCCAAGAATGAAAGCTAATTAAGTCTTTGGAGAAATGATTAAAGTGCATTAAGAAACTAATCAATACAATAGAAAGTAAAATAATATTTCTTAGAGTTTTAGTCATAAATATTTTCTACAAACTTTTAGGTTTTACTATCTATTTCTCTGCTATTATCATCAAGCACTTTAATATTTACAGATATTATTTCTTGTTGCAGTATATTTTTAATTATTGGTGGAGGCCATTCAATAAAGCAATAATCAAAATTGCTAAGATATTCTTCGAAACCTATATCATATATTTCTTCATTTTTCTTAATTCTAAAAAAATCGAAATGATATATTTTCTTTTTATCGGCAGTAATATATTCGTTAACTATTGAAAATGTTGGACTATTTACAATATCATCAACTACTCCAAGCTGCTTGCATAAAGCTTTTATAAAAGTAGTTTTGCCTGCTCCCATTTGTCCGTAAAATGCAATTATTTTATGGCTTTTATATATATCAATAAATTGCCTTGCTGCAATATCAATTTTTTTAAGTGATGGTATTTTTATAATATTCATTATTTTGGAGTAAGAGTAATAAGGGGAACCAACATTTCCTCTAAGGATACTCCACCATGCTGAAATGTATTGCGATAATATTTTACATAATGATTATAATTATTTGGATACGCAAAAAAATCATCGCCCTGAGCAAAAATATAGCTTGAACTAACATTGGTGCTAGGCAAATATGCTTCTGAGGGGTCAAGAATTTCAAAAACTTCTTTTTTGTTATAATTCAAATTTCTTCCTTGTTTATATCGCAAATTTGTTGTTGTATTTCTATCGCCAATTACTTTTATTGCATTGTTCACACGTATTGTGCCGTGGTCGGTTGTAATTATTACTTTTATTTTTTGTTCGGCAAGCAATTTAAGCATTTCCAACATTGCCGAATGCTGAAACCATGATAGTGTTAATGAACGATACGCCGATTCGTCTGCTGCAAGTTCGCGTATCATTTTCATATCGGTTCTTGCATGCGAAAGTATATCAACAAAGTTGTAAACTACTACCATTAACTGATTACTGATAATATCTTTGAATTTATCTACAAGTTTTTGTCCTGCTTTCTGATTACTTATTTTGTCGTAATAAAGGCTGTAATTTTTCCCTATTCTTGATAACTGACCTTTAAGCATTTCTTCTTCGTGCATGTTTTTTCCGCCATCTTCTTCATCGTTCAACCAAAAATCGGGATATAGTTTTTCAATTTCTGATGGCATTAAACCCGAGAACATTGCATTTCTTGCATATTGTGTTGCTGTTGGCAAAATAGTGCAAAAAATATTTTCTTCTGTTAAGTGATAATACTCGCGTATAATTGGCTGTAAAACTTTCCACTGGTCAAATCTTAAATTATCGACCAGCATTACAAATACCTTTTCGTTATTTTCTAAAATCGGAAAAACTTTATTTTTAAAAACATTTGGAGATGTTATAGGTTTTTCTTCGTTATTTTCATCAAAAAATGAGCAGTAGTTATTTTTAATAAATTTTGCAAAAGAGTTATTTGCATCGGTTTTTTGCATTTTCAAGACTTCATCCATTGTATTTTCATGCGATTTCTCCAGTTCAATTTCCCAATATACAAGAAGTTTGTAAATTTCAATCCATTCATTAAAAGAATTTGCCATATTGATCTGCATCCCTATCTCATTAAAAGCCGATTGATATGCTGATGTTGTTTTTTCTGTTACTAATCTGCGATGCTCTGTATTCTTTTTTATTGCAAGTAATATCTGGTTTGGATTAACCGGTTTTATAAGATAATCGGCTATTTTAGAACCTATAGCCTTATCCATTATATTTTCTTCTTCGCTTTTGGTAATCATTATTACCGGTATTGCAGGATACATTTTCTTAATTTCGGCAAGCACTTGCAAACCACTAATGCCCGGCATGTTTTCATCAAGAAAAATAATATCAAAATTTTGTTCTTTTACCAGTTCAATTGCTTTATCTCCATTATTTGCTGTTACAACATCGTATCCTTTTTGTTCAAGAAAAATAATATGTGCCCTTAACAAGTCTATTTCATCGTCTGTCCATAAAATTTTTATTTTTTTCATCAATTACATTTTTTGTAACCCTGTCTACCTGCCTGCCGTCAGGCAAGTGTTTACTCTCAAGTACTCGGGTCAATTGTCAACTGCCTACTGTAAACTTAATACTTACTTATTCTGTTAAATATTTTTGGCTAAAGAATTTCATATACAGCTCTACATTTTTATCACCAAATAACACAGAATAGTTATCCGGAGAAATAATAAAATGGGTATAATTATCTATTTCCAACTTGTTAAATAATTCCTTTTTATCTTTTTTCAGTCTGTTGAAATAAGCCATTGCCTGTCTTTTGCTGTCCAACATTTTAACTGAGATTAATTTGTAATTATCATCAAGGTCAACAGCACTAACATTAAAATCGAACATACTAAAATAATCAATATTATAACTGATTACATTAAATTTCAGACGATTGATATCAATTTTTTTGTCAACTATTATAACATAAAAATGATTTGAGCTTTCGTTGAAACTGTATACTTCATCAAGATTAACATCTGCTACAATAGTATCAATTGTTAATGAATCTTGGGGGAAATCATCTTCTACATCTTCAATATTATACATGGAATCATAAGCATTATATGCAACAAGTCCGCTGTCTGAGAAAGCAAAATCGGGGGCATTAACTTTAGCAAACAGAACGTCGGCAACAGTTTTTTCATCTGTTTTAGGATATGTTTTTATAATGTATCTTAATGCTCTTTTAAAATTTTTTAAATCGCGAATACTACCAATAGAAAGAGCTTTTAATAATGAAAATTTTGGCAGTAAAGGATTTTCCTGCATTGTAGAATCTGCAATATTACAGTTTTTAATAACTTTAAAATAATTGCTCTTTAAATAATGATTATAGGTTTCAAGATATAAGAATTTTGATTTTTGCTCTTGTTCTTCAAGCTCTTGTAAATAATTTGGATTAGTTAGTGCATTGGCATAATTACTTTTTGGATAATTGTTAACTATTAAATTTTTATACTTTTCTGCATCCGGCTTATTGTTTTCCAAAACATTTAATTTGTACAATTGATAATATGAATCTAATAAATATTCATTTTCAGGATATCTTTTTAGAAGCAATCCATAAGTTTCAATAGATTTAGGAAAATCCAGTAATTTATCTTTATATACTCCAGCCGCTCTGTATAGTCCTTCTTGAATTCTATCATGAGATAATGCTAACAATGAATCGTTAAGCGGTAAATCCTGAAGATAAAACTCTCTGGTTTTATTATCCATTATTTTTTTTGTAGTATCTTCAACTTCTTCTTCAAATTCATTTTCATCTATAGCCATAACAATAGATTTGTTTTTTCTTCGCCAGTTATCTTCTAATTTTCTGTTTCCCCATTTTTTAATAAACTGAGATCTTCCAAAACTTAATGTAGATGGATTATAAAAATACCATTTACCACCCTGATTTGAATTGTCTTGATTAGATCTGTTTTCATTTTGATAATATTGAGATAAATTTTGTTGTTGTTGTTGTTGTTCTAATTTTAGGCGTTCTTCCTCATCTTTAATTTCCTGAATTAATTTATCAATTATTTTAAATCTTTCTTTCTCACTCATTTTAGCAAGCATTTGTAAACTATCTTCGTTGTTTACAATATTCAGATGTGTAATTAATTCGGTGAGATTGTTTGATTTAAGAGCAATTTTATCATAATCGGGATATTCTTGTGTTAAAAACACTATTGTGCTATCATAGTACATTTGTGAATTAATATAATCGGGTCTAGAAAAATATATGTCAGCAATAGCAAGAAATGATAAAGCTTTTTGGTCAGGATTAATAGTACTGTTCTCCGCAGATTTTTTGTAAAGTTCTATTGATCTTTCTATATTCCCTTCTTTATATTCAATGTTTGCAATTGCATAATATATTTGATCCTGATATTCAATATTCTTATCATCCCTTAGCATTTTACGCAGTTGCTTTTTTATTTCTTTACTATCTCCATGCGAAACATCAAAAGATGTTGCTCTGTTAATTTTAGCACTGAATGACATTTCATAAGGCGGGTTAGACTTTATAACCTGTTTGTATAAATTTGATGCATTCTGATATTGATCATATTTTTGATAGATCTGTGCCAAAATATACATATATCTTGCACGTTTTTTCTTTTTCTTTTCTTTTTTAACGGCAACTACTAATTTAGGAATAGCATCCTCATACTTTCTTTGCTTTAAATAAAAATCAGCATAAGTCGTAGTAAGTTCTTTTTTTAAATTACGTGGAAAATCCTTATCTCCTTCTGCTCTTTCAATTAGGTCGGCAGCCTTTCTGTATTCTTTTAGCTCGTTATAAGTTCGTGCCAACCAAATCATTGCATCAAATTTTATAGGGTAATTGCTATATTCTTTTATAATATATTCAAAATTTTCTTTTGCGAGATAAAAATCATGTTTGTAAAAATGTGATTTTCCCATCAATAACCAACTATCATCAACCCATTTGCAATATTCTTTTTTATTGTAAAATTCTTTTTCTTTAGGAGTCATTCTGCCACCTTTTTTTCTTTTTGGTTTTGCTGTTATTGAATGTAATTTAATAACCTTCGAGGATTTTTTGATAGCTTTATCCATATCACTTTTCGATCCACTTACTGCGTCTGGACTACTATGAGGGAAAACAGGAATTATTAGTGAGAAATTATCAACAATAGATTTATCTGTTTTTTTAACTCCTTGTTTATGCGCATCTCTTCCATTAAAATAAGCATTATAATGAGCAGTTAAATTATGATACGTCCTGCTTATACTAGTGTTTTTTTTAACAGAACAACTACCAATAAACAAAATGATAATAAAAGAAAAGCAATATTTTAATATTCGATTTTTCATTATGATATTTATCTGTAAACAGATGAAATGCAAAAATATTGTATTTTTTTATTTTTTTTCATAAAATTAATATTTGATTTTGATAATAGCTTACTAATAGTTCATTTTCAACTAATATATCCTTTAAAGATAAGTTTTTTAGGATATCTGTTGTTTTGGTTTTTCCATCAAATAAAGCTAATATTTCAATCATCGCACCCGAAACCTTAAACGTACTATATGGCGAAGATATAATAAATTCATTATTTGCGACAGGACTAATGTTAATATTCGTATTTAATCTCAATTTTTCAGGCAACTTGGGATTTTCCATTTTAAATTTTGCCATGTTTATTTTATGCAATAAAAAATCGTTGGAAATTCCCATTATCTTTTGAAAATCACTTTTAGATAATGAAGAAACTATTTTATGTGATTTTATGTAAAATTCTTTTTCTTTATCTAACCATTTCCCCCAAATATTAACATAATCAGGAGGTCTTGTTTCATCTATTTCAAACAACTTGAAATTATCATCAGGTATTTTTGTATTAATATCTAGGATAGCATCGAGTTTTAACATTGCATAATGCGAAAGATGCTTTTCTGTTTCCTGTAAATATTTTTGAATATTTCTCCAGAATTTTTCACCACATATACCATTGTTGTATTTGCAAAAAAATGTTGTACAAATAGCACTTCTTCCGTTCCAAACAGAGCAAGTATCAAGTTTTTCGTCATAAAAAGGACATTTCAAGCTTTCGCTTTTTCCAAAAGCATCTATTTTGCCCTTTTGATATTTAAGATTATAAAGCCTGGAAGGTTTAATCCCTTCGGGTGATACACCTATTCCACTATTGATAATTTTTATAATTCTGTTTCTGCCATTTTCGAAATAGGCGGATTTATCAGATAAAATAAGCCCAATTAAATAATTTGGTATTTCCGGGGAAAAAGTACAACACTTACTTTTTGAAGAATAATAATTTTGAGAAATAATAGCATTTTCAGGCTTCAGCATTATACACTCATTGCATGTTGCAATTTTTTCTTTTTCAATAGATTTACTGAAAAAATCAGGAAAATTTTTTGCATACAAATCAGGAAAATAATCTAATAGTTTTATTCTCATTATTCAATTATTATTTTCTCAATCTGCTCTTTCGGATTTGAAATCCGAAAGAACAATCCAAATTCAATTTGGAATTTATCAAACCAGAAATAAAAAACTTTTGTGCGGAAAATTTATAATTTAAGCTTTCTTGAAGAAACAACATTTACATTTTCACCATTCACCAATTTTAAATCTTTTTTTCCGAATGTCTTGATAGTTTTTACTTTAGCATTGCTTTTTGCTTTCATAATTAATATTTTTTTATGATAATTGAAAAAAAATTTGTTTCTTTAAAGGTAGGTATTATTTAGTATCTAATTTGTAATTTTTTTATACTTTTTGGGAAAAATCCCAAATCCCAAATTCCAAAAAATAAATAAATATCAATTAATCAATATCTAATGACCAAAACTTAGCTATTGCAAAAAGATAAACTTAATGTTATTTTTGTACAGATTTTTGGGTTTGAATTTATAATTATAATGTTCTACCTTATATCAAAACTAACGACTAACGATAAACGACTTAAACCATATAACCAGTTATAAATATTATAAAAAAATATGCAAAAAAAACTATTTCTCCTTGATGCTTATGCACTTATATTTCGTGCATATTATGCTTTTATAAAAAATCCAAGATATAATTCTAAAGGATTAAACACTTCTGCAATTTTTGGTTTTACAAATACGCTAATTGAAATATTAAATAAAGAAAAACCAACGCATATTGCTGTCGTATTTGATCCTCCCAGACCTAATTTCAGACACGAAATGTATTCTGAATATAAAGCAAACCGTTCACCTACTCCTGAAGATATTAAATTATCTGTTCCATATATCAAGCAAATTATTGAATCATTTAATATTCCTGTAATTGAGGTTAAGGGATTCGAAGCAGATGATACTATTGGAACTCTTGCAAAAAAAGCAGAAAAAAAAGGCTTTGTAACTTTTATGATGACTCCCGATAAGGATTTTTCTCAACTTGTATCAGAAAATATTTTTATGTTTAAACCAAAGCGTTCCGGCAACGAAACAGAAATTGTTGATGTTGAGGCTGTAAATAAAAAATATAATCTCAAATCACCACTACAATTTATTGATATCCTTGCATTGTGGGGCGATGCTTCTGATAATATTCCAGGAGCACCTGGTATTGGAGAAAAAACAGCAAAAAAACTGATAGAGGAATTTGGAAGCATTGAAACACTTTTTGAAAATATTGATAAACTTAAAGGAAAACAAAAGGAGAATATTGAAAATAATATTGAGCAAATAAAATTATCTAAAAAATTAGCTACTATTAATATAAATGTTCCTGTTGAACTTAACGAAACAGAGCTTGCAATAAGTGCTTTAAATAAGGAAAAAATAACAGAAATTTTTAATGAACTTGGATTTAAAACCATTTTACCAAGAGTTTTTAGATTTGAAGTTTCAAATACACCGGTTCCTACTCCTAAAAAAGAAGAAGTAAAAGCTCAAACAAAATTATTTGGTGATGATGCACAATTAGACCTTTTTTCTGCTCCTGTTGCGTCAAATTTAGAAAGTATAAATACCATTTTACATAAATATGAACTTATTGATACAGAAGAGAAAACTAATGAATTAATTGCGAAACTAAATCAACAAAAAGAACTTTGTTTTGATACTGAAACGACAGGAATTGATGCAAATAATGCCGAATTGGTTGGTATTTCTTTTTCATTTAAAGAACATGAAGCATATTATATTCCAATTCCCGAAAACCGGGATGAAGCACAAGTTTGTATTAATAAATTTAAGCAGGTTCTTGAAAATGGTGATATAATAAAGATCGGACAAAACATTAAGTATGATATTTTAATGCTAAAATGGTATGGTATTGAAGTTCAGGGTACGCTTTTCGACACTATGGTTGCACATTATCTTCTCAGACCTGAACTCAGACATAATATGAATTTTCTTGCCGAAAAATATCTTGATTACCTGCCTGTTTCAATAGAAAGTTTGATTGGGAAAAAAGGTAAGAATCAAAGAAGCATGAGAACAGTACCATTAAAAGATATTGTTGAATATGGTGCTGAGGATGCAGATATTACATTTCAATTGAAAAATATTCTTGAAAAAGAGTTAAAAGAAAATGACTTGTTTGAGCTTTTCCAAAATATTGAAATGCCTTTGGTTTATGTTCTTGCTGAAATGGAAAAAACAGGCGTAAACATAAACTCTGAAGAGTTGAATATTTTTGCCAAAAAATTAAAAAAAGATATTGATGATCTAGAAAAAAACATATACAAACTTTCCGGTACTACTTTCAATATATCTTCGCCAAAACAATTAGGCATTGTATTGTTTGAAAAAATGAAATTGCCCTCAACATCAAAAAAAACAAAATCGAAACAATATTCTACTTCTGAAGATGTATTGTTAAAATTGAAGAACGATTATGAAATAGTTCAACAAATATTAGATTATCGTTCGTTAAAAAAATTATTATCTACTTATGCAGAAGCATTACCAAGATTAATTAATCCAAAATCGGGAAGAATTCATACTTCGTTTAATCAGGCAAGAGTGGCAACTGGCAGGTTAAGTTCAGACAACCCTAATTTGCAAAATATCCCGATAAGAGAAGAACGTGGACGGGAAATAAGAAAATCGTTTGTACCAGCCAGTGATAATTACATATTTTATTCTGCAGATTACTCGCAGGTGGAGTTACGAATAATGGCTCATTTAAGTAAAGATGAAGGAATGATCACTGCTTTTAATAACAAGGAAGATATACATCAGGCAACTGCCGCAAAAATAAATAAAGTTCAAATTAGCGATGTAACAAGAGAAATGCGTAGTGCCGCAAAATCGGCAAATTTTGGTATTATATATGGAATATCATCTTTCGGTCTTTCACAGAATTTGAATATAACACGTTCCGATGCAAAAAAATTAATTGACAGTTATTTTGAAAATTATCCTAAAGTTAAAGAATACATGGATAAAAGTATTCTTGTTGCCAGAGAAAAAGGATATGTGGAAACAATTTTTAAGCGAAGAAGAATTTTAAGAGATATAAATTCTAACAATCACTTTGTGAGAAGTGTTGCAGAGCGAAATGCCATTAATGCACCAATACAAGGCTCTGCTGCCGATATTATTAAAATTGCTATGATTGGCATATACAAGGAATTTAAAAAACATGATTTGAAAAGTAAAATGATAATGCAGGTACACGATGAATTAAATTTTGAAGTATTTAAAGAGGAAATTGACATAGTACAAAAAATAGTGAAGCAGCAAATGGAAAATGCTATAAAATTAGATGTCCCTTTAACAATTGATATGGGAATTGGTAATAGCTGGTTTGATGCGCATTAGGAAGAAGAAATACAAGCTTAAAAACAACAGCTATGAAATTTAAAAAGAAAATTAATTAGAAATAAAGCAGAACTTCGGACTTCCGTCTTCTGATTTCAAACTTTTAACACATGAACAAAATAGCACTAATATTCGATTTTGATGAAACCCTTGTTGAAGAAAGCACAACTGCTTTTATTGAAAGCCTGGGAGTAAACTCAAAAAAATTCTGGGAGGAAACCAATAACGGACTAATGCAGCAGGATTGGGACCCTGTGCCAGCATATATGTTTAAACTTATTGAACTATCGCTGAAAAGTGAAAAAACACGCATCACTAAACAAAAATTACAAAATTTTGCAAAAAAAGTAGTTTATAAAAAAGGTTTATTGGAATTATTTAACAATCTGAGAAAACATACTAAAGAAAAACTACAAGACACAAGCATAGAATTTTATATTATCAGTAGCGGAATAGGCGAAATTATCAGATATACTGCTATTGCTAAGGAATTTTCAGATATTTGGGCAAGCGATTACGAATATCAGAAAAACGGAGAAATTCTTTTCCCGAAAAGACTATTAAGTTTTACCGACAAAACCCGATATATATTTCAAATATCTAAAGGACAAATTGGCGAAAAATTCAGAAATAAGCCATATATTGTTAACGAAAAAGTTTTACCAGGCACATATAGAACTCCTATTAATAATATGATATATATTGGCGATGGGATGACAGACGTACCCTGCTTTTCGCTAATAAAACGTTTTGGAGGAACACCTATTGCTGTTTACGATGCACAAAATATGAAAGCTTACGGTAAAGCATGGGGTTTTATTAAAGATGGTAGAGTAAGCAATTTACATTCTGCTGATTATTCTGTTGGCTCCGATCTGTACAATACAATAATTATGGCTATTAATTCTGTTACCGAGTAAAAATTAAACTGTTCGATTATAATTTAGATTTATGTTATAAATGCTTACACATTTATTTATGATTTTCAGAACAATATGTTATTAAAAATAAAAAAACACATATAATTATATATCCTAATCAGCTTTTTTTATAATTTTGGGGGAAATATAAACCAATAAATTATACTAAATTATGAATATACCTGATAATTTGAAATACACAAAAGAACACGAATGGGTACGTATTGAAGGCAATGAAGCTTTTGTAGGTGTTACTGATTTTGCACAAAGCGAGCTTGGCGATATAGTTTTTGTTGAAATAGAAACTGAAGGTGAAAAACTTGAAAAAGAAGAAGTATTTGGAACAATTGAAGCTGTAAAAACAGTTTCGGATATGTTTATGCCTTTAAGCGGCGAAGTTTTGGAACTTAATCCTGCAATTGAAGATACTCCGGACATTATTAATAAAGATCCTTACGGAGAAGGTTGGATGATTAAAATATCTGTTAATAATTCTGATGAAATAGGAGAATTGCTAGAAGCAAATCAATACAAGGAACTTATAGGAGCATAAAGATAGCGTTAACCACTGAGTGTTAGGCATGTAAATACTTGTTCTTAATTGCCATATTTCTTCATTGTTGAAATTATATAACAATGAAACAATGAAATAATATAACAATATAAAAATGAAACAATAGAATAATGTAACAATAGAAAATATTTTGAATAAGCAAAAAATTAATAAAAGAAAAATATTAAATGATCCTGTTCATGGTTTTATAAATATTCCTTCTGATATTATTTTCGACATTATAGAGCATAAATATTTTCAAAGATTAAAAAGAATTACCCAACTTGGGCTAACACACTTTGTTTATCCGGGAGCAATACATACTCGTTTTCTTCATGCAATAGGAGCAATGTACTTAATGAATCTTGCCATTGAGGTTATTCGTGCAAAAGGTCATGAAATTACTGAAGCCGAAGCCAAATCTGTTACTATAGCAATTTTATTACACGATATTGGACATGGTCCTTTTTCACACACACTTGAAAAAGTATTAATTAATGATGTTTCGCATGAAGATATTTCAATAGCTTATATTAAAAAATTAAATATAGAGTTTGATAATAAATTAGAACTTGCATTAAAAATATTTCAGAATAAATATAAAAAGAAATTTTTACATCAGCTTGTGGCAAGTCAGCTTGATGTGGACAGGCTTGATTATTTGAAAAGAGATAGTTTTTTTACAGGAGTTTCGGAAGGAGTAATAGGATCAGACAGAATTATCAAAATGTTGAATGTTGTTGATGATAACTTGGTTGTAGAGGCAAAAGGTATATATTCAATTGAAAAATTTCTGATTGCCAGAAGATTAATGTATTGGCAAGTTTATTTACATAAAACAGTTTTGGCAGCAGAAGAATTATTGATAAAAATTCTTAAAAGAGCCAAAGAATTAGCAAATAAAAATGTTGAACTATTTGCGTCTCCGTCTTTGCATTATTTTCTATATAATTATATCAACAAAAAAGATTTTTTAAATAATGTTGAAGTACTTGAAAAGTTTTCAGATTTAGATGATTATGATATTATTTCAGCATTAAAAGTGTGGAGTAAACATCAGGATAAAGTTCTTTCAATGCTTTGCCTACGACTAATAAACAGGAAGTTATTTAAAGTTGAGTTGCAAGATAAAGCTTTTGAAAGCAATTATATAGAATCAATAAAGGAAAAATACAAAAAACAATACGGATTAAACAATAATGAAATAGATTATTTTGTTTTTTCAAATACAATTTCAAATAATGCCTATAAAGCAGAAGATGACAAAATAAACATTCTTTATAATTCAGGTAAATTAGTTGATATTACAGATGCTTCTGATGTTTTAAATGTATCGGTATTATCAAAAGAGGTTAAAAAATATTTTTTAATATATCCAAAAACATAATTTAGATTAAAATGGAATTTACAGCACAGCAAATAGCAGAATATACAGGAGGAACAGTTGATGGTAACAAAGAGATCAAAGTAAGTAATATTTCTAAAATTGAAGAAGGTAAACCCGGAACCTTAACGTTTTTGGCAAATCCAAAATACACTAATTATATTTATTCAACCAATGCTTCAATAGTAATAGTAAAAAGTGATTTTAAGCCGGAAAATAAAATTACCGCCACTCTTGTACGTGTTGATAATCCATATTTAGCATTTTCATCTTTATTGAAATTATACGAAGATTCTAAAAGCCCTCAACCGAATATTGATGAACAAACATTTATTGACAAAACTGCTAAAGTTGAAAAAGATATTTATATAGGAGCTTTTACATATATTGGAAAAAATGTAAAAATTGGAAAAAATGCAAAAATTTATCCTCAGGTTTATATTGGCAACAATTCTACAATTGGCGATAACTGTGTTTTAAGACCCGGAGTAAAAATATATGATGATACTATTATTGGAAATGATTGTATTATGCATAGTGGTGTTGTTATAGGTGCCGATGGTTTTGGTTACGCACAACGAACTGATAGTAATTACCAAAAAGTGCCACAAATTGGGAATGTAGTTATTAAAGATGATGTAGAAATTGGAGCTCTTTCATCAATAGACAGAGCTACGCTTGGTTCAACAATTATTAATAAAGGAGTTAAAATTGATAATCAAGTTCAAATTGCCCATAACGTTGTGATTGGAGAAAATACTGTTGTTGTTTCACAAACAGGAATTTCGGGTTCAACAAAAATTGGTTGCAACTGCATGATTGGTGGGCAGGTTGGAATTACCGGACATCTTATAATTGCCGATGGAGTTAAAATTGCAGCTCAATCGGGTGTAGGAGGCAGTATTCTTGAAAAAAATGCATTAGTACAAGGTTCCCCGGCTTTTGAAGTAGGCAAATATCGTAGGTCTTATATTCACTTTAGAAACTTGTCGGATATTTATGCTGAGGTTGAAAACTTAAAAAAAGAAGTGGAAAATTTAAAAAAGAAGTAGTTTCCTATTTCTTTCGCGTAATTGTGTAATTTACATATTCAATAAGAGATTTTTTAGCTTCATTGTCGGGAAATTCATGTAAAATATCTAATGCCTTGGTTTTAAATTCATGCATTTTCTGTTGAGAATATTCAATTCCACCATTTTTAATAACAAAATCAATGGCATCATTAATTTTTTTATCATTTATATTGTTATTCTTTACAGTTCTAATTATCCTTTTTTTATCAGATAGCGAAGCATTATTCAACACATAAATTAAAGGCAATGTCATTTTCTTTTCTTTTATGTCGTTACCGGATGGTTTCCCTGTTTTATTATTTTTGTCAAAATCAAAAATATCATCTTTAATCTGAAAAGCCATTCCAACTAATTCGCCAAATTCCCACATTTTTTTAACTGTTTCCTCATCTGCATTTACCGATTTAGCTCCTATTGAAGAGCAAGCAGCAATAAGTACTGCTGTTTTTTTCCTGATAATATCATAATATACTTCTTCTGTAATATCAAGTTTTCTTGCTTTTTCAATTTGCAACAATTCTCCTTCACTCATTTCTTTTACTGTATAAGAAAGAGTTTGAAGAAGATCATATTCTTTGTTTTCAACAGCTAAAAGCAATCCTCTTGAAAGCAAATAATCTCCTACAAGTACAGCAATTTTATTTTTCCAAAGTGCATTTATGGAAAAAATACCACGACGAAATTGTGAATCATCAACAACATCGTCGTGAATAAGTGTTGCTGTGTGCATTAATTCAATTAAGGCAGCGGCATTAAATGTAGATGGATTTACATCTCCAATTAATTTAGCACTTAAAAAAACCAACATAGGTCTCATTTGCTTCCCCTTTCTCTTTATTATATAATTTGTTATTATATTTAATAAAGGAGTTTTACTTTTCAATAATTTTCTAAAGAACGGCTCAAAAGTTTTGAGTTCTTCAGAAATAGGAGCTTTTATGGTATCTATTGATGACATTTATTAAAAAGCAAATGTTATTAAAATTTAATTTTCAAAATTAAACAAATTTATTTTATAAATGAGAAAACCGTATGATCATCGTATAATCTTGAGTTTAGCAAACTTTAACAATAGCTTCTTTTGTCCAATATTTTTAAAGAAAACAGTAGCTTTTGTGTTTGGAAAACTACCTTCAATATTAATAATTTTACCAAAACCAAATTTTTGATGTTCTACCTGCATACCTACTTGAATTTCATTCAAATTATCAGGAACAAATGATTCTTCCATACTATTTGATAATGGTATTTTTTGTTTATTAATTAATCTTGATTTTTTAGTGAATGTTGTTTTACCATGAATAGCATTAGTTGGCTTGTATGTTGAATCATTTTTAATATCTTGTATTTCGTCAGGTAATTCTACATATAATTCATCAATTTCTTTAAGAAACCTACTTGGCTTGACAAAGTTTAACTCTCCCCATTTATATCTTGAATTAGAATATGATATCATTAATTTTTTTTCAGCCCTAGTTATTGCAACATAAAATAATCTTCTTTCTTCTTCAATGTCTGATTTTGAAAATAATGACATTGGTGATGGAAATAAATTTTCCTCCAATCCCACAACATTTACATGCTTAAACTCCAGTCCTTTTGCGGCATGAATTGTCATAAGTGAAACTTTATTTTTATCTTCCGGTTTATCAGTATCCTGATCAGTTATTAGTGCAACATTTTCAAGATACAGATCAATAGTTGCCAGTGCAATACCTTCTTCTTCAAGTTTATTATCACAAAAATCTTTAATACTGTTTAAAAGTTCTTGGATATTTTCATATTTACTAAGACTTTCTGGAGTTTTTTCATTATAATAACTTTGTAAAATACCTGTTGACTTTGCAACAAATAAGGTCATATCATAAGCATTGATTGTTATGGATTTTTGAATTAGATCAATTATAAAATTTTTAAATTTTATTAATTTCTCAACTGCATTACTTTTTAACCCAATTGTATTATTCTCAATATTTAAAACAACACTCCAAAAACTCGTATTGTTCTCGTTAGCAGTATTTATAATTTTATCAAGTGTTGTTTTGCCAATGCCTCTTACCGGATAGTTTATTATCCTTATAAATGCCTCATTATCATTATTGTTTATTATTAACCTAAGGTATCCCAAAAGATCCTTAATTTCTTTTCTCCTGTAAAATGATAAGCCTCCATAAATTTTATAAGGAATATTTCTTTTTCTTAAAGCTTCTTCAAAAACTCTTGATTGTGCATTTGTTCTGTATAGAATAGCAAAATCAGAATATTTGTAATTGTTATCTTGATTGTTATCAATTATTGTGTTCGCAATAATATAACCTTCTTCACCATCTGTTGCAGCTTTTGCAATTTTCACCTTGTCCCCTACTTCATTGTCTGACCATATTTTTTTTTGTATTTGTTCCTCGTTTTTTTCAATTATTGAATTTGCAGCATTTAAAATTGTTTTAGTTGACCTGTAATTTTGTTCAAGCTTAAACAACGAGTAATCAGGATAATCATTTTTAAAGTTTAAAATGTTTTCAATTCTTGCACCTCTAAATGAATATATACTTTGAGAATCGTCTCCAACTACGCCGATGTTTTTATTAAGAGTAGCAAGTTTTTGTAAAATAAGATATTGAGCAAAATTGGTATCCTGATACTCATCAACTAATATATATTTGAAAAATTTCTGATATTTTAATAATATATCAGCATGATTGTGAAATAAAATATTTGTATTAACAAGTAGATCATCAAAGTCCATTGCATTAGCACTTTTGCATTTTTGCTCATATTGAATAAAAATTTCTGAAATTAATGGTTTTCTGGCTTTTTTATCCCTTTCAAAAAAAACAGGAGTACTAGCGTATTTTTTTGCTGTTACCAAATTGTTTTTAGCAGTTGATATTCTTTTTTGTATTTCATTTGGTTTGTAAACATCTTTATCCAATTCCAATTCTCTAATGATGCTCCTTATAAGGCTTTTAGAATCATCAGTGTCATATATTGTGTAATTAGAAGTATAGCCAAGTTTTTCAGCTTCACATCTTAAAATTTTAGAAAAAATAGAATGAAAAGTTCCCATCCAAAGATTTTGAGCTATATCTTTTCCAACAATTTTATATATGCGTTCTTTCATCTCGCGTGCAGCTTTATTCGTGAAAGTTAATGCGAGTATGTTGTTTGCGTATATTCCTTGATTTAATAAGTTTGCAATACGGTATGTAAGCACTTTTGTTTTCCCCGATCCTGCACCAGCTATTATTAAACTTGGTCCATCAATACATAATACAGCTTCTTTTTGAGCTTCATTAAGTTCTTCTATAAAATCTTTCTTCACTTTTTTATTGTTTCTATGTTATTTATGTAGTGAGTATTCAAAATTTGCCACTAATTCACAGATTATAAAATTAATCTTTTTGTAATTCCTGCCGACTATACAGGGATATTTCCATTCTGTGAATTTGTGGGTTTTTTATTTCTTTACATACCAAATTCAATATTAAAATCTTTTTATAAAATATTTAACTTATAAAAAGCTCGAAATTACTACAAAATGAAATTTTTTCTTGCAGATTTAAAACTATTTATAAACAAATTGATTTTCTCAGGCAACTAAATTGTATTAAAATGTGTCTATGGTATTAATTAGAGTATTGTATGTTTTTAAAATTTTATTAAATTTGTACTTAAAAGCAATGCGTTTTTTATTCATTCTAAATCATTACATTATGAACCTTAAGTATTTAACAACATTTGTTTTGTTGATGAGTATCTCTTTTTACTCATTTTCCCAATTAGAAGAAACTATTGATTCCAGGCTTTTGTCAAAATATAGTCAGGAATATTTGAATAAATTAAAAATGGATAATCCTGACGAATTTGATTTTTTAAATTTTTCAGTAAAAAATTCACATACAATAATGGACTTTGCTGTCGATAAGGCATTCGATTTTAAAATGTTACGCAAAATAAATCCAATTACAAAACAAGAAATTGAAGTAAGCACTCTTGATGAAATTAATGAAAATTTCAATCCTTATTTATATAATTGTAAAATTGGACAAAAAAATCAAATGTGTTACAAAGTTGGAAACACAGATAAAATGATAGTTATGCGTTCAAAGGCATCTCTTGACATGAAATATAGAAGTTATAAAACACAAAAAGAACAAATTAATAAATAATTAATAAAATATTATCATGAAAAAATTACTGGTTTTATCAATAGCATTATTATTTAGTTTTGCAAGCATATTTGCACAATCATTTAATATTACAAATCAGGGTTCCGAGACTACTTGTGCCGGAGTATTAAATTTAGGAAGTTTTACTGCAGGACAAACATACACTTTTACATTATGTTCTGATGATGTATCAAATGGAAATACACATATGTCAGTTGCTCTTACTTCTTATAGTATGGCTGTAGGATCATTTTGTGTTTACGACGGACCGGATGCTACCTATCCACAAATAGGTTGTGATGGAGATTTTCAAGTACCGTGGGCAATTACTGCCTCTCCGGCAAATTTAACCGGTTGTTTAACATTTGTATATATTGCTTCCGGTGCCAGTGACGCATTTGTAGGTGATATTCATTGTAATTTCCAATGTCAAAATGTACAAGCTTTAATAACCACTACTATCCCCGCAGCTACACTTGATAGTGGTATTTATTATGTTGATGTTTGTCAAGGAACTCAAATAACCTTCAATGGTACAGGAACATATCAAAATACAACTTACACACAATCAAATTCAAGTACAAACTTTGAATGGTCATTCAGTGATGGAACAATTCAATCCGGAACTAATTTAACATCTGTAAACTGGACCCCACCTGCAGGTGATGGTTATACAGTTACATTAAGACTTACCGATGACATGAGTTGTCCAAGTACAAATTCTATGGTATATAGAGTTAGGGTTTCAAGAACACCAACTTTTACAGGAACCTATGTTACTCCTACTACTATTTGTGCAGGCGATGATATTACCCTATTCGGGTTTCAAACTCCTTTTAGTCCTCAATGGAGTAGTCAACCACCTAGCACATTATGCGATACTACTTATTTACCCGATGGCAATGGAGCTTCTTATACTACATCTATTACAGTTGCTGGTTTTGACCCTGGTCAACAACTTACAAACATATTAGATCTTCTCGGAATTTGTGTAAACATGGAACATTCATATCTCGGAGATTTAGAAATTTATATTGAATGTCCATCAGGACAAGTGGTTCAATTAGAAGATCAAGGTGGTGGAGGTACTTATCTTGGAGTTCCTTTGGATTGGGACCCTTCTCCTCCAGGAGTTGGATGGGATTATTGCTGGACAAACAATCCAACTTACGGAACAATGGCTAATGAAGGAAGCAACTATTCTACATTGCCATCGGGATCTTATGCTTCATTCCAGTCCTTATCAGGATTAGTTGGATGTGAATTAAATGGAGACTGGACAATTACAGTTTTTGATAACTGGTCAATTGATGACGGTTATATCTTTTGTTGGTGGGTAGATTTTGACCCGAATTTATATCCTGACCTATGGGATTATCAAAATGATTATGTAACATACGTATGGGATGCAACAGGTGGAGGAGGTAATATTTCTTACGATGATGGTTTTGGAAACGGAATTGGAACATATACTACAGCAGGCGCGTCTCAACCATTTGTTTATTCTGTTATTGATGATTATGGTTGTTATTATGATACAACTATATATGTTACTGTAAATCCTATTCCTGACTTGGCTTTCCCAAATGATATTTGTGCAGATGCAGCACCTGTTACTCTAGTGGGAACTCCTGCGGGCGGAACATATTCAGGAACAGGTGTAAGTGGAAACACATTTGACCCTGCTGTTGCAGGAGCCGGACAATTTACAATTACTTATGTAGCAGCAGGTTGTTCTGTTGATTCTGTTATGACTGTAATTCCTAATCCTACTGCAACTTTCACAACATCGCCTATTTGTGAAGGCGATACTTCATTAATTACTTATATTGGAAATGCTCCTGCAAGTGCTACATATACGTGGAATTTTCCAAGTGGGACTGTAATTAGTGGTAGCGGTCAAGGAGCTTATCAAGTAGTTTGGATGGTTGCAGGAACTTATGATTGCACATTATCAGTAATGTTAAATGGTTGTTTGGGAACTTATACTACATCCGTTACTGTAATGCCTGCCGGTTCGCCAAACTGTTGTACTATTCCATTACCGTATGCTGGTGCTGATGATCAAATTTGTGGAAATATTTACACCATGCAAGCCGTACCAAGTTATGGATTAGGAACTTGGTCTGATACTGGTCCTGGAACTGCAAGTTATGGTGATGTTAATAATCCAAATTCATCCGTTTCTGTTAATGCTTATGGGACATATACTTTTAATTGGAATGAATATAATGGTACTAACTGTGATTCATCAGATAATGTAGTTATTGAATTTATTGAACAACCTGTTGCAAATGCAGGTTCTGATGATCAGGTTTGTGGTTTATCAGCTAATTTAACAGGAAACTTTTCTGTAGGTACTACAGGTTCATGGACAAGTAGCCCTTTAGCTGCAAGCTTTACTCCTCCTGATAATCCTTCTCCCACGGTTACATCACCGGGATATGGCTTATACACATTTACATGGACAGAAGAAAATGGTATATGTACAGATACAGATGAGGTTGAAGTTGAATTTCTTCAAATTCCTATTGCCGAAGCAGGTATCAACCAAACAGTTTGCGGATTATTTGTAGATCTTGATGCAACAATAAGTTTTCTTGGAAATACAGGTTACTGGTCAGGTCCTGCAAATTTTCATGATATTTATGACCCTAATACTATGGCAAATGTTACAAATATTTCGGGGACACAAGAAACGATTACATTATATTGGTATGAAACAAATGGACTATGTGATGGAATAGATTCTGTAAATATTACATTTGTTAAATCACCTGAAAATTTTAATGCAGGTTATGGAGGTAATACATGTGATTCTTCTTTTTCTTTACACGCAAATACAATTGGAACACCTTATGCCAGTGCTTTATGGACAAGTAATGTGGCAGGTGTTTATATTGAAAATCCTACAGATACTGCAACACTAGTTGATATTACAAGTTTAATGCCCGGTATATACGATACTTCTGATTGTATGATAGGTATAAAGTTTATTTTAACCTTAACAAATGGTTCAGGATGTGATGGCTCAGATGATGTATTAGTTGAATTTTTTCAACAGCCTGTAGCTGACGGAGGCATAGATAATGATTCTATTTGCGGTTTATATTATGACTTTGGTGCAACTCCAAGCCTTAACTGTTCTTATGGAGAATGGAGCGTAATTGATCAACCAACAGGTTCAGGTTCTGAAAATTTTAATAATTTTAATAATCCAGAAACAGGTGTAAATGTTCCAATGTATGGTTACTGGACATTTCAATGGGAAGAAGCTAATGAAAATAATCATCTATGTTTTAGCAGAGATACAATAACAATACATTTTATTGAAATACCTAATATTGATGCAGGACCAAAAGATACTGTTTGTGGACATTATGTTGAATTAGATGCTCAAGATGCAGGAGGGGTTGGTACTTGGTTAATCGAAGGCGGAGGAGTAATATGGTGTACAACAGGCGATTTGGCTGACTCTAGTTATTTGCAACAAAATGAGCCAAATACCTGGGCATATTTTAATACTTTAAACGATTCTATGGCATTTGTATGGCAGGAATGTGATGGTTTTTGTTGCAATATAGATACAGTTTGGATATTATTTGATGAAAGTTATCAGGCAGTACACAATGTTGTGCCACATGATTCTGTTCAGTGTGGACTTATTACAGAATTTTTACATGCTGCAACTCCACCACCAGGATTAACAGGATATTGGTATGACGAAATTCCATTAACACAATTTAATTCCAGTGCATATATGCCAGATCCAATAGCAGAAGCAACCTATTATGGTCAACACTTTTTTCATTGGGTAGTAGTTGGTGAATTTGAAACATGCAGGGATACAACAGAAGCTATTCCTGTAAGATTTGTAGAAAACCCTATTGCAGATGCAGGT
>Ga0208648_1000063_pt1 | contig 105791 bp, 94 predicted proteins | sample AntAceMetag02UKL_FD_184772 | JGI IMG/M metagenome (GOLD analysis project Ga0208648, IMG submission 184772) | Saline lake microbial communities from Ace Lake, Antarctica - Antarctic Ace Lake Metagenome 02UKL (SPAdes) (version 2) | ecosystem: Environmental > Aquatic > Non-marine Saline and... | reverse complement strand
CCTGCGTCTTTCCCGATAAAATGCCTTTCTGCACGTGCCGTGGATTACCGTGTCTTTCATGAGGACCCTCAACTCCTTTGCGGTTTCAGGGCTGACGGATACCCCCATCCGTGATTCATGCCCTTCGTAGAGAACCTCGCCTGCCTCGTTGACCACCCGCTTGACAACCCATGGTTTCATCATCACGCCATTATTGACCACTGCTGATGCCAGCAGTGCCGCATGCAGAGGCGATATGGTGGTTCCCTTGTTGAATCCGCTGGCCAGCTCCGCCAGTCCGAATTCATCTTTCGGAACAAAAATTTCACTCTTGCCAACAGGAAAGTCAAAGGGAATTGAACGCTCGAAAAAGAATTTCTCAGCCGATTTCGCCATCACCTCGTAACCCAGGTCATGGATGCCCAGTTTTCCGAATACCGGATTAATGGAGGAGGCGAACGCTTTTTTAAAAGAGATGGTAGCCGAATATCTGCTTTTCTTGTCTTTCAGCTGATTCTTATAGAGTGTGTGCTTTCTCCCCACAAAAGAGACCAACTTTTCCGGCGAAAAACCTGCCGACTCCAGGGCTGCCGCCGCCGAAATGATTTTGAAGAGGCTGGCCGCCGGGTAATCCGCCTTAAGGCACAGGCTTCCCCCTTTCGCTTCACTGTCGTAATTGACCATGGCAAGAATTCGTCCATCATCAGGCTGCATGACGACGACCGCCGCCCTTACGGTGTTGGAAGTTTCAAGCAAACTCAGGATATAGGCCTGAAAGTCGGCATCAACGGATGATTCCACAATCAGGGGAATGCCTTCTCTTTGAAGGGTGAAGCTTTCTTCAATATGAGCAGGGTCCAGATTCAGGTCCTGAACACCATGGATCAGGCGTTTTCTTAACGCAAGCGTTTTCCCATTAATCGGTTTGGTGATGGCGGACAGGGCGTCCCCGTTCCGCCCAACTTCACTTTTGTACCAGGGGACCGGGAAAAAAAGCAGGTAAACGGCAATAAAGAGGCAAAGACATAGAAACAGCAAGGTTACCCGCCTGCTGAAAAATGTTTTTGAGCGCCTTTGGCGGAGATTCGGGTTGTGATCCCGCCAGCTCGGACTGTAGGAAAAACGATTATCCATCTTTATTCCCTGGGATTGAATCAATTCCCCCCATATAGGGTCTCAACGCTTTCGGGATTTCAACGCTGCCGTCTTCCCGTTGATAATTCTCCAGAATTGCCACCAGGGTTCTTCCCACCGCCAGGCCGGATCCATTCAGCGTGTGAACCAACTCATTCCCGGACTTTCCTTTTCGTTTAAAGCGGATACTCGCCCTTCTGGCCTGAAAATCCACGAAATTACTGCATGAAGATATTTCCCGATATAGCCCCTGGCCGGGGAGCCACACCTCCAGATCATAGGTCTTTGCCGCAGAAAAACCTATATCTCCCGTACAGAGATTCACCACCCGATAAGGCAGTTCAAGGCGTTTCAATATTTCTTCCGCATTTCGTGTCAATTTCTCCAGCTCATCGTAAGAATCCTCCGGTTTTGTGAACTTAACCAATTCCACTTTATTGAACTGGTGCTGCCGGATGAGGCCGCGGGTATCTTTGCCATGGGACCCCGCCTCAGACCTGAAGCATGGGGTGTAAGCAACATAGGTGGCTGGAAGATCCGCCTCGGACAGGATTTCGTCCCGGTGCATATTGGTGACGGGAACCTCTGCCGTGGGGATCAAATACAGATCCCTGCCCTCCACTTTAAAGAGATCCTCTTCAAACTTGGGCAGCTGACCGGTGCCGAACATGGATGCCGCATTGACCATGAACGGGGGGAGAATCTCGGTATACCCATGTTCTGTTGTGTGAATATGGATCATGAAATTGATCAAGGCGCGCTCCATGGCAGCCCCCGCTCCCCGATAAAGTGCAAATCTTGCCCCCGAGAGCTTGGCGGCACAGGCAAAATCCAGAATACCCAGGGTTTCGCCGATCTCCCAGTGGGGAAGGGGCTTAAATTCAAAGTCTTCAATTTCGCCCCAGGTCCTGATGACCGGGTTGTCCTTTTCATCTTTGCCCACCGGAACGGATTCATCCGGGATATTGGGTATGAGCTGAAGGAGCCGTTCCAGTTCTTCCACAAAACGTGGGAGTTCCTTTTCCTTTTCTTTAATCCGGGCTGAAACCGTTTTCATTTCAGAAATGACATCCGAGGCATCTTCGCCGTTCTTTTTCATGGCGGCGATATCATCGCTGACACTGTTTCTGCGGTGTCTGAGCGCTTCCAAAACGGAAAGCCGCTCTCTTCTTTCCCTGTCCAACCGCTCAAAATGTGAAATATCCAGATCGTATCCGCGGTCGAGGATCATTGTTTTAATATCCTCCAGATTCGACCTGACAAATTTTAGATCCAGCATAATTGTCTCCCGAATTTTCAAAACCATTCCGACAAACATCCCAGGTGCCTTTTCTACATGATGGAACAGCAATGGTCAAACCTTTTAGGGTCTTCAAACAAATTGAACTTTATAAAAATTCATGTTATGAGGGCTTTTCTTGAAATTCCATGGGCCTTTAAAGAAAAAGGGCCATAAAACGTTTAACTTCCGGAGGAAAGGGGAAATTTTACAGAGCAACCACCGAATAGAACACTGTTTTTTCCTTTTAATCATGATCTTATGAAAAATGCCCAATCCAAAAACAACCCCAATGCTTTCTGGCGATTCTTAAGTTCCGTTAAACTGACCATTGTCCTTTTGATCTTGCTGGCCATCGTTTCCATTGTGGGGACCGTGATCCCTCAGGAACAGGGTGCCGTCGAATTTGCAAAAAATCTCAGCCCGGCCATGTTTCGGTTACTTTCAACGCTGCAGCTCTTTGATATGTATAACGCCCCGTGGTTCAGGCTCCTCATCGCATTTCTAGCCCTTAACCTGGTTGTCTGTTCCATTAACCGGTTTCCATCCACATGGAAGCGTTTTTCCGTCAAACCGGCGCCCAACCGGAGCAAGCCTTTTGAAAAAAACACACTGGAAGATTGTTTTGAAGTCACCGTTAATGGGGATGAGGCATCAAAACGGGTCGAAAAAATACTCAAATCAGGTTACAGAAACGTCCGCCGAAAAACCAGCGGCGCCGATCATTTTTTCTACGGGGATAAGGGAAGTCTCTCCTATTTCGGCGTCTATGTGGTTCATTTGAGCGTACTTTTGATCCTTGTGGGAGGCCTGGTGGGATCGTTTTTTGGTTTTGAGGCCTATGTCAACATTCTGGAGGGAGAAAAAGCAGATCAGGTGATCATTCGGAAAACCATGAGACCTCTGAATCTCGGTTTTGAAGTCCGTTGCGACAAGTTCTCGGTTGATTTCTACAAGACCGGAGCACCCAAGGAATTCAAGTCCCTACTCACCTTTCTGGTCAACGGGAAGGCCGTCCAAAAGAACGATCTTCTGGTCAATCATCCCGTAGAATTCGGCGGCATCACCTTTTATCAGGCCACCTACGGCTCCGTTGCCGGCAAAGAGGCACATTTGCGCATTGACAGGAAATCAAACAAACCCGTCTCATCTGAAAAAACCGTAAAAGGCAACATAAGCTATCCGTTGCCCGACAGCGAAGGGACCTTCAAGGTGGTAGACATGAGAAACGATATCATGCACCTGGGTCCTGCCGTACTCATTTCCATAAAACCAAAAACAGGAAATCCGCTCGAGTTCTGGGTGTTTAAGGACCATGATGCGGTAAAAAAAAGGTTGCCGCCCCCCATGCTGGCCTCCCCGAAATTTAATCCTGAAGCTTTTCCCCCCTACCGCTTCTCGCTTACAGGTCTCAAAACCCTTTATTACACGGGGCTCCAGGCCAACAGAGATCCGGGTGTTCCCATTGTGTGGGTGGGCTGTTTTCTTATGGTGTCAGGTTTGTTTGTGACCTTTTTTATGTCGCACAAAAGGGTGTGGGTGCGTATCCTTGATCAGGGGGCAAGGGCAAAGATCGAAGTGGCAGGAACCACCAACAAAAACCCGGTGGGGCTTCAAAAAGAGCTCCGGCATCTCATGATAAATCTTCAAACCGAATTCCATAAAAAGGGCTAGAACACATGGATAACTCTCTGATTCTCAGTTACACCACCTTTATATATTTCCTGGCGTTCATGGTTTACCTGCTGGGCATGGTCATGAATCGTGCTGTTCTTTCCCGCCTGGGCACTTATCTCTCCCTTCTGGGGTTTACGGCCCAGACCCTGGCCATTATTCTGCGGTGGGTGGAATCCTACGAAATGGGCATCGGCCATGCGCCCTTTTCCAACCTTTATGAGTCTTTGATTTTCTTTGCATGGACGTTGATGTTTCTTTACCTTATCCTGGAGTGGCGCACCAAAAACAGAACCATCGGCGCTTTTGTGACCCCGCTGGCGTTTCTGGCCATGGCTTATGCCTCCTTTTCCCCCAATATCAGCAGCCACATTCAGCCATTGATCCCGGCGCTCAAAAGCAACTGGCTCATCAGCCATGTCATCACCTGTTTTTTCGGATACGCCGCCTTTGCGCTATCGTTCGGGATCAGCATTATGTACCTGTTGAAACGTCTGGATACGGCAGAGAAAAACAGCCTTTTTCTGAGACTCATCCCTTCGACTGCCGTGCTGGACGATCTCAATTACCAGATGGTCGTCATCGGTTTTCTCATGTTGACCCTTGGTATTATCACCGGGTCCGTCTGGGCCCATTCAGCGTGGGGAACTTACTGGAGTTGGGACCCCAAAGAGACCTGGTCGCTCATTACCTGGCTGGTTTATGCATCGGTTATCCATACGCGACTGGTGAAAGGCTGGAAAGGAAAAAAGATCGCGATCCTATCCATTGTGGGTTTTCTCTGTGTCCTTTTCACCTATTTCGGCGTCAATTATCTGGCCGGGCTTCACAGTTACGCAAAAAAATAATTGTTTTATCACCATGGTTTCCCTTGACATTTCCAGCCTACTCTGAAATTGTAGGTAAGTATGCGATCTCCCCTTTTTCAAATCCTTTCGGAAACCAGACGAGGTTTAAGCGATGCCTAAAATCATGATAGTTGATGATGATGTGATTACCGTTACGGAATTAATCGAAGCCCTGAGATCTTCCGGATACGAAATCGGGGGCACAGCGGAATCCGGCGAGGAAGCCATTAAAATGGCTAAAAAAACCCGCCCGGATCTTGTTCTGATGGACATTGTCATGCCGGGTAAAGTTGACGGTATAAAGGCAGCAAAAAATATCAGAGAAGAGCTGAACATCCCTGTGATATTCCTGACCGGCTACTCGGAGGAAAAATATATTGAAAGGGCGAAATCGGCGCGATCCTTCGGGTACCTTCTCAAGCCGTTCGTCGACGCACAGGTCAGTTCGGCCATTAAGATCGCCCTATACAATTTTGAACTTGAGAAATCACTGGCAGAGGCCCATCTCCAGCTTGAAAAAATCGTTGAGGAACGTACCGCTGCTCTGGAAAAGACCTACGATCAGATGAGCGCGCTGATCAATGCTTCTTCTGATGCCGCGCAACTCCTGGACCCGAAGGGAAATATTATCACCGCGAACAAGGTGACCGCCAAAAGGCTCAAAGCACCGCTTAAAGAACTCCTGGGCAAGTGCGTGTATGATTACCTGCCGCCCGAGATTGCCAAAAAGAGAAAAGGAAAGGTTGCCCAGGTCATCAAAACGGGTAAACCAAGCCGGTTTGAGGATCGCACAAGCAAGCTTGTTTTGCAGAACACCATGTATCCTGTTGTGAACGCAAAAGGAAAAGTGGTGCAGCTGGCCGTCTATTCCAGGGATGTTTCTCCGGAAAAAAAGAATATCGCAAACCTTAAAAAAAGAGAAAAAGAACTGAACTATCGGACGCGAAGCCTGGAAGAAGCCAATACCGCCTTCAGCATATTGTTGCGGCGGCGCGAGGAAGACCGGACCGAATTTGAATCCTCGGTGGTCAGCAACATGAGCACCCTGATCAAACCCTATATTGAAAAACTTAAAAGCACTCCCCTTGATGCCATTCAGACCAACCATTTACATGTGATTGAAACCAATCTGGAACAGATTGTTTCCCCGTTTGTTCGGGATATCGGGTCCAGGGTGCTGGAACTGACGCCCATGGAAATCCGGGTGGCCACTCTGGTCAAAGAAGGCAAGAGCAATATCGAAATTGCTGAAAAACTCTCTGTATCAAAAAATACGATTTTAACCCATCGCTTTAACCTGAGGCGGAAGCTGGGCATCAAAAACAAAAAGATCAACCTGCGCGCCTACCTCCTTTCGTTTCATTAAGATTCCGGGGTTATGGGACTCACTGGATCGTCACTTCTCCTCCCGGTTCTTCGGCCATTTGAATGGGGCCGAATTTCTGCTCGTATTTTTCAAGATTCTCCTGCAACGCATGAAGAATCCGTTTCATGTGTCCGGGACTCACGACGATACGTGATTTGACCACGCCTGCCGGAGGAGCGATCATAATATAATCCATAATAAACTCTTCGGCGGTGTGGGTTACCGCCATATTGTTGGCATATGCGCCACCTACCATTTCTTTGGGGAATTCTACGTTAATTTGATTCGGGTTGTTACTCATACTGCTCTCCTTTAGTTTGCATTTTGTCATATTGCATTTAATCGTTATCGGTGTGCAGTTTTCAAAATTTCACCCTGCCCCCTGACAACTGCACCCTGTGAACTTTTTACCATCAATATCATCCACCATAAAGAAATGAGCAAACCGCCATAGCCGCCAAAATGCCGGCCAGATCCGCTGTCAAAGCCGCCGCCAGGGCATGGCGGATGCGTTTGATCTGAACCGCGCCAAAATAGACGGCCAACACATAAAAGCTGGTTTCGGTTGATCCCTGGAGCGTGGAAACCAGATAACCCGTGTAACTGTCAGGGCCGATCCCGGGGTCATTGATAATGGAAGCCATCACCCCGTAGGCACCGGATCCCGACAGGGGGCGCAGGAGGGCCATGGGGAGTGCATCGGCCGGCATTCCCACCTTGGTGGTCCATGTTCCCAGAAAATTGACCATTTGATCCATGGCGCCGCTGGCGCGCAGCATCCCCACCGCCACCAGGATGGCGACCAGATAGGGGATAATGCGGATGGCGACCTGAAATCCCTCTTTGGCGCCTTCCACGAATACCTCATAGACCGGCACTTTCCGTAAAACACCGAATGCCAGGAAACCCAGCATCAAGGCGGGAATGATCCAGGGTGAAATAGCATGGCCGAACAGGACCGTTACGGGAATAAGCGAGACCAGGATTGCCATGGCAATACCGCTTACCCAAAGGGGATACCCTTTCTCGGTCTCTTTTGTTAGGGAATCAGGCGCCTCATCATCGCTTAACCCCTCTGAAAGTTCGCTTTTAACCGGACGTGTTCGTTTGAAAAAAGGCAGCTTTCCATAGAGCTTGGCCGCGAAAATAGCAATGATGGTTGAAAAAAGCGTTGCAAAAAGGGTCGTGGGCAGAATACCCGCCGGATCATTGGACCCTGCTGCAGCGCGAATTGCGATAACACCGGTGGGCAAAAGGGTCACATTGGAGGTATTGATGGCCAGAAACAGAACCATTGCATCGGTGGCTGTCCCCTTAACCGGGTTCAATTTGTCCAGTTCCTGCATGGCGCGAATGCCGAACGGGGTGGCGGCATTCCCCAGGCCCAGGGCGTTTGCAGACATGTTCAGGATCATGCTGCCCATGGCCGGGTGATCCGCGGGCACAGAGGGAAACAATCTTACCATTACCGGTCGGATAAGCCGGGCCACAATGGTGAGCATCCCCCCTGATTCAGCGACCTTCATCAACCCCAGGAAAAGGGTCATCACCCCCACCAATCCCAGGGCAAGTTCCACTGAGCCGGTGGCTGAATCCACCATTGCCTTGGAAAGCATTTCCATGGGGGGAACACCCCCCGTCTCCGGGGTCCAAACCATCTGCCGCCAGCCCGCTGAACAAACTGCCGCCAATACCATGAAAAAAAAGATAAAGTTCATTATTTTGAGCGTTTCCCCATCAAGAAATGGCAGCTGGTGATGAGGTAGACCAAAAAACATATAATAAGCAAGGCACCCAGCATTTGTGAATCCCGGGCTTTTATGAGGTAGGCGATAATAAATACAACCACAAAACCGAACATGACAATCAGGGTTCGCGGCAAACGGGTCAGAATAACCCTTCCAAAATGAACAAATCGAATGTGACTTACCAGTAAAAAAGCGGTAAGGCAAATGACCAGCGTGACAGCCCATGGTCGGGTGCAGAACAGACAAGCGCCCAGCGCCGCAATGGCCCCCGCCGGGCTCGGCAATCCGTTAAAAACGCCGGGAGGCAGGCTGTTGTTTTTCTTGTCAATCATGAGATATCGCCACAGTCGATACCCGATGGCCAGGGTATAAAGGGCTCCCAGAATGAAAAAAAGAAGTTTCATGTCCCCTTTGAGGATGATCAGCAATCCCGGACATATGCCAAAACTGACCAGGTCGGCGATATCGTCCAGCCAGGGCCCGAACCGGGTACCCCCATGCTTCTCTGCCATCCGTCCGTCAAAGAGATCAAAAATCTGTCCCGCAAGGATTGCCATGGTTGCATAGGCATACCGCCCCTGAAACACCAGAAAGATGCCCATGATACCGCAAAAAAGATTTAACAGGGATAAAATGTCCGCGTAAAAGTGGTTCGGTATGATTTTAAAAACAATGGATGAAACGGATAAAATAATGCACAGATTCAGCATTTGCTTTGAGAAATTGGGGAGTTTCAGGGCATCATCCAAAAGTGCACAGTAAATGATCAGGGAAAAACACAAAACCGCTTTAATTTTCCCAAAATTGTTTGCCGCCACAGAGAACTGGGTAAACCGTTTGATGACGTATCTCACCACAAACTGTCCGCACACTTCTATGACCACCAGAGCCCATGCTGCCGCCACATCCAGATAACCCTGGTATGCAAAAAACAGAATGGGCGGCAAATAGGTCAATTTGTCGCATAAGGGATCGATTTCCTCCCCGAAAGACGTGGTCAGTTTGCATTGACGGGCAACAAGCCCGTCAACACCGTCCAAGACCGCTGAAACAGTAAACAACAGGATGCCAAGGGCGTGCTGCCCTGCCACAAAATACAATAATGTTCCCGATGCCCCGATGATCACCCGCCAGAGGCAGATGGTATTGGGATGAAAAATCCAATGGCGGCCCAGAAAATCTCTTCCTCTATCCGTTTTTAAAACCAGCACGAAAGCCAGATACATTAAACCGGAAATAACCACGGATATACTGAGATAAATGGTTCTATCCAACTGAAGACTCCTTAGTTGTGATGCCGCCGTGTACGAGCCATTCTATATCAGGTATTGGGTCTGTATGGTAGCGATTTCTCCAGCCAACAACAAATCTTCTTTTATTGCTTTACATTTTTGTCATATTTTTTCAGCCAAATTACATTTTTGTCTTTCACCTCAGCCTTGTTGAATAGCTGTAACATATTGTTTATTATCTATAAATACAATTATCCCCCATAACCTCCCCATGACCCTCACCGGTGCGGCACTACTCTGGTTCGGGTGGTTCGGTTTTAATGCCGGGAGCGCCCTGGCTGCCGACGGACTTGCCGCCAACGCTTTCGTGGTTATGGACGCTGACCTGGTGCCCGAGGCCGTTAAGATAATTCAGGACAAAGGGAGGACCGGACAGATTGGAGACGGAAAAATCTTTATCATGCCTGTGGAAGAAGTCATTAGAATCCGCACGGGAAAAACCGGAAAAGAAGCCATATAGTCACATCCTCCCCCCTGCATGGAATAACCGCCTTGACATAGGCCCTGCGCACATGTAACAGATGGGCTATAATCAAACCGGATTCCTGCAGGGGGGTACAAATGAAGTGGCAAAGGCTCAAGGCAAAAGGCGTCTGTATATTGTTGCTGACTTTTTTTATTATTTGTCCAAATTCTCTTCCCGCCGCTGAAGGTGATACAACATGGCAGCTTTCCCTCGGCAGCGGTATTGATTCTTCCCCGGCCATCGGACCCACCGGTAATATTTACGTGGGATGTCTTGATAACAATCTTTACGCAATCAGTTCCAGTGGAAGTCTTACATGGACTTTTACGACCCAGGGTGAAATCCATTCTTCCCCGGCTGTGGGAAGCGACGGCACCATCTACGTGGGATCCAATGACAGCAATCTTTATGCGATTAATTCGGACGGTACCCGGAAATGGGTGTTTTCCGCACCTTTGGGACCCATTTCATCCTCGCCCGCCATCAGCTCCGACGGCACCCTTTATGTGGGCTCTGAAGATGGCAGGCTCTACGCTGTCAATTCAGACGGCAGCAGCGCGTTGGGTAACTGGCCGTTTACAGCCGACAGCGCCATCACCAGTTCTCCGGCGGTTGCCTCAGACGGTACCATTTATATTGGGTCAAAAGGAGGAATACTTTATGCCATCACTTCAACCGGGAGTTTGAGCTGGGATTTTTCCGACAGTAACAACATCGGCAGCATCTATTCTTCCCCAGCCATTGATGGAGATGGCACTGTCATTTTCGGTTCAAACAATTCCACTGATTCCAAAGTATATGCCGTAAAATCAAATGGGAGCCTCAAATGGTCCCACCTAATCGGCACCTCGATCCTGTCCTCTCCCGTAATTCGTCAGGACGGGAGTGTTCTAATAGGCTCAGGCAATGGCATATTTTACGCACTGAGCCAGACGGATGGTAGTGAAGTCTGGACCTACAACCGTGACGACAAAGAAATTCCTTCATCCGCGCTGGTGTCTTCCGACGGCATCATCTATTACGGATCCAATGATGAGAAAGTTTTTGCCCTCAACAGCAGCGGGACCCTCAAATGGGAACTCATGGTAACCGGTCTGGTCTCCACTTCTCCGGCCATGGGATTCGGAGGCAACATTTATGTCGGCACGGAATCAGGGTACCTCTACGCCATTGAAACCGCCTCCAGCCGGCTTGCCACGGGTTTATGGCCTTCGTTTCATCACGATGCAAGGCATACGGGGCGCAACAATAGCAACAAAGGTCCCACCGCCAATGCGGGATCTGACCAGACGGTAAAATCCGAGAACACGGTCACCCTGAACGGCTCCGGCAGTTCCGATCCGGATTACGGCATTCCTCTGTTCAACTGGACCCAGACGGAGGGTGACACTGTTTCTCTCCGTAACGTCACTTTCGTCACACCGAGCTTTACAGCCCCCACTGTCAGCGACGACAACAAAAAAACGCTTACCTTTCAACTGAAGGTGACCGATAACGGTGCCCTTACCAGCACGGATACGGTTCAGGTTACAGTGGAAAAAAACGACGAAAATAACGGGTGCTTTATCAGAACGCTCAGCAATTAAGCGCTTAGTGATGACAGGACAAAAAGGGCCAGGTTCCCCAGCACGTGAAGGGTGATGGGGACCATGAGATTTTTTTCAATCTCGTAGGCAAAAGCAAAGACAATCCCTCCTGTGAACTGGACAAATATTATTCCTGCAAAAGCTGTATGATGGGCCAGAACAAAAGCCAGTGAACTGAAAACAACCGCTGAAACTGGTCCCCAGCGCCGCAGGAAACCATAAACAACACCCCTGAAAAACAGTTCTTCCGTTACAGGTGAAATAATGCCGCCCACGAGGAAGAACAAGATGAGATCCCCGGTCATTAACGGCAGGGGAGTTTTGATAAACGGTAACGGGTCAGTTCCCATGGCCGGAAGAGATACGGAAACCAAAACCACGAGCGCCCCGAAGCCCGCTGACCATAAGAGACCTCTCCAAAACCCTGAAAGCGCCGTCCCCGTTGAAAGACCCACAACCGAAAGGCCATATTTCCCCATCAGGGCGACACCAATGATCAATGCCCCTTCAAATAAACGCCATACGCCCAGAACCAACAGGGGTGATACCATTTCAGGCCAGTGGATTGTTCTGAGCGCTATTTCCATTGCCAGCACACCCAGAACAACCATGATCAGTGTTCCGGCGTTAATGGGGCCTGTGGTGGCTTTGGCGCTATCCAATCCAGTCACCTCACTGTTCTTCCGGCATATCAATTCATTTGGCAGGATATCACAGGAGCACAACAAAAAAAAGCACGCCCCCACTTTTCAGCAGGGCATGCTTTTATGACGTCAGTGATGATTTTTGATACTACGCAACCGTTACATTGACCGCGGCAGGACCTTTCTGACCCTCCTCGATATCAAAGGTAACCGAATCGCCTTCATCAAGGTCCTTGAAACCTGAACCGTTGATCCCCGAGTGATGCACAAACACATCCGGACCGCCTTCCTGTTCAATGAATCCGTAACCTTTGCTGCTGTTAAACCATTTTACAACTCCATTCGCCATAATGACACCCTCCTTTCAAAAATTTCACATCGTTCCAGACTTCGGGTACCACTTTGACAAATGGGTCTTTCCTTTAGCACAAAACAGGCCCGAAAAAAATGGACGCTTTATGATGGTCGCATAATAAGCTGTTTTTCCTTGAAGTCAACCCTCTATGTAAATTGAACAGTGTCGTCTCCGCATAACGACACGCATTTCGTCCAAAAGCTTCATGGCAATACGTTGTTTCAGGGTTGACTTTTTGAATGGAGTTTACATTAGATATTCGATATTGTAAACAAGTAATTCTGCCTGATAATCAATGGCTATGCGTACAGAATTATGAAAAAGAAAGCTAATTGGAAGGAAGGAAAATATGAAATTACTATTTATTATATCCACTGATGATGCTGAAACAATTTATAATGCAATCAGATTGGCTAATGTTGCTGTGAAAAAAGACGATGAAGTGAGCGTTTTCATGCTCGGTAAAGGCGTTCTTTATGAGAAAAGCAGCAACGATCAGTTCGATGTAATTGGACAGGCCAATCAATTCGAGGGAGACTTTTATGTCTGAGGGGTGTGTATGAAATCCCACGGTCTGGTGGGATCGAGCTCATGCCCTATTGCCTGGATGGATGATCTTTATGAACTGTCCATGGAAGCTGACAAGGTTTTTACATTTTGAAATAAAACGAAGCGGGCATAACCAAACGCTACACCAGCGCCGTAAAGCGACCGGATTTTCAATAGACGTCCTCGCCGGCCAATTCTTGACAACCCCGTCCGGAAGGGATTATTCTCCCTGAACATGTCAAAAAACAGGTTATTTTCATTAATGCCATGCGTTTATTGTCACCAGACCCGCTGCGACCAATGGAGAAAAAAATGAACAACTCTGAAATTCTTCCTATGAAAACACACCCCTTTGTATCCGCCAGGCTCCTTTGCCTTTTTCTGTTGCTCGTTTCTTTTCTTTCCACAGGGTTTTCCCTGAGACTTGCCCACGGGGAGGATATCATCAAAATCGGACTGCCGGAAGAACCCAAAACCCTCAATGTATGGGCTGCCACGGACGTCTGGTCCAACCGGGTACTGAATCAACTGCTTCAACCCCTTTATATTCGAGAACCCAAAACCCTGAAACTCATCCCATGGATGGCTGCCGAAGACCCTATCTATGATCCGGCCACCCTTTCTTATACCATTAAACTCAGAGATTCAAAATGGTCTGACGGCTCGGAATTCACCTCCCATGATGTAGCCTTTACGGGCCATGTGATCAAGACCTTCCGGGTTCCCCGGTTCATCGCCAACTGGGAATTCATTAAAAAGATGGAAACTCCGGATAAACACACCGTTCGTTTTTTCCTCAAGGAGCCTAAGGCCCTGTTTCTCTCCAGAACCCTCACCACGCCGATGGTACAGAAGAAAAAGTGGGCACCCATCTGCGAACGTGCCGAAAAAGCGGCCGAGGTTTCAAACACAAACGGGGCTCTTGCTCTGTTGCTCAAGGAAAGGATCATTAAACCTGTCGGCAGCGGCCCTTTTGTGTTTAAAAAGTGGGAAAAGGGAAACCACCTGCTGCTTGAGAAAAACAGATATTTTTTCGGCACTGGAAAGCAGATTTCAGGTTTCGGAGTGGGGCCTTATGTTGCCGGTATTCGATTCAGATTTATCGACAATACGGATGCCGCCGTCCTGGGTCTGTTCACGGGCAGCATCGATATGTACTGGTGGGGATTACAGGAAAATTACATTCATGATCTGGATTCCCACAAAAACATAACGGTTTTTACCAATCAAAAAAGCGCCCTCTATTACATGGGGTTTAACGTCAGGAAAAAACCATTCAATGATCTCTATTTTCGAAAAGCCATTGCCTTATCCGTGGATAAACAATTTATTATAAAGCGGATCGTGCAGGGTTATGCTGTTCTGTCCAACTCCATCATTCCATCGGGCAATACCTTCTGGTACGACCCCAACGTCCCCACATATGGACAAGGGCTTTCCCGGGAACAACGGATTCGCAAGGCCTACAAGCTGCTCCGTGAATCGGGCTACACCTGGGAACTGCCACCCGTCAACCCTGAAGGGAAAGTGGTGAAAGGCCAAGGAATCCGCTATCCGGATGGACTCCCAATGGAAACCCTCACCATCCTGACACCGCCCGCGGAATATGATCCCAAACGGGCCATGGTGGGTAACATGGTCCAGCAGTGGCTCAAAATGCTGGGGATACCCGTTGAGACTAAAAGTTTCTCCCTGGGGGTTCTCCTTAAAAAAGTCAAAACAGAGCATGATTTTGATTGCGTTGTACTGGGTTATGGCAACCTTTCCCTGGATCCGGACTATTTGCGCAATTTCTTCATATCCAGAAACAATAAACAGGGCGGCTGGAATACCAGCGGATACAGCAGCCGGCGTTTTGATCAAATTGCAGATGCCAGCGCCGATGCCCTGGATGTCAACAAAAGGCAGCAGCTCATCCGGCAGATGCAGAATATCATTATGGATCATGTACCCTGGATCCCCCTTTACAGCCCGAAAGTGGTTGAAGCGGCCCGCCAGGACCGTTTTACGGGGTGGGTGTCCATGATGGGGGGCATCGGGAACCGGTGGTCTTTCTGTTGTATCAAACCCAGGTGAGGGGAAGGAGTCACTTTGATGGATTTTTTCTTTACCCCCCGCGGCATCGCCTTGCTGGGTGCAACCGCCAATGAAAAAAAAGGCGGATTTTCCATATTAAAAAACCTCATGACCGGTTTTTCCGGAAACATATACCCTGTAAACCCCCGATATGCCGAAATCAACGGCCTTCCCTGCTATGCCGCCATTGCCCAAGTACCGGATCCCGTGGACATGGCCATCATTTTTGTGCCGGCCCCCGCAGCGCCTGAGCTGGTCCAGGCAAGCGCGAACCGGGGTTTGTCCGGTGTCATCATCCAGTGTGCCGGCTTTGCTGAAACCGGGGAAAAGGGAAAGGCACTTCAAAATCAACTGGCTGAAATATCGCGCCGAACCGGCATCCGCATCTGGGGGCCCAACTGCATGGGAATGGTGGACGCGGTCCACAAAAGGGTTTTTTCTTTTGTTTCGCCCAGCATCTGGGATGAGGGGATGTTGCCCGGAAGCATTTCCCTTATTGTGCAAAGCGGAATGCTCTCCGCTGGATTTCTCATCGACATGATGACCCGCGATAAACTGGGGGTGAGCAAGGTCTGCTCCATCGGAAACAAGGTGGATGTTAATGAATGCGATATCCTGGAGTATCTGCTGACGGATCCGGACACGGCCGTCATCGGCCTTTACCTGGAATCTATCAAAGAGGGGCGGCGGTTTTTTGAAATCTGCAGGGGCGCGGGGAAACCCATCGTGGTCCTAAAGGGTGGAAAAAGTGAGAACGGTGCCCGAGCCGCCATGAGCCATACGGCCAGCATGGCCGGAAACAGCGCCATCATCAAAGGCGCCATGGCCCAGGCGGGCGTGGTGCAGGCCGATGACTTCAAACAGATGATGGATTTTTCCCACATCCTGAGCCTGTTCCCCAATGGAAACAGGCACCGGCCCGGACGAATTGCCATTGCCACCTTCAGCGGTGGTGCAGGCATTGTGTCCAGTGATTTTCTGGATCGTCATGGCCTGGCATTGGCGGATCTTTCCGAAGACACCCATGCACTATTGAAAAATATTTTCCCTGAATGGATGCCTTCATCCAACCCCATTGATCTCTGGCCTGCCATAGAACGTAACGGCGTTGATAAGGCTTACGGACAAACCGTGGATGCCGTGTGCGCCGATCCGGGGGTGGATGCGGTTTTTCTGCATGCTTTTGTGGGGGGGCTGATCTGGCGATTGAAACTTAAACCCATCGTCGAAACAGCCATGAAAGCGGGCAAACCCATGTTTTTTTGGCTGATCGGCAATGAAAAGGATACGCAACATTTCCAGGAAGAAGCCCGAAAACTCAAGGTCCCGGTTTTCCGGGAACTTTCCCGGGCCGTGGAATGTATGGCAGCTATTTTTAACATATGACAAAACGTCAGTCCACATGATCCTTGACAAGGCACACCATATTCGATATGCCAACTGAAAATATTGAATCCCCAGCTTCACCGGAGCCCGCCGGGGTTCATGTGTTTATTTGGCCATTTAACGATATCACAAAAGATGATTGACGATACGGACAAGAAAGTCATCAGCCAGATCCAGAAGGATCTGCCGGTGCACCCCCAACCCTTTTCACTGATGGCTGAAAAAATCGGCATTTCGGAAGAGGAGTTCATCGAAAGGGTCAAGCACCTTAAAGATAGAGGCATCATCCGTCGTTTCGGTGCCACGCTGCGCCACCAGGAGGCCGGGTTCAAGGCGAACGCCATGATTGCCTGGAAGTCACCTGAAAGTGCTATCCGCGAAATGGGAAAAACCCTGGCCGGTTTCAGGGAAGTTTCCCACTGCTATCACAGAGCCCCAAAGGGCGACTGGCCCTACAACCTTTATACAATGGTTCACGGGGGAAACCGGGATGACTGCCGTGAAATTGCCGAGCAGATGTCCGCAGCTACAGGCCTCAGCGACTACGCCGTTTTGTTCAGTGAAAAAGAGTTCAAGAAAACCAGCATGGAGTATTTTACATGAGAGAAAAATCCAAGGCCCTGTTTGAGAAAGCCAAAAAAATCATCCCCGGCGGTGTGAACAGTCCCGTCAGAGCCGGGAAATCCGTCGGGATGGATCCTCCCTTCATCACGTCCGCCAAAGGCGCCCTGATCCGGGATGCGGACGGTAACGAATACATCGATTATGTGGGTTCGTGGGGCCCCATGATTCTCGGTCATGCCCACCCCGAAGTGGTGGAAGCGGTCATCAAGAGCGCCGAACGGGGTACCAGCTACGGCGCGCCGACGGAAGGTGAAGTCACCATGGCCCAGGCCATTGTGGATATGGTCCCTTCCGTCGAGACAGTGCGTATGGTGAATTCAGGCACGGAAGCCACCATGAGCGCCATTCGACTGGCAAGGGGGTATACGGGCCGGGACAAAATCGTGAAATTTGACGGCTGCTACCATGGTCATTCGGACGGTCTTCTGGTTGCCGCCGGCTCAGGACTTGCCACCCTCGGCATTCCCGGAAGCCCCGGCGTTCCTGAAGATGTGGCCAGGCATACCATTTCACTTCCCTATAACAATCTGACCGCTGTTGAAGCGGCTTTTGACCGGTTCGGCCCTGAAATCGCCTGTGTCATCCTGGAAGCTGTTCCCGGAAATATGGGCGTCGTTATTCCGGATCAATCTTTCCTGGAGGGGGTAAGGCGCATCACGAGCAATCATGGAGCGATCCTTATTTTTGATGAAGTGATCACCGGGTTCAGACTGGCCCCCGGAGGCGCACAGGAAATTTTCGGCATCACGCCGGACCTTACCTGTTTCGGGAAAATCATCGGCGGTGGGCTACCGGTGGGCGCCTATGGCGGCAGGGCGGAAATTATGGCCAGGATCGCTCCGGATGGAGATGTTTACCAGGCCGGAACCCTTTCCGGGAATCCCCTGGCCATGGCTGCGGGTCTGGCCACCCTGAACATCCTGAAACGGGAAAACCCCTATGATGAACTCAACCGGAAGTGTGAAACACTCTTCCTGGGCCTTGAAAAAGCCGCAAAAAAAGCCGGCATACCGGTGACGGTAAACCGCATGGGATCCATGGGGTGCCTCTTTTTTACCCCTGAAGCCGTAACGGATTTCGCCACCGCCCAAACCGGTAACCAGGATGTTTTCAGGCAATATTATCAAGAGATGCTGGATCGGGGCGTGTACCTGGCGCCATCACCTTTTGAGACCACGTTTCTTTCCCTGGCCCATACAGGGGAAATGATAGCGGAAACCATTGATCGGGCTGAAAAAGCCTTTGAAGTTGTAGCGCAGGGGTTCTAGCCCTGCTATTTTCCGTATAAGCGTTTTTGAGGAAAGGTAAATTGAATGTCTGAGGTTGAAAAAAATAAAGTTGTCCTTGACTTTTCAAAAGGGGATGGGTTGCTTCCGGCTATTGCGCAGGACGCTGCATCAGGGAAAATATTGATGCTGGCCTACATCAACAAAGCGGCGTGGGATAAAACCCTTGAAACCGGTGAAGCCCATTACTGGAGCCGTTCCAGGCAGGAGCTGTGGCACAAGGGGGGCACTTCCGGACATGTTCAGATCATCGAGGAAGTGTTTGCGGACTGTGATGATGATACAGTTGTCTTTCGGGTGGAACAGATTGGCGGCGCAGCTTGCCACACGGGCCATGAAACCTGTTTCCACAAAAAAATAGCCCCTGACGGCACCGTGACCATTGTGGGAGAAAAAGTATTTGATCCGGAGAAGGTATACAAAAAATGAACACATTGAAATTCGGCATTCCCAAGGGAAGCCTTCAGAAAGCAACCATTGGTCTTTTTGAGAAATCCGGCTGGAAAATCACCGTAAACCGCCGAAGTTATTTTCCTGACATTAACGATTCCGAGATCGAATGCGCCCTCTGCCGGGCCCAGGAAATGTCCCTGTACGTGGAAAACGGCACACTGGATGCGGGCCTTACCGGCAGGGACTGGATTGAGGAAAACGAATCCGATGTGGTGACGGTGGATGATCTGGTTTACTCCAAAGTCAGCCAGAACCCTGCGCGATGGGTGCTGGCAGTGCCTGCGGGCTCAGACATCAAAACCCTCCAAGACCTTCAGGGGAAGGAAATCGCCACGGAACTGGTCAATTTCACCCGGAAATTTTTTGAAGAAAATAACATCGATGTGAAGGTTTCCTTTTCATGGGGGGCCACTGAAGCCAAGGTGGTCTCCGGGCTGGCGGATGCCATCGTTGAAGTCACCGAGACCGGCAGCACCATTCGGGCCCACGGCCTCAAAATTATTCATGAACTCATGGAAACCAATACCCAGTTGATCGCCAACCGGGAGGCCTATCGGGATGAATGGAAAAAGCAGAAGATTTCCCAAATTATTCTGCTTCTCAAAGGGGCCTTGCGGGCGGAGAACATGGTGGCGCTCAAAATGAACATCCTCAAACGAAACCTTGAGGAGATTATCGAGATTCTCCCGAGCCTGAATGCGCCCACCATCGCTGGGCTTCACCACTCCGGCTGGATATCCGTTGAAACCGTTGTGGATGCCCGGCTGGTGAGGGACCTTATTCCCCAACTGATGCACGCCGGCGCCCAGGGAATCATTGAGTACGCCCTGAACAAGGTTATCTGAGACTGACATTAAATCGAGAATAAACCCATGAACAGAATCACCGAACGGACCCGAAACATTCCCCCCTTCATCGTCATGGACGTGCTGGAAAGAGCCCACGAACTGGCCAGACAGGGCCGTGACATTATCCACCTGGAAATCGGTGAACCTGACTTCAAAACACCCGAGTGCATCTGCGAGGCGGCCCGGGAAGCCATTTCGAGGGGCGAAACCCATTATACCCACAGCCTGGGACTACTGGAACTGCGGGAAGCCATCTGCGAGCATTACTATGATAAATACGGCGTCAGTGTTGATCCGGATCGCATCCTGGTGACTTCGGGCACCTCCCCTGCCCTGTTCATGGTCTTCTCCGCCCTCCTCGAGGCGGGGGAAGAGGTGATCATGACCGATCCCCATTATCCCTGCTACCCCAATTTCGCGGAATTTCTGGGGGCCCGGCCCAGCCGGGTAAAGGGCTATGAAGAAGACGGATTTCAGCTTCGGCCGGAAGCGGTCAAGAAAAATATCGGGCCGAAAACAAGGGGCATCCTCATCAATTCTCCTTCCAACCCCACCGGAAACCTGCTTTCCAGGGATCGAATGGCGGAAATTGCGCAACTGGGCCCCCCCATCATATCCGATGAGATTTATCATGGCCTGGTCTACGGAGAAAAAGAGCATTCCATCCTTGAATTCACGGAGAATGCCTTTGTGTTAAACGGGTTTTCCAAGATTTTTGCCATGACCGGATGGCGTTTGGGCTATTTGATTACACCCCCCCCATTCATTCGGCCCTTGCAGAAAGTACAACAGAATTTTTTCATATCTGCGGGAAGCGTTTCCCAATGGGCCGGTATTGCCGCCCTCAAGCATGCCCACAAAGATGTTGAGCGGATGCGGGCCGTTTATGACGAACGCCGGAAATACATGATCAAACGGATTCGGGAATTGGGTTTCGGCGTTGCCGTGGAACCGGCAGGCGCCTTTTATATGCTGGCCAATGCCCGCCACCTTTCTGAAAGCTCCTATGATCTGGCCTTTGAAATCCTCGAAAAAGCCGGTGTGGGCGTATCGCCCGGGATCGACTTCGGGCAAAACGCCGAAGGCTATATCCGTTTTTCTTATGCCAATTCTCTTGAGAATATTCAGGAAGGGCTAAACCGAATTGAGCTCTTTTTAAAGGACAGAAGCGCTAATGGCTAACCGCTAAAAGCCAACAATCCCATGGACGTTGAATTCATCAAAAGTGCTTTCGAGAAAAAACACTATCCACCCCCTGACAGGCCGGAGGTCGCCTTTGCGGGAAAATCCAATGTGGGCAAGTCTAGCCTTCTCAACACCCTTGTCAATCGGCGAAAACTGGCCAGAATCAGCAGCACCCCCGGCAGAACTCAGGCCATTAATTTCTTCCGCTTCGGCAAAACCCTCTACCTGGTGGATTTACCCGGTTACGGCTTTGCCAAGGTGCCCACCAAGATCAAAAAATCCTGGGGACTAATGGTGGAAGAATACCTCCGAATACGGGAAACCCTGAAAGCGGTGGTGGTGATACTCGATATTCGCAGAGACCCTTCATCAGGGGATGAAGACCTTATCAACTGGCTGAATCATTATCATATAGAACCGATCCTCGTACTGACGAAAGCGGATAAAATTTCCCGCCAGCAAACCAAAAGAAGAGCAGACCTCATTACCGGCAGCCTGAAGGATGTCTCATTTACAACGCCTGTTATTTTCTCATCCCACACCCGACAAGGGGTGAAGGAATTATGGGAGATCATCAACGAAACAGCACTCCCTCAAACAACCTGACTTCATCCACGTTTGAACATTCAAACAGAGGACGTCATGAAATGTCCACGTTCGACAACCTAAAATGAGATATCTCCGGCGGCATATCCGCCGCGGTGATCGCCCTGCCCCTGACCTTCGGCCTGACATGCGAGGGATCTTCCTTGGGTTATTGTTTCCCGCTGTCTCCCAACAGCTATTTTAACTTCTCGGACAATGCGGAGATTGAAAACGGCTTCTGAACAAATCCCTCTGCGCCCGCATCCAGGATCTCCTGAACCGGGCCGTCCAGGGCGTAACCGCTGCACACAAGCACCTTCATTTCGGGTCTGGCCGCCATGATGAGCGGATACAGCTGGTTCCCCGTCAGATCGGGTAGTTTGATATCCAGGAGGGCAAGGTCAATCTTTTCATCAAGTTTTTCTGCCATCTCAACAGCCTTTTCCCCGGTGGCTGCTTCAAAAACACGGTACCCCAATCTTTCCAGGATTGTCCGGGTCATTTCCATCACCGATGCTTCGTCTTCTATGATCAGGATGCTACCCTGTCCCATGACCGGTTTCACCTCGGGTTCCCTGATGAGCGCTGTGCCGGGGGCCTTGTCACCCGTACCTACAGCGGGCAGATAGATCCGAACCGTGGTCCCCTTTTCCAATTCTGAATCCACGGTGATGCTGCCGTCGTGGTTGGTGACAATGCCGAAAACGGCAGCCATGCCAAGTCCCCGACCGATGAAGTGGGTGGTGAAAAAAGGTTCAAATATCCTGCTTACCGTCTCCTCATCCATACCCTTCCCATCATCCTCTACCGTAAGGGTTATATAAGTCCCCGGGGCAAGACCCGGATGGGTCTTTACAAAGGCCTCGTCAAGCTGTTCTTCCCCCACAGAAATCCGAATACACCCTTTTTCCTCAATGGCATCGTTGGCGTTGGCGACAACAGCCGACAACACCATCTTCATCTGGGTGAAATCGAGGCTTACGTCCATGGTGGTTGAGGGCAGATCCGTATGCAGCTGCACTTCGGGATTCAATGCAGATTCAATTGAGGGTAATGAAGCTTGCACAAAATCGCTCAGGGAAACGCTCCGGGAATGGTATTTTCCTCCCCTGGCATAGGCCAGCAACTGGCTGGTCAGATAGACCACATTCCGGCTCGAGGTCTTCATGGTCTTCAAGTCCGCGGCCGTATCCGCATCTTCCGCATATTTTAATTGAAGAAGCTCAATCCGCCCGATGATGGGGGTCATGGCGTTATTGAACTTGTGAGCAATACCCCCGGCCAGAGTGGCAATGGCCTCCATCTTCCGGGACTGCTGGAGTTGGGATTCAAGCCGGGTTCTCTCTCTTTCAGCCTGCTTCCTGTTTGAGATGTCCCGGTAGATGACAAAGTTTCCAACTTGCACATTGTCAACGACAAAATGGGCGGAACGCAGGGACACTTCGAACCGGGTGCCATCCTTTTTCCGGCGCACGGTTTCCTCATTCAGGGTTCCACCCGAAGCCACCCGCCGACGGTAAAATCGAGACTCTTCCAGCCGATCCGGAGTGCCCACAAGTTCGCTGATGTTCTGTCCCAGGACTTCTTTCTCAAGATATCCGAACATCTCAACAAACTGGGGGTTCACCTCCGTAATGGTCCCTTTATCATCAAATACGGCAATACCGTCCGGGATATTATCCACCAGCCCTTCAAGATATGCCTTTTTGAACTGCAGCTCCTCTTGAACCTTTTTTTTGTCATCGATTTCGGTACACAGTTGCGCATTCCGCGTGCGCAGTTGTTCCCTCATGCGACCGATTTCACGCCCCATCAATGTGAAACAGGATAATACAAGGGAAAAGGAGAACCACACAATAAGTTCATTTTTCACATTAATAATCTGTGGATGAAATGTGTATAGGAGGCCGATCACCGCTCCGTATAGGATGATGGCGTAAAGGCTCAGATAAATGAAATCCTTGAAAGCCAGGCGCAGGAAACCGAAGAGCATTCCCACGAGGAACAGCATGAGAACGACCGGACGCAACCCGTCCAGGAAGTAGACCGACGCCATAACGCAGGTTGCCGACCACAGTATCTGCGCAAAGGTCAGGCTTGGGTCGGAGAACCGCTTGTTGAAACCTGTCCTGATGATGAAAAAGAATGTAAAGTGCCCAATGAACAGGAGTATTGAGAAAACAATAAATCCGGTGAGTGAAAGCCGGAAAAGCCCTCGATAATACATGGCACAGCATATGATAATGTGCGTTCCAGCCACAATGATGGCCAGGATGTTCCGTTGAACTCGCAGCGCCTGGCGCGCATCTTCCTTAGGTACGATTGAAAACATTGCTCTTGTGTATCCCCATCTTTAATGTTGGCAAATGTATCTTATCAGGGTTGCGTCGGCCGAAGAAAGTCTGTCAGCGGTGCTTCCCTTCACTGCTTGCGCTTTCACCGGTTGTCAATTTCTCAATCATCCTAAAGACGATTTCCTTTTTGATGGGTTTGGTGACATAGTCATCCATGCCGACGCCAAGGCATATTTCCCGGTCCCCCTTCATGGCACTGGCCGTCATTGCCACAATTGGAATCGTGTCAAACCCTTCCTCCCTGATGGACCGGGTTGCCGCCAGCCCGTCCATTTCCGGCATCTGAACATCCATGAAGATCAGGTCGAAATCCTCCGGCGAATCAGTGAATTTCCTGACCGCCTCCTGACCATTCACGGCAATAACCACGCTGTGGCCCATTTTCTTCAACATGATACCGGCAACTTTCTGGTTGACGATGTTGTCTTCAGCCAACAGTATGCGCAGTTTCCGGTCCGCTACTGCCTCGCAAACCCTGTTTTCTTCGGGAAGGGAATAGGTAAATTCCGTGAATCGATTGTATTCCTGGATAAATCCATTCATGTACGCGACGAGTTGTTTAATTGCCCTCAGTTAAACCACGGGCTACGCCCGTGTGACCCTAAAGGTTCTACCTTAACAGCGAGATGGCCTTTCCCCAATAAACATTTCGCCAAAAACCTCCATTATTGAAAATTTGGAGAATGGAGGCCGTGGCATCTGAATGGGGTAAGCGAATGAGCCTCCAAAAAAAGTTGGAGAAGGACCAACAGTATTTTTATCGAAGCACTCAAGCAGCAAGAAGGGCTTTTTTGCCCCCTTCGAGGGGGCTTCCTCATACCACGTCCTATGGGCGTGGTTGCTGATTTCATTATCAGGATAACCGGAGGGCAGATCCAATGGCACCGGCGCCTTCCCGTTCAGGATTGAATAGACGGCTTCGGTGATCCTATCAATGATTTTCTCATCCACGGATAGCATTTCAGGCCACCTGCTCAGGCAGAAATATATCTTCTCCACATATTCCCTCTGGTCCCGCAAAGCCATCCTCACAGCGCCGGACCCTCCCTGGGAATAATATTACCCCTGGATAGAAACCGACAGACTTCCCTGGGGGAAAGGCCGAGTTCGAATTGCCACAGAATGCCGCCATGAGAGATGACCGGGCTCGAAGCGCTGCCACCTGAAAGAGAAGTGTTTTTCCACAGGCGGGACTCGGTCACCAATTCAGGTATTTATTCGTCAGAAGGACTTTATAAAAAGAAGAGGTTTTAATCCACTTCTTTTTCCTAATTTCTAACATATTTAATCATTGGACTTTTCAGAGTAAAACGTAAACATAAAATGATATTTTTTTATTTAAAGTCGAGCATTGTAAACTTTTTGGGATCGATAATTGACACAGCCTTTTAATAGGAGTAACTGTTTCCTATAAAACCAAGCAAAGTCAAACGAGGCATTATTATACACAAAGGAATAAGTTTTAGGGAAATAAGGGGACACAATGGGGATTTCCGGGGACATGATACTGTTTTAGTCAGAATGTATAGGAAATTAGTATTGTCCCCAGATTTCGTATATCAAAACGCCAGCGATTCAGAAGGTTTTTCTCATGAGCATTCATATCATTTTTCATGAACAATATTATAATTCAGACTATGCAGATGATCCTGCAGCTCTTCCGGGCCGCCTGGAAGGGATTATGGCGGTTATTAAATCCAAGCCGGACATGTATCACATTAAAAAGCCAGAACCGGCTTCAGATACGGATATATTGAGGGCTCACGGTAAGGGTCAATTAAATATTATTAAATTCAATTCCCTTCGATACGAATTGGCGGCACTGGCAGCCGGAGGTGCCATTAAAGCGGCCCAAACCGCTTATAAAGGAACCCCAGGCTTTGCCGTGATCCGGCCACCGGGGCATCATGCCTCAGCCAATTCATGCTGGGGATTCTGTGATTTCAACAATATGGCCATCAGCCTGCTCAAACTATATTCCGAAGAAAAAATTCAGACTGCCTTTATCCTGGATTTTGATTTTCACACCGGAGACGGTAATATAAACATACTGGAAAACAGGAAAGACGGATTTAAGGTCACGATTCTTAATCCTGACTCAGTAGACAGGATAAATTATTTGAGTGAGGTCGAAAGAGTCATGGACAATTTGACCGATGCAGATATTCTGGCGGCATCTGCAGGGTTTGATCATGGAATTGAAGACTGGGGAGGTCTTCTTTCCACAGAGGATTACAGGGAACTGGGCCGCATGATGAAACAAACAGCCGAGCGGCTTTGCCAGGGCAGGCGGTTTGCAATCCTTGAAGGCGGATACAACCATGCTGTTCTTGGGCTCAATGTAAATTCATTTTGCGAAGGGTTTGAATAATCTGGATGTCCCTTTGTAAAATGCTGTAGAACGCTCTTTTAAAGAACTTTCAGGCTTTACCAATCAATTTTCCTTTGGTTTTGATAAATTTAAAATAAAAATAGAGGCGTCTACTTTTGCCCTTCGAATTACCGAACTCCGGGGACATCTAAACCATTAAAAATGAAAAAGATAAAAGCATAACAAAGCTAGTACAATCGACGAAAAACCGTGCGGCTGATTAGCGGCACTGTTCAAATGAACCCATTATAATCTTAAATAAGTTAAAGAATTGAGCGGATTTCAGGGAAGTTCAAGGTAGGGTAAGTTCCATAACGATAGAATCAAATGGCCCCCATAATAAGGATCGTTTTGGAGTGAACCCCAGTTTCCTGTAAACTGCAATGGCGCGTTTATTATCGGATCTGACACGCAATTCAATAGTTTTTATTGCTTTTGATTTTCTGGCCCAATCCAGCAATGCCCCCATTATGTCGCTGCCAATCCCCAACCCCCAGTTCTTTTTTGAAACAGAAAAGGCAAATTCTCCTGCACTTCGAAGTCTTTGCCACATATTAGATCTGAAGGCCAGATATCCCACGACTTCATCCTGTAACCAACCTATCAGAAGTGCATGATGCTCTGAATTCCGGCATTTTCTGATATGCTTTTTTTCATTGTCCACTGAAATATTATCAATCCCCTCATCAAACGACAGAAAGCTGCTGTCCTGTCTGATCTTATACACATAGCGGATCAGGTCGCCGGCTTCATTTTCCTGTGCCTCCTTTACCAGCAGTATCTGGTCGTTTTTGATGACGGATTTTTTTTGGTATAATTCCGGTGTGGCATTTTTGACTTTGACAAGGTCAATTACAAAGCTCAACAGGCTTGCCAGTTTCATTTTAACAAGGCTGTTGAACAAAGCCGTCTGTTCGAAATCTCTTGCATAAACAGCACTGTAGTTCGGTGTATGGACGGATATCTTTAGCATGAAAAACTCCTTGTCTTTGAAGTTATTTTTTTTCTCCTTTAAAAACTCTTCAAACATCTGTCCAAGGAAATCCGGGTAACCCCAGGTGCAACTATTTTTTTTTGTAAAGTTATTGTTCAATAGTTTGATTTATATAATATCGTGTTGACCATACAATTGTCACTATGGTATTATCACCGATAGTTTGCCTATATCTAATATGCATTTTGTTGATTTTTTTGTGGGGAGAAATAAAATGGGGAAAAATAAAGGGCCTGTTGAACAGTCGATGCATGAAAGAGAGAAAGAGCTAAACTGCTTATACAATGTAGCAAACTTAATGATAGATCATGAAAAATCATTAGAGGAAATTTTTAATGTAATTGTTGGTTATCTTCCCCCTTCATGGCAATATCCCGATATCGCCTGTGCAAGGATAACCTTTAGGGGTCAGGAATATGTTTCTGCTGGTTTTAAACCATCAAGATGGAAACAATCCGCTAACATTTTTAATGGAAGTCAAAAAGCTGGGTGCATAGAAGTTTACTACCAAAAAAAAAGGCCGGTTATGGATGAGGGGCCATTTCTAAAAGAAGAACGAATATTAATAGATACAATAGCCTGCCAGGTTGGGAACGCATATAAGAGAATCAAATTAGAGGATACCCTGAAGGAGAGAATAAAAGAACTTAGCTGTCTTTATGGTGTGTCTAACATTATAGAGAAGCATAACAGTGATTATAATAAAATTTTACAAGGGATTGTTGATTTGCTTCCAGCTGCATGGCAGTATCCAGGGATAACCTGCGCAAAAATCATATTAAACATCGAAGAGTTTAAAACTGATAATTATAAAGATATGCCATGGAAACAAATTGCCGAAATAAAAATTGAACATCAGAGAATAGGCCTTATCGAAATTGCATACACAAAAGATATGCCTGTGTTTGATGAAGGGCCATTCTTAAAAGAAGAAAGGCTATTAATCAATGTTCTCGCAGAACGTATCAGTAACGCTGTTAAACGTATCAGGGCGGAAGAAGAACTTGGAATTGAAAAGATTGCCTTAGAAAATAAAAATATTGCTTTAAAAGAAGTTTTAAAAAAAGTACATGAAGAAAAAAGAGAAATAGCAACGAGAGTGCAGGCAAATGTTGAAAAAATTATCATGCCAATTTTTTCTATTCTTGAAAAAAATGCAAATTATAATGATGCTTCAGTTTTAAAGTTGCTTAAAAAAAACCTTGAAGAGGTTACTTCCCCATTCACTAATGCAATATCAAAAGAATTTGTAAGCCTGTCACCAGTGGAAATCCAAATATGCAATTACATTAAAAACGGATTTTCAACAAAAGATATTGCACAGTTGAGAGGAATTGCAGTTGCAACCGTTAGCCGACACCGTGAACATATCAGGGAAAAACTGAACCTGAAAAACAAAAATATTAATCTTGTAACCTATCTCAACAGTTTTAAGATGGAAAAAGAATAATACAATTTATACCGATTATCGTTTCGGATCGAATAGAGATTTGAATACCTGTCGCAGTCCTGCTTTTCTATATTAAAACTCCATTATTTTAGAGTTTTCAAAATTTTTTATATTCAAATTTCCATTCAACTTGATACTTCAAAAACACGATTCCAAGTGGTCATTCGGTTGTGTGAAAATATTGAAATTAGCATCTTAATCATCCCCATTCAAGATTGCATCATCAGGTAGTAAAAAGTGAGTCTTTTGTCTATTTTTAAACCCTTTTTTCCTACCTTATTTCAATGGGGACTGGTATTTCAAAGACTCAGTCCAGACAAATTGAAGGCACCCCTATATATGGCGTATAGCATTTTTTCAGTTTTGAAATTTTGATTCCACTATATGAGCCTCAACCGCTGTTACAAGCCAATCCTTCACTGTAATTTTTATAATATATATAAATAATAGCAACGCTTAATTTTCAACAAACAATCTCTGTTTTTTCTTGAAGTACTATCGTTTAATGATGGTATAAAGTAGGACTCTCTAAAATCAGAAATGAGCCAGTACTGGGTAAAAAGTAAAACTCAGTTCTAATCTTGATTGATCCAACTCATAATTTGATCCTTAGACTTTGGTAATGGATTTGACTCCATTCGTTCCCATTTGCCAATAGAAGTCGGGGCAACTTTAAGTTGTTTTGCAAGCTGTTTAATAGACAAAAAGCTTTGCATCCTGGTTACACGTAATTTTTCACCAAGTGTATTGTGTTCTTTAGGGTAGGAGACATTATTTTTAAAGCAAAAACCCCAAAATTCTTTTTCAGGCATGAAACCATTTACATGAGGTTTTAAAAATTCAACAACTGATTTTAAAATACGAGGCCTTGATTGAGATCTGTTCATCTCCAAGTTAATTACAGTCTGTTCACAAACTCCCAATTGCTTTGCAAATTGTTTGACCTCAAGGCCAAGGTCCATTCGGGTTTTCCGGATGAGATCACCAAGAGTTTTGATTTCAGCTGGGTAGCCATTGACAAAGATTTGTTTTGGAATTTCAAGAGTTAGATGATATATATTTTGGGATGAGAGTGCATCCGAAAAGTATAAGTTCTGTCCCGCACGGCTGTCCAAGAAGTAATCGCCACCAATCGAAAGCTATAGTGCGGAACTGAGAGATATAGTGAGTTTTTCAATTCTTCAAATTTTTCAAACTTCCTTCTCGAATACCACTCGAAACCTTACAACTTCAGATAGTTATAAAATAGTTGTTATTCTGTCCCGAATCCTACTCGAAATTAGGGTAACTTAAGGATCTGTTCAAATATTATTGAGTTTTGTTGAATAGGAATACTATTGATTATCCTATCCTTGAGCGTTGAGTACCAGTCATAACTCAAGAATACATATGATATCTCATCAATTCAATGGGGTGAGGTACCTTGACAGTATCTCAGCATATCAGATGAATTAAAGATGCATTAATAGTGAAAACACTTATGTCGAATCAGTATATACCCTTACGCTCAGTAAAATGTATAAGTCAAGGAAAATCTATTTTTTTGGTTTATTGGGCATTTTTGGGAAATCTGCGAGGGAAATCCTTTTCAAGGAAATGATGGAGAAATTTTCTTGCATATGTACAGTACATGGTTTATTCTATGTACATGTTTTTCTCTCGTATTTATCTCAAGGAGTATCCCGGATGGTAGCCATGTCTTTAACCTCGCTTAGAGGGAAACTGTTTAAAGTTGTGGACGAAGTGATCCGGACCGGCATACCGGCGGAGATTGAGCGGAAAGGGCAGCGGGTCAAGATTGTTCCCGAAACAAAAAAAAGCAAACTGGACAATCTAAAACCTCATGACTGTATTGTCGGCGATCCGGATGACCTGATTGCATTGAAGGTAGCCCCATGGCACGAACCCGACCATCTGTAGTCTACATGGATACGCATATCGTGGTTTGGCTTTACGCGGGGTTGACGGAAAAACTGTCCGAAAAAGCAAAATTCGCAATCGAAGAATACCAGGTCCTGATTTCTCAACCGGTCAAATTGGAATTGCAGTATCTATTTGAAATAAAACGAATAAAGAACAGGCCTTTAACCCTTATTAACAGCTTGTCAAAGTCGATCGATCTCAGGGTTTCGGACTGTCCCTTTCATAAGATTGTGGATGTCGCGCTCAAGATATCCTGGACCAGAGATGTCTTCGATCGATTGCTCACCGCCGAGGCTATCGCTGAAAATGCGGGCTTCATTACCGCCGACAGAGAAATCAGGAAGAATCTCAAACAGGCCATTTGGTAGTCCCATTCATCTTTCCCACAACCTTTAATGAAACTAAGGGCTCGCGCAAAGATATTTGAAATTTGCTTTTTCATGAATTTAGAATTGGGTGAAAATCAATTCCACGGGAAGCTGAATCACCCGGCGGCCAGAAACCTGTCCACCTTGGATTTGATCAGCATGGAGATAAGTTTGCCTGAGCCCAGTTTACCGCGAGCCTTTCCCAGTTGAATGGCCGCCTGCACCATGTCCCTGGGAACCTTCATCTGTTCGGATTCAGGTCTGCGGATCAGGGTTAAAGCGTCGGCAGGACAGGTGGAGACGCAAAGCCCGCAGCCAATGCAACGGTCCCTGTCAAGAACCACGTGATCCATTTCAATTCGCAACGCTTCCATCTGGCATCGATCAAGACAGGTTTCACAACCGATGCAGGCATCGGGATTGGTCGTGACAACAAAGGCTGCGGCAGCCATGCTCGCGGGTTTTTCATGGCGCTTGTATGCTTTCAGCACTTGGCAGCAGCAACCGCAGCAGCAGCAAATATTCAGAAGTTCCCGGGTATTGCCCGGCTGAAGCACCAGACCGGCCTCATTGGCCCTTTCAAGGATATCCAATGCTTCCTGTTGGTCGATGACCCTGCCGATACCGTTTCGCTGGTAATAGTCAGCCCCAACGCCGAATACGAGGCAAGATTCCTCCGGTTTATCGCAACCGTGACCGGTTATCGTTTGTTCTCTCCGGCAAATACACGGTGCTACCAAAATTTTGTCCTGTGTTCCCACCATTTCCTCGGCTTTCTCATAGGGAAGGACCTCGGTGTGAACGCTGATACTACGGCCTACGGGGATCGTGCGCAATTGGGGCACTTTCCAGGCTTCTTCCGAAAGCATGGGGACATACGCGTTCATGTCCCGGATGAGTTCCGGGTCCAGGCTGTTTACGTGGAATTCCCAAATGCCGATAACGTATTGGGCGGCCATATATTGAAACGGTTTTCCGGCACGTCGGGGCGCCATTCTCAAAATGAGCCCCTGTTTGGCCATTTCCTCAAGGCGGCAGGCGGTATCCGCCACATCGCTCCCGGCACGTCCGGCAACCACACAGGGTTCTTCCGCAATGAGGGTGAGGTGCAAGGCAAGCGCCGCCTGCTCGGGGGAAAATAGACGCCGAAGTATCCGTAGCTCCACACCGCTTTCAGTCGGGGGAAAACCTCCCGGAAGGTTGTCCAGGTGCCGTGCCAATTTTTGGTAGATTTTTTCAGTCATTCAATTTTCTTTATGGTCGGCAGAGGTTATGGTACGAGAAATCAAATAGCAAATACGGTGGGACAGATGAGCAGTGTGCGGACCCGTAAGCGCGGTTCTGTGGGCAGATGGGGGCTTTTATAGCCCCTTCTGCCCGATCGAAAGAGTTTAATGCGTAAAGACGAGGATGTTCTCCAACAGTCGTGATTTACACCCCCCGGAAAATTGAGTCTTAGAAAATTCCCGATGCACGCGCAAGTAACAGCATATTCTGCTGAGCAGGTTGGGAAAGGTGTCCTTTTGAGTGAAACCGCTATTTGGCGGCAGAAGCTTTGTCGACCGCTGTGATCAGACCATAAGCCCCTTTATTTACAGCATTGTGCTTCACCAAAATATCCGTTGGGTTTACCTTCTTGCCGTAATAGGCATCGTTCAGACTGCCTCTGACTCCCACCACGGCACCATCCACAGACACGCCTCCGAAGAGCCCTTTGCTGCGTGAAAAGCTTAAGATATCCGCACTGAGATTGGCCGTGGCAGCCGCAGCCCCGACTCCAACCGGACCAACGGCAATCGAGCCATCCACGCCCAGTTTAAAGTTGTTCGACAAAAAGGCCGTGACTCCGCGATCGGTCATGGCTAACAGAATCACTTCAGAGGCGGATCCTCCGATCTGTAAGCCGAAACTTGCCTCACCCATGGTGTAAAAGGCGGGGCCAAACCACTTATTGGTCTTTTTGTCGCGCGCTAAAAACACCCCGCTCCCTCCGGATGCGCCCACGATAAAGGCTCCTTTAAGGACCGAAGGCGAAATGAAAACCCCTTTCGCCTTTTTTATCAGATCACGAAAACCGCCCATTTCCTTCCCGGTTTCGAAACTGTTGAAACTCATCTTGGCTTTTTCCACCAGATTCTGTGCATCAGTCGCATCATCTGCCAGGACAGGTACTGCGCCGACCAGAAGAAACATCCCTGCTAACAATACTGCCATTGGTGCAAGAAAAACCTTCGACAACGATTTCATCTCCATTACCTCCTTTTTCGTTTTCATGAATCTTCTCAGCCGATCATATTTCAGCTCACGCACCATGGTGAGGCGAAAAGATTCAGTTTTTAGTTGCTTAACATAAGCGCATTAGTCTTGCGAGTCAAGAAAAAGTGGAGAGTAGGCCGATGGGATTGTTTCAATCATTCCCAATCCCAGAGTTCGGAGAAAATCTCTCTGATCTGATTTAACTATCTGAAATGATTTGCATCTCTTTATTCAAATGGGTTAAAAGTCATTTTCGAGCCAATTGCAACACACCCCCTTTTTCTCGATCTCTGCGGCAGTCTCACCCGTTCTTAATAAAATGGGTTAATCCTCTGAATATTAAATATATTCCCGGGGTTAAAATTTTCGCCTTCCTTGATATCGAACAAAATTGAACATTTTGAAATTGGCTCTTTCAATTGGAATAATCCCGGAAACCGGGAAAATCTATTGTCTCTGCTTACCCGCGTTATACCCCTGTTGATACGCACTCTTCTCCGATTCCTTATGCTTACCATAGAGATACCCGCCTCCGGCGCCGACCGCACCACCGATGGCGGCGCCCAGGCCCGCATTTCCGGCAATGGCGCCGATAATGGCACCACCGGCAGCGCCCATGGCGCCGCCGCTGAGGGTCCTCTGTCCCGTATCGCTCATTCCCGCACATCCACCCAGTACGAGGCAGGTAGCAATCATCAATGCAATTACAGTTTTCGTCATTTCAATCTCCTCTCTCATGTGGGTTAATTCAGGGTTTACAGGGGTACGTCTCGATGAGGAAGCGGAACCACGTCTCAACGGGTTCATCTTCCATGTATTGCGGATGTTTTTTTACCCAATCCATGAACATTTTCCCCACTTTGGATCGCGGCGGCGGCGGATCGGGGGGGCAGACCATGGGGTTTCCTTTCGGACCCGCATTTTCCGCCACATGATAGTGATAGGCCCCCACCAGGAAACCGACGCAGAAACTGACGGCTTCCCTCTGGAGTGGATCGCTGCTGGGTGCGGTACACAGCTCCACCAGATCTCCCGTGGTGTCAAGTTCAAAATCGTCCTCCGATACGGCACCCGCCCATCCCGGAGCACACAAAAGCGCAACGAGTACCAGAAACATCCATTTCCCTCTCATCATAAATTCCTCCTTTCATGGTCTAAGGTCGGCGGGACGTTTTGCTGAAAAATATTTTCTCCGACCGACCCATGGTTTACCGTTAATGCCGGAAAAGAATCGCTTTCTTCAACCACATAGGCTTTGAAGGAATGGTTTGTCAAGACAATATCCTTTCCCAAAATCGTTCAAAGGGTACAGGGGAGAATTGTCAGGGGGCAGGATGAAAAAGGTCCTGCAATGCACTCAAAAGATCAGGGTATTGAAACTGAAACCCCGCCTTCAGCAACTTTTCGGGAACGACCCGCTGACCTTTGAGCAACACATTACCGAATTCCCCTTTGACCATACGGATCACAAAACCCGGCACAGAGGGCATGAACGTGGGTTTTTCGAGAACTTTCCCCAGAACGTGCGTCAACTCTTGATTTCGAACAGGCCCAGGCGCCGTGCAGTTGAACGGCCCCGAAAGATCTTCCCGTTCCATGAGGAACAAAAAGATACGCACCAGATCCATCTGATGAATCCAGGAAAACCATTGTTTTCCACTGCCCAACGGGCTCCCGAGGCCTTTATTAAAAACCGGAATCATTTCACCCAGGGCGCCACCGCCCGATCCCAGAACGATACCGAAACGACACCGCACCACCCGGACACCCAGCGCTTCAGCCTTTAGGGCCATCTCCTCCCATTCTCTGGCCACGGACGCCAGAAAATCGTTTCCAGGGGAACTTTCCTCGTTCAAAGTTTCATCCCCGTGAAACCCGTAGTACCCCACCGCAGACGTACTCAAAAGCGTCGTTTTCATGCCGTTTCGAGACGCGAGGGCCTCGACCAGATTCGTGGTGGTCTGAATCCGGCTGTCAAGAATACGGCGCTTTTCCGCTTCGGTCCAGCGCCTGAAAATGGAAGCCCCGGCCAGGTTGATAAGGACCTCATGATCCGCCACTTTTTCCTGCCAGGCGCCCCGCTCCATTGGATTCCCTTCAACCATGGAAACGCCTTCGGGCGTAAGGCGGTTTTTACGAATTTTCCGTGTTAACAGGGTTACCGTGTGTCCCTGTGTTATCAGACTTTTCGTGAGCATGGACCCCACAAAACCGGTGCCGCCGGTTACAAAAACCCGCATGGTAGATTTCCCCTGATAATTAATCACCCCCGCTGCCGATGAGCGACAGGGCCTTGTCGATCTTAAAAAAAACCAGAAAACGGGGCTTACCCTCTTCTTTTTCTGAGGCATATTTTCGGTTCCGCAGGGTAAACAAAAGCTCAGAGTCCTGCTCTTCCCCCGTCTTGGTGAGAAAAAGCCTTTTGCCCTTGTAACCCGGCCCCTCTTCCATAAACAGATAAGCGGCACCGTCGTTGCTTTGAAGATTGTGGTGGGTCAGGCGGTCCGCCATGATAAATGCCGCAGTGCCGTCTTCCAGAAAGTGAGGTTTGGCAAAAACCGCCATATCCACTTTCCCTTCTCCATCCGCTGTTGCGAGGATGCCCTTCCCTTTCGTCCCTTCAAAATAGTCTTTCAACGCCATCTTCATCTCCTTATTTTTACATCAAAACGCCACTGATCCCCTTCAAACCGATCCCTGTCATTCAGAAAAAGACCCTTTTTTTCCGTAAACGTATCAAATATAGGGTGGAATGCTTCACAGGTCAAGCGGCTTGCGGACTGGTATCGCCTATCCAGTGCCCTTCCACAAATGGCCAAGAGGTTCATCCCGCTATGACCGGCACCCGGTAACCGCTGAGGCGACTTTTCCAAAGATCAGCCTACATCTGCTTGAACAGGTGCATGCAGGATCGGCTGATGGTTAAGGATTCGGGCACATCTTTCAATCGGATGACCCCACGCCCCGTCACGGATCGGCTCACACCGGAAATGCACCTGACATTGACAAGGGTTCCTCGATGGATTTGCCAGAAAATATCCGGATCCAGCTGCGCTGAAAGGTTTTTAATGGACCGTTTGATGAGGGATTCCCCCGTTACGGTCCGCACAAGGGTATACTTGTCGCTCGCCTTGAAATAGCAAACATCATCCACTGAAATAAGCTGAATACGGTTCCCCTCCTGCACCTTGACCCATCGAAGACAGGTCTTCCGGTGGTCCTTGCCGGTGATCCCCGCTAACATTCGCTCAATGGCCGCCAGACTTTCCGTTGAAGGCGTTACGGATTTATGCAGGGTTTCCTTGAGCCTCAGAACGGTTTTTTCCAGTCTTTCCCGGGTAACCGGTTTCAGCAGGTAATCAACCGCTTCCGTTTCAAAGGCCTCCACAGCATACTGATCATAAGCAGTGACAAAAACCACCCGGCAGAAACCGATAATTTTTTTGGCCACCGCCATTCCCGAAAGCCCCGGCATACGGATATCCAGGAAGGCCACATGGGGACGTAACCGTTGAATCAATTCCAGAGCCGCCACCCCATTTTCCGCCGCACCGAGAATATGAAGCTCCGGCCAAACCATAGTGAGCTTTTTCAGCAGATAATTGCGAAGTTCCTCTTCGTCTTCAGCGATGATCGCGGTTGTTTGTGTCATATGGCATCTCAATGGTTGCTTTCAACCCTCTGGGTTGGTTTTCCGACAGGGTCAAACGGGCCTTATCACCGTAAAGGCTTTTCAATCGGTCCCGGATGCTGCAAAGCCCGAAACCGGCATCGCCGAATTCGTCAAACCCCTGGCCCGTGTCCGTTACCGATATTTTTAACCCTCCGTTTTCCCTGACCGCTGTAATGGCGACAATTCCGCCTTCCGTGGCCGGTTCAAGCCCATGCTTCAAGGCGTTTTCCACCAGAGGCTGTACCAGCATGGGAGGAATGACGTGGGCCTTTACGTCATCCGGAATCCGGAAGTGATATTCAAGACGGTCGCCCATGCGAATTTTCCAGATGTTCAGATAAGCGCGAATCATCTCCATTTCCTGATGAAGGGTGGTGTTTTCAGCCCTGGTTTTTGAGAGTGACACCCTTAGATAGTGGATGAGATCCGTCAACATAAGCCCGGCTTTTTTCGCATCCGTATCCAGCAGGGTCAATACCGTGCTCAGGCTGTTAAACAGGAAATGGGGTTCAATCTGGGCCTGAAGCATTTTGAGATGGGCTTCAAGAGCAGTTTTTTCACTGTCAAGCCGTTTGATACGCTCATCCTGCATCTGCCGTCTGGTTTCGGAAATCCGTTCCTGGGAAAAGAAAAAGTAGGTAATAATGGCGCCAAAGAGAATACCGATGGAAACCAACTGAAAAAAGAAAGTCGCTTTACCCTGAAACACCGCTTCCAGTGGAAAACCCGCAATGGCTGCGCCCAAAAGCGACCCCAAAGCAGCGCCTGCACCCATGGCGACCAGAATCATGAAAAAATGTCTCATCCGAGTGCTGGTGTCCACCAGAAAATGCCCGGCCAGAATAGCGCCACAGATGGACAGCCCGATGCATTGGGCGACAATGAGATTGACCGCAAAACCTTTCCCGTATTCCAGATGGGTCAAAAACAGGGCGATAACGGTGTTAAACAGGGCCGTCAGCAAAAGTGATTTAACGACGCGCTTTCGGTCCATCACGAGGCCCGGCATGTGGGCGCAGCCGAACATGGTTTCCCCTTATGTGATCACTGGATAATAGAGTTGATTGTATAAAATTGTAAATATACCTTTAAACTTCAAATAAGAAAAGGAAGATAACGTTTGGTTTTCCCCTGATACCTGAGATAATCATCCCCGAATTTTTCCATATTTTCATTTTCCTCAATCCGGGAAGCCAGAAGGAGAAAAATAAACGCGACGCCAAATGCCAGGATAGCGCCGGAAGACAGATGGTTTAACAGAAAGGCCAGTGCCAGCAGCATCAAACTGGTATAGAGCGGATGACGGATCCACCCGAAAATACCACGTTCAATCAATCGGGTGGTATCTTCCCAATCTTTTTGGGGTTGTCCGTACCGTTTCAATCCATAAAACCCGGAGATGGCCACCAGCCCGGAACAGAGCAGGAGGACTCCTGAAAGATACTGAATGCCGTTAAAAGGCCCATTCAGATGGATGTTGAGATACCCCAAAACCAGAAGCGCTTCAAACGCAAAAAACATGTAAAACCCGTGGCTTTCAGGTCGGCGCAATTCGGTTCTGAATTTCAAGAAAATCAGAAGCGCAATGCATGGGAAAATAATATTTTTAATCAAATTGTTATCCTCCTTTCTTAACCTAACTTATCGGGATATATCTCCTACCCCAAATCTTTAATTATTTCCACGAAAGCGGACTGTCCACTGCGGAGTACCCCGCCAAATCCGCCGCCCGGACTCCCCCAGGCTCCGGCCAGATACAGCCCCTTAACGGGGGTCCGGGTTTTGATGCGATCCATAAACGCATTGTCCACGGATTGTTCAAAACCGTAAATGGCGCCCTCCGGGTTGCGGGTATATCGCCAGTTGGTGAGCGGCGTGGCGGATTCGCTCACTTCAATCATGGAAGAAAGGTTGGGAACGACCTCATTTTCGGCCCTTTGAACGAGAATATGCTTCCATCGCTTTTTTTCCTTCCCATAGGCAGTCTTTCTTCCAGCCCGATAGTCGGCCTCGAATTTCCGCCAGGGCTCATAGCCCGAAAGGAAAAGAAGCATCAGTGTGGAAGTCCCAGGCTTGGAATAACCCTTGAAAATGTTATCATAAATACTCACGCTGAATCCCCCGCGATCCACTTCCCCTTTAACGCATGATTGATAATCCGCCTCGGGCCCTCTTCCTGACGCCACGTGGGTGGAAAACCCGGGGATTTTCCCGCGAATATCCCGGTTCAGCCCCAGCCACACAATAAAAGAAGACATGCTGGGTCTGTACCCTTCCAGTTTTTTCAGGTAATCAGTGGGTACCACACCGGAAGGCAGCATTGTTTTAAAGGTGGTCAACGCGCCGGCATTGCTAACGACATATCGAGCCGGAAACATTTTTCTTTCCGCGGTCCGAACCCCGGCGACGGCGCCGCCTTTCATCTCAATTTTTTCAGCGGCGGTGTCATAATGAAGGGTTCCACCCGCTTCCATAATGACCTCGGCCAGTGCGTTGCTGAGCGCCTGGGAACGTTGTTCGAAATAGTAGGAGCCGTTCTTGAGATACCCGCCGGTGGCATTGGCATAATAAAAGGCGGAGAGTTTCTCGGGGGGCAGTCCGTAATACCCCCAAAGGGCCGACAAGGCATTCCTGGCCTCCGGATTTTTAACGTGTTTATCCAGCATCTGGGACAACGTCTTCTTACGGATATCCCACATTTTGGGATATTGGAAGGGAAAAAGAAGCTTGATGAATTTGCCCTTTTTTTCACTCAGTTTGTTCACCTCTTCGGAAACACCGATCATTTCTTCAACAAATGACCGTATCCCATTTGCATCATTGGGAAAATTCCGGCTTAACATGTTGATGTAGGCATCGGGGTCTTTCTGGGGAACGGAAATGTCCAGCCCCGGACTCTTGAGCCGATATACCTCGGGAAGCGCCACCAGTTTCAGACGCTTGAGCACACCCAATTCAGAGAGACATCGGGAGGTGCCGTTGTTGTGAATGGCCGTGCCGTGAAGGGAGACTTCAAATGTAAATTTGCCCCCGGCACGGTCAAAAGCCGTGGCATATCCTCCCGGAATATTATGCTGTTCCAGGATGGTCACGGGAAAGCCGGCCCGGGCCAGGTATGCGCCGCAACACAACCCCCCCAGGCCCGCCCCGATAATCACCACCGGATACTCCGATTTTGGGCCTATGCTTTTGGCGAAGGCCGAAAACCGCTGCCGGTCCAGAGCCAAAGCGCCCGCCGTCATGGCGCTGATGGACAAAAAGGTACGTCTGGAAATTTTTTGCTTAAACATGATCGCCTCCTTGCGAGTTAAAATAAAATCGGTTGGCCTTGACGCTAATCATGGATAAAAATATCGTCCGCTGCAAATGGTGTGCGATGAAAGATCCGAATCAGGGTGTGAATTGTATCAGTGGAAGATGAGCTGAAAAGAGCTTGCAACATTGGAATCTCCAAGCCATAATATGGGCGGGTAGAAATCCGGTAGGACAAAAATCAAATTGATGGGTTTTAAGGAGAAATCAAATGGGAGATAACCAGGAAATTCTGGATGGACTGAAAACCGCCATGGAAGCGGAACTGACCGGTTTTAACTTTTACAAAATGGCGGCAGACAATGTGAAAGATGCCAACGCTAAAAAAACGCTGTCTCAAATGGCTGAAGAAGAAATGGGCCACTTTAAATATTTGCGGCATCAATACAAATCCGTGCTTGAAAAGGGAAACTATGACTTCGCCAGGGCATTCATCAAGAAGACTGAAGATGAAAACGAGAGCCCCATTTTCAGCGCCGCCATCAAAGATCGGATCAAGGACAGCCACTACGAGGTCAGTGTTCTGACCATCGGCATGAAACTTGAGATGGAAGCCATGATTTTTTACCGTTCCTGTGCGGAAAAAGCGGACTCAGTGGATGCCAAACAGTTTTACAATGAGCTTGCAGACTGGGAACAGGGGCATTATAAAGCGTTTGAAAATGAGTTGGACATGCTGAAAGAAGACTACTGGGCGGCCAACGATTTTATACCCATGTAATCGTCATTTGGAGGCGGCACATGAAAACCTTTTCCGGAAATATTGTGGATGTGGTGAACGGCGAGATTTTCCCGGGAACCATTGACATAAGGAATGGAAAAATCCATGACATAAAACGCCATAACCAGACCTATCAGCACTTCATCACGCCGGGATTCATTGACGCTCACGTCCACATTGAAAGTGCCATGATGCCGCCTTCCGAATTTGCTCGCATCGCCGTGGCCCACGGCACGGTTGCCGCCGTATGCGATCCCCACGAGATTGCCAATGTGCTGGGGGTTCAGGGTGTAAAATACATGATGGAAAATGCTGTCGGGGTTCCCATGAAATTCTACTTTTCCGCCCCTTCCTGCGTTCCGGCCACCAATTTCGAAACCAGTGGGGCGCGGCTGACCCTGGAAGACACGGAAACCCTTCTGGAAATGCCCGAAATCAAATTTCTGGGGGAAATGATGAATTTCCCGGGCGTCATTTATGACGACCCGGAGGTCTTGAAGAAACTGGAGATGGCAAAAGCGCACCACAAGGCCATTGACGGACATTCTCCGGGGCTGGGTGGCGATGATCTCAAAAAATATATTGCCGCGGGGATTACGACGGACCATGAGTGTTTCACCATGGACGAGGCACTGGAAAAGCTTTCCCTGGGCATGAGAATCCTAATCCGTGAAGGATCTGCGGTTCAAAACTTTGATGACCTGATCCCCATCGCGGATGAGCACTACCGGAACTGTATGTTCTGTTCGGACGATAAGCACCCGGATGACCTTCAGAAAGGGCATATCAACGATCTGGTCAAACGAGCCCTTGATAGGGACCTGGACAAAATGAAAGTCCTCCGGATGGCCTGCATCAATCCCGTGACCCATTACGGCCTGGACGTGGGATGCCTTCAAAAAGGAGACCCGGCGGATTTTCTCATCATCGATGACTTTGACCGGTTGCGGATTCAGCAGACCGTGATTCAGGGGGAAATTGTCGCGGAGAACGGCCGTAGCCTGCTGCCCCGGAAACCGGCCGGGATCATCAACCGGTTTGCCGCAAACCCCAAGAAACCGGAAGACTTTTCCGTGCCCCATAAAAACCGGCCGGTCCACATCATGGATGTGATTGACAGCCAGCTGATCACGCGTAAATCCTCTGACACATTGGAATCTTTAAACGGCTCTCCGGCATGTAATCTCGAAAAAGACATCCTCAAGATCGCCGTGGTCAATCGATATGAAGACCGTAAACCGGCCATCGGTTTTGTCCGAAACTTCGGTTTAAAACAGGGCGCCATTGCGGGTTCCATTGCCCACGACTCCCACAACATTATCGCCGTGGGGACCACCGATGAGGAGATTTGCAGCGCCGTAAACCTCATCATCGCCAACAAGGGCGGCATCTGTGCGGTGTGTGAAACAAAAAACATTCGGGAAATCCTACCCCTGCCCATTGCAGGACTCATGAGTGATAAAAATTTTGAGACCATCGCCCGCAAATATACCCGGCTTGACACCCTGGCAAAAGAGATGGGATCCACTTTGCACGCGCCGTTTATGACCCTCTCCTTTATGGCGCTCCTGGTTATTCCGGAAATAAAATTGAGTGACAAGGGGCTATTTGATGGCACCCGCTTTGAATTCATGGATCTTTTTTCTTAATTTCCTCCACCCTCACGGGAATCTCCTCCAGATCCAACCCCACCGCATCCCTGACGGCGTTCAGCACCGCCGGTGCAATGGGGACAACGGGCAACTCCCCGATCCCCTTGGCGCCCATGGGTCCCAAAGGATCCGGCACTTCCACGATAAGGGTTTCAATGGGGGGCGTATCGGTGGTTCGCGGCAAGTGATAGCGGTCAAAATTATCATTTTGAATGACACCCTCCACCACGTTGATCCGTTCCTTGAAACACCAACCCAGACCCATGGCCACCCCCCCCTGCACCTGCCCCACGATCCCGGATGGATTGATGGCTTTCCCCACGTCCTGGGCCACCGCTACCTTTAAAACGCGAACACGCCCGGTTTTCTCGTTGACCGCCACCGCCACCGCCGCAGCCACATAACCCAGTGACGGTAAAATACGCTGATCAGGCCCGATTTCCGTGACGATTTGGGGGGGAAACATGTTTTTCACCGGAGGCGTATAGATTTCGTTAACGGTGGGCAATTGACCCGACCCCGCACATTTTTGCGCCAGATCCTCAAAAGAAATAAACGCTCCGTCATGGCGTTTCTCCCCGACCCCATCTGTTTTCAATACCAGAGAATCCAAAGGTTTTTGGAGCACCTGGGCCGCTGATTGGACCAGTTGTCTCTTGAACTTCACCGCGGCCTGCAAGATGGCGCCGCCCGTTAGAAATACCTGCTGGCTGGCGCTGGTGAGCATTCGTGAGGTGGTATGGTCCGTGGATCCGGGGATAATCCGAATCCGGAGCATTGGTAAATCCAGCGCCTGGGCCGTAATGCGGCTCAAGGCATCCACCAGGCCCTGACCCAGTTCGCATCCTCCGGTATACACTTCAAAAATCCCGTTTTCGTCCAGGCGAAGGGTCACATCCGTGCTCCCCTCGGGAATCATGGTGGGGGTGCTGCTGTTTTTATACCCGGCGGCAAGACCAATCCCCAGCTTTTCCCCGCTTGGAACCCGCACGTCCGAGCGCATGGCCTTAATCACCGGCAAAAGGGATTCCAGGCACGCTTTCACCCCCACATCAGCCCCCATGACCTGACCCCACTGGGAAACCTTGCCCATTTCCAGGGCATTTTTCATGCGCACATCCATGGGATCCAATCCCAGTCGGCGGGCCAACCGGTCCATCTGACATTCCATGGCCAGGCACACCTGCGGAACCCCGAAACCGCGCATGGCACCCGATGTGGGGTTGTTGGTATAGGCGGCGGTGACTTTTACGTCCACATGATTTACCGCATAGGGTCCGGTGGCAAAAACAACGGCGTTTTCCACCACCGCAAGGGTGGCCGAATGATACGCACCGGCATCCGCAGTCCCGCTTACCACACAATGGGTGAGCCGACCCTTCCCATCAGCACCGGTTTCATAGTCCAGAACAAAAGGGTGTCGGTGGCTGTGAACCCGCATGGACTCTTCTCGGGTCAACCCCAGGCGCACGGGTCTTCCCATCAAACGGGTTCCCAGGGCGCAAAGGTGCTGGATGGTCAAGTCACCACGCCCGCCGAAAGCCCCGCCGGCCGGAAGCGTCCTGAGCCGGACCCGGTCCTCGGGCAGTTTACAGATGGCGGCGATCTGGTCCCGATAGCTGATGGGCGCCTGGCTGGCCGTAGCCACCACCAGGGTGCCATCCGGATCGAGATAGGTGAGACAGGCTTCCGGTTCCATGAACGCCGGGTCTACCATGGGGGTTCGGTACCGGCCTTTGATTACCACTTCCGCCAGTTCCCGACCCTTTGCAATATCCCCCTTCCGGCAGGTCAACCGGTGGGCAATATTCCCTTTGGGCGTCAAGCGAGGGGCATCGGGGGAAAGGGCTATTACGGGGTCAAAAACCCCGCTTAAGGGTTCATAATCCACCTTTAACCGGTTTGCCCCGTCCTCTGCGGCTTCGGGTGTTTCCGCCAGCACCAGTGCAACCGCATCCGCCACGGAACGGATTTCAGTTTCCGCCAGCACCGGCTGATCGGAAAAGATCACACCAAATGTCTTTTTTCCGGGCAAATCCTTGTGGGTAATCACACGGGTTACCCCGTCCACTTGTTCAGCGGGTGCCGGATCAATGGATCGGATACGGGCACTTGGAAAGCGACTCCAGACCACTTTCGCCCACAGTTGACCCGGCATATGAAGATCCCGGGCATAAAGCAGCGCTCCGTTTACTTTCTTTTCCGATGCCCGGGTAACGCCCGCAAAACTGTAGTCGGGTTGTTTCAGCAGGTGCCGTTTGAAATGGGGGTCTGCCGCTGCCCGTACCGATTCAATAATCTTCTGATATCCGGTGCAGCGGCAGAGGTTTCCATGAAGCCCCCGCCGAATCTCTTTTTCCGTAGGATACGGGTTGTCTCTTAAAAGGCAACCGGCGCTCAATACAAACCCGGGGGCACAGTAACCGCATTGGAAGACCCCCAGCTCGGAAAAAGTTCTCCGTACCCGCAGTAGGGCTTCCGAACCTTTCCCGGATCGTTCAATCCCCTCGATGGTGATGACGTTCATCCCCTCCAGATGCCGGGGGTTCACCACGCAGGACCGCATGGGCGAATCGTTAATCAGAACCGTACAGGCACCGCAAACCCCCACACCACACCCGTATTTGCTGCCGTGAAGTGCCAGATCCCGCCGGAGAAATTCCAGAAGGCTCATCTCGCGGTCACCCGGAAAAACCACATCCCGCCCGTTCACCCTGAACAAAACCGTGGCCGGGGGCCGGCAATGAATCGGCATTCGGGCCGTTGTCAGCCCCATGCGCTTCAGGAACTGCTGTTGTGTGAGGAGCGGCATTTTTTTCTTCCAAAAAACAGGAAACGGGTAATTCAAATATGAAGGAGGTCTCGTTATTCAATCAAAGGGCTGAAAGGACCGGTACAGCCTCGGCTTCGATGATTCTTTTATCTGCGGTAACCAGGGTGAGATCATAAACCAGCGCCGTGGCGGCAAGGAATCGATCCGCCGGATCTTGATGGGGCAGATCCACCAGTCGACTCCGGATTGCCACTTCCCGATTAACAGGTGCTTCCCTGAAAGGGATTCGCAGAAAAATATTACGCACTGCTTTGATACTGTCACCTTGAAATAAAATGCGTTTCTTTTCAGTAAGCAACAAAATTTCCCAAACGCTGATCGGTGAAAACCAGAGTGTATTTTCGAGATCCTCCAATTCACGGACAACCTTACGGGGAAGTCGGTCAGGCTCAGAGATGCTCCAAAGTATGATGTGCGTATCCAGTAGCAGCTTCAATTGTTTAATACCTCCCATTCCTCTTCATCTGAGGCCGGCGATACCACATCACCCACAATTTTAAGCTTGTCCCTCATGGAACCCATCCAGGAATCCGTATTTGGGGGGGGGGGAGGTGGACTGACCAGAGCGATGGGCTCCCCATTCCGGGTCACCAATAAGGGCTGTCCGGTTTTGTTCACATCATCCAGTAAGCGAAGACATGTCGCCTTGAATCTAGAGATCGGGATTGTTTGATTCATTCTTATCCAGCTCCTTTCAGAGTTACTGTTAAAAAAATATTACCATAGTCAATGACTATAGTCAACTTATCATTTGGTTGCGCATCCAACGCATGGGGGTTAAAATCAGGTGCTCAGTAAAAAGCCGGCTTTGAGGGGTGAAAATCCCGTGAATTTGTGCAATCGATGCATCAGCGGTAGAGGCATACAGCTTGAAATTACAGAGAGATTGAGAAAAACGGTGTTTACCTCCCCTGAAGGGTGGGGTATAAGAAAAAAACAGAATGTCTTTTCCGTTTCACAAATGCCGTAAAAACCGCTTTGGTGCCCTGAAAATGAATACGCCGCGCTCATTAAAATCAGGAGAATGTAGATGAAAAGACGGCTCCTGTTTGACCTCTTTATCCTCAGTTTGTTTGTGTCGGCCCTGACGGCCGGGGGAATTCTGTATTTCTCCATGAAAGACTATGCCCTCAAGACAGCCAACACCGATGCACAACGGATCACCGACATGGTCGCGGAGCATATATCGACCGGCATCACGGAACATCAGCGGGCGGTTCAGCTGTTGGCAGGAAACGAATCCATTTTGACGGCCATCCGCACACCGAATCCCAAAACCCTGGACAGGGCCAACCGGCTGCTGGTGCATTTCAGAAAAATCTTTGACCTGGACGTCTGCTATCTGATGGACAGAGGGGGCAAGACCCTTGCCTCATCCAACTGGGATTCGCCCAAAAGTTTCGTCAACAAGAATTATGGTTTCCGGCCCTATTTCAAGAAAGCCATCAAAGGGCAACCTTTCATCTATATGGCCGTAGGGGTTACCACCAATAAACCGGGCATCTATTACAGCTGCCCCATAACCGGGACGGAAGACCCATCCCCTTTGGGCGTTGTGGTCATCAAGGATTCGGTGAATGCCCTTAAAAAAGCGGTCTCCCAGGGTGAAAACGGCTATATGATGTTGACCGGACCCCACGGGGTTATTTTTGTCTCCAACCATGATAAATGGCGCTTCCAGGTATTATGGCAGGTCCAACCGGGAACCCTTTCAGCCATTGCCGGGACCGGACAATTCGGAAGAGGCCCCTGGGACTGGACAGGCATCCAACGCGAGGGAAAGAATCAAGCGGTTGACGGCTCAGGAAGGACATATCGCATCCATAGCGCATCCATCGATCAGATGCCCCTGTGGCGCCTCTATTTCCTCCATGATATTCAGGAAATCCTGGTTTCCCTCTCCCTGCCGCTTCTGAAAAATGCCGGCTACGGCGCCCTCCTGTTCATCCTGCTGATTGGTGTCTCCGGCTTTCTATTGTCATATCTGAGAAAACAGGAGCTGAAAACCCTTACGGCAGCGCATCAGGAGACAAGATTGCAGAAAGCCTACCTGGAAAGCCTGGTGGAAAACATGCCGGAAGCGGTAGCGCTTTTTGATCAGACCGGCACAATCGAACGAATCAACCGGGGTTTTACGGAAATTTTCGGTTACCGTGACACCGAAGCCCTTGGGCGGAACATCAGCGAACTGCTTGCCCCCCCGGACCGCCTGAAAGAAGCCCAAGATATTCGGCAGCGCACTTTCGGGGGCGAGAGCATCAATCTGGAAACCATCCGAAAAGGAAGGGACGGTGAGCGTTTCAATGTTTCGCTTCTCTCCACACCCATCACCACCGAGGAGGAAACCCTGGGATACCTGGCAATATACCGGGACATCTCGGATCGAAAAGAACAGGAAAACGCCCTTCGGGAATCGGAAGATCGTCTCAAGACCATCCTTGAAACCGTTCAGGCCGGCATCGTCGTGATTGACGCTGAAACCCATATCATCACTGAAGCGAATCCCGCGGCCCTTTCGCTGATCGGGCTGCCGAAGCAGGACATTGTGGGAAAGATGTGCCACAGTCATATCTGTCCTGCCGAAATAGGCAAATGCCCCATTACGGATCTGGGTCAGTCCGTTGACAATGCCGAAAGGACTTTGTTAAATGCCGAAGGACAGGAAATTCCCATTCTCAAAACGGCTAAACCGTTCACCGCCTATGGCAGGCCATATCTTCTTGAGAGTTTCGTAGACATTTCCTCTCTTGTGCAAACGCGCATTGAGGCCCAGGCCGCCAGCCAGGCCAAAAGCGAATTTCTGGCCAACATGAGCCACGAAATCCGCACCCCCATGAACGGTATTATCGGCATGACGGAGTTGGCGCTGCAGACGGAACTTACCGATGAACAAACGGAATTCCTGACAGCGGTTAAGGATTCAGCCGACGCACTCCTCACCATTATCAACGATATCCTCGATTTTTCAAAGGTGGAAGCGGGTAAATTGGAGCTGGAGTCCATAGACTTTGATCTTCGCACCACCCTGGAAAATGCCATGGATCCCCTGGCGGTAAAAGCCCATGAGAAAGGCCTTGAACTGATCTGCCGCATCAAACCCGATGTTCCCACCGCCCTCAAAGGGGACCCGGTGCGACTTCGCCAGATCGTGGTCAACCTGGCCGGTAATGCCATCAAGTTTACGGAAACAGGCGAAGTCGTGGTCATCGTAGCCTTGGAAGAGGAGACAGATGGCAATATCCGGCTCCATTTCTCAGTATCCGACACGGGCATCGGCATTGCACCGGAAACAGTCTCCACCATTTTTGAAAGTTTCCACCAGGCGGATGGGTCGGTCACCCGCCAGTACGGCGGCACCGGTCTGGGCCTGGCCATCAGCAGACAACTGGCGGAATTGATGAACGGTCGAATCTGGGTGGAAAGTAAAGAAGGGGAAGGGAGTATTTTTAACTTTACAGCCCGGTTTACGCCGGGCGACCTGCCGGCGGCCCCCTTTCTACCGGCGGATACGTCAACCCTTCAAGGGCTTCCGCTGCTGATTGTGGACGACAACCAAATGAACCGCAAGGTTTTCATGGAAATAACCACCGCCTGGGGAATGAAGCCAAAGGCCGTATCCGGGGGAAAGGAAGCCCTTGGCGAGTTGAAACAGGCGAAAACCGCCGGCAACCCGTATCGTTTCCTGCTGCTGGATTTCCATATGCCGGATCTGGACGGATATGAAACCGTCAAAGAAATGAAAATCCAGGGCACGGCAGAAAACCTGAGCATTATTTTGCTCACATCAGCCGGGCGAAAGGGCGACGCCGCCAGATGCAGCCATATGGGTATTTCCGCCTATCTTCTGAAACCCGTAAAACAGGCGGATCTGCTGGATGCCCTCCACCTTTCCCTTGGACACGACAAACGAAAAGACGCCATCATCACCCGTTACACGGTTGAAGAGGTTCGCCGCAAACTGCGCATCCTGTTGGTTGAGGACAATGTGGTCAACCAAACACTGGCCGTCAAAATTCTGGAAAAAAGAGGGCACCGGGTGGTGGTGGCCGCAAACGGGCAGGAAGCCCTTGAAGCCCTCTCCCGGGAAAACTTTCACGTGATCCTGATGGATGTGCAGATGCCCGTGATGGACGGATATACGGCCACCCGCAAGATCCGTAAATGGGAAGATCAATCCAGAACTTCCGAATCCCACATCCCCATCATCGCCATGACCGCACATGCCATGAAAGGGGACCGGGGAAAATGCCTGGCCGCGGGCATGGATGATTACGTGACCAAACCCATCAAGCCGGAGACCCTCTTTCCGGTTATTGAACAGTGGACGGGAGGGGGTAGAAAGGGTTCAGGGGACAGTTTTCAGGGGGCAGGATGAAAAAGGAGTATTTTAATGAGAATTGCTGCTCAAAGTTCTTGGTTGTTGACAAAACAAACTACGGGGGATATCTTTACTGTAAAGAGTAAAGATCAGGGATTTGAGAGGTGAATCGAATGCAGCATGTGAGTAGGCTATCTACAAAAGGGCAGGTAACAATACCAGTGGACCTACGGAAGGCCATAGGTATAGAACCTGGCGATATGGTCGTTTATGAACTGCAGGGAAAAAGCGTGAAACTTAAAAGGGTCGATCCGTTTGACGCAGCATATCACGCAGCGGTGGCGGAAACTCTTGAAGAGTGGAACAGCCCTGAGGATGAAGAGGCCTTCAATGATCTGTAGACGATATGATGTGGTCACCGTCCCCTTCCCGTTTGTTGACAGACCTAAAACGAAAAACCGCCCCGCGGTCGTACTCAGTAGCAAAGAATTTAACAGAAGCAACCACACAATTCTTGCCATGATAACCACGAAAAAAGAGCCGGCATGGCCGGGCGACTCACAAATCAACGATTACGCCGATGCTGGTTTACGCCTCCCATGCCTGGTCCGCTTAAAGTTTTTCACGCTTGATAACCGCCTATTGCAGAAAAAGATAGGGCATCTGAGCGAAAAAGATTCAAACAAAATATCAAAGCATCTATGTTCTTATCTGGTTGCGCACGGATAGATTGCCGGTTTCATTTCCGCCAGCCGTAAACCGCTATTTCGTCTGCGCTAAGCCTTTTCTTTTCGGGGGCTTTTTTCATAAAGTCTTCTCTCCTGAAGTGTGGATTTCCAAAGCGTCACAAGGTGAATATATTCGCCTATCCCCCACTTCGGACCTTCACCTGATTTCGACCGGTCTCTTTGGCGCGGTACAGCGCCTCATCGGCCCGGTCGATGAGCTTCCGAATGGAATCCTTATTTCCGGTTCTGTTCTGTGTGACGCCGATGCTGATGGTAATTTGAATGGGACCGGTCCGCCATGGTATCCGGTTTTCCACCACCATCCGCCGCAGCCTTTCACAGGCAGCGCGCGCCCCTTCCAGATCGGTTTCCGGAAGGATCACCGCGAATTCCTCACCCCCGTACCGGCAGGGCAGATCGGACAGTCGTGACCATTCCCTGATAATCCTGCCCATATCCGCCAGAACAAGGTCCCCCGCACTATGCCCTTGTTGATCGTTAACACGTTTAAAAAAATCCAGATCCATCATACAGAGGGAAAGGGCTTTGCCATGCCGTTCGGCCCGCGATCGTTCCCGTTCCAAAGCTTCCATGAAGTACCGGCGATTGTACAGACCGGTGAGTTCATCGAGCGTGGCCATTTCTGAAAGCTTCCTTTGACCCATACGGATCTCTCTTTTGAGCTTTCCCTTCTCCATGACATTTCGAAAACATGCGGCGATGCTTTCCCGGTCAAAACGGGATTTGGTCAGGTAATCATCGGCACCCTCCCGGATCAGGCGGGAAGCGACCATTTCATCCCCCTGACCGGTCAATACCACCAGGGGAACGTCCCTATTCTTCGCCTTTAAAGCGCTTAAAAAATCAAACCCGTCGCCACCGGGCAGCAGATAGTCCAGCAGCACCAGATCCGGTGATATTTCGTCTACGAGGCACAGACCTTCTTCCAGGGTTTCAGCGCGGCTCAGCTGGATACCGTCGATGCTGTTCAATACCGATTCAATACGTTTGAAATCCGCATGGGAGCCTTCAATGGAGAGGATATGCAATTTCTGTCCAATGTTTAAAATCATACCGCTGCACCCGTAGGGTTTGGTTTCATAGTACCGAATGTCTTGAATCTTTTTTCAGTTTATCACCATTAAAACATAACGACAATCCCTTGTAAATGCATCACCGGATAAAAAATGAAAATCATACCCGATAAGTCTGATGTTTTTCAAATATTGACAAACCCGTCGGGATATGAGAATCAAAACGCTGATTTGCTCCACCGACCAGCGTAGCATCACGGGCCAGTGAGGCCGCCGGAAATAATTTGATTCACAAGGAGTTGATTCTTGAAAGCCCTTGGTAAGCTGCTACGAAGCGACAATGTTATCCATGGTTATGAAAATACCGGCATCATTTATGAGTGGGCCAGGGATAAGGCCTATCTGGCCATTGATGCGGTTCAATATAAAGGGATCGAAGGTGCCATCCTGTATTATCACAATCCTCCGGTGCATCAAATCGGAACCACTGCCCTCCATGCGTTTCATGAAGGGCTGGACCGTGTTATGGGAGAACTGAAACACCTGGAGTATTTCATTCTCTACGGTCCCAATGATCCGGTTCACACGGGGGGAGACCTGAAAGAGAGCCTGGGGAAACTTCAAGAAAGCCTTCGGGCAAAAGAGGAAATGCGTTTGTCGGGTGCCTCTGTCCATGAAATGGACAAACTGTTCAGTTGGGGTGAAGCCCGTCTTCAAAAAGGAATCGTTCTTTACGATAAAATCAGAACCATCAGCCGGCATGCCCGGGTGGTGGGCGTCTGCGGGGGCGGGTTGAGATTCGGGGGTTCTGCTGAAATTCAACTCATGTGTGATGTTCTGGTGGGCGATTCCAGAAGCGGTATGTGTGTCAGCGAGGCCATGATCGGCATCATTCCGGGGTGGGGGGGCATGGCCAGGGTTTTGACCAAGGCGGGTCTTGAAAATGCCGAATACATGACCCAAACCGCACAGGTTGTTCACGCCGATGAGCTCAAAGAAATCGGTATTTACGATGATGTGGTGGCCGTTAATCTTCCTTTTCCAAAGAAAAACAGTGGCAAAGATCAAAACTATAAAGTGCGTCTTGAAGAACACGATTACAACACCGGACTTCTTTTGCTCCCCCGGGCATTGGAACTGGCAATTTGTAAAAAGAACGAAATCCCCTCCATTAAGAGGCAACACCGCAAGTCTCTGGCATCCCGAAAGGATATCGCCGGAGAAGTGGCCGCAAGGACCAATCCTGATCATTATGCCCACATTCGAAACCGGCCCCTTCGGGAAGTCCATGAGGAAATCGAACGGCTGGGTCGACCCCTGGCACCCCAGTCCATAGCTGCACTGGAAGGACTGCTCAATACCCTGGAGTCCTCAACCTATAACGAGGAGCACTTTGTTCACCAAGAACTGAAAGCGGATGCAGCCCTATACAGGGACCCGAAATTCATTGAGGGCTTAACCGCCATGCTGGAACAACGGGTTCCGGATTTTAGAGAGCCATAACAGAAAAAGGGGAAATCCAATGAATCAACACGACATGTTCAGCCGGCATCCCAGGATGCCCAAAAAAGTGCAAGTGGGAGACATCACCATCCGTGATGGATTTCAACACGAAGAAATTTTCATCCCCACCGAAGCCAAAATAACCTATCTGCAAGAGCTGGCTTTTGCCGGGGTTCGACGCATGGAAGTGACCAACCTGGGAAATGTCCGCATCATGCCCCAGTTCAAGGATGCCGAAATGGTACTTGCAGGGGTTCGGTCTGATATCTTCAATAACCGGCTGGCAAAGCGGAATATTGATCCTTCCCGGATTGAATGGACTGCCGTAACCATTCGGGAAGCCGCCGTGGACCGCGCCATTTCACTTAAAGAGCAGGGTCGCGGGCCGGACCGTGTACTGATGATGGTGTCTACGGATGAAGAACACCATTTTGCCAACAGCGGTACCACCCTGCCCCAGTACTGGCGGGAGGCCGAGCGCTGTATCCGTAAATGCCGGGATGCGGGCATCAAAATGTGTGGCACCGTCAGCACCATCTGGGGAAGTCCCATTAGCGGCCCCACACAGCTGAAGGATGCCGTTGAGTTCACCAAGCGTTGGCTCAGCATCGGCGCCCATGATATCGAACATGCGGACCATGACGGCAGCGCACCGCCCGATCAGGTCTACCGTTATTTTTCCATGGTGCTGGATCAGATTCCCGATCCGGATCTGCATGTGGGGCACTTTCACGTGACCCGGGGCTGGGGTCTGGCCAACGTCCTGGCAGCCCTTCAGGCGGGCGTCCAAATCTTTGAAGGAACACTCGGGGGAACCGGAGGCCAACCCGCCAATTTCGTGGATCGAACACCCGTACCCGGCACAGGGGCCTATTATTACCGGGACCCCAACGTGGTGGGTCTGGTCAGCATCGAAGATCTGTGCGTCATGCTGGATGAGATGGGGATCGATGTGGGCGCCATTGATATTGACCGGTTGCTGGAAATGGGAACCCTCATGGAGCGTACCCTGGGCCGGCGGCTCAGATCCGAATCCATACTGAGCGGCAGGATACCCAAAACCCCGCGATATGAATTCAAACGTCCCAAACTGATGGCGTTAAAAGAAAAGGCTTGTGAAAAAGCAAGCCGGATCATTCCAGAAGAATGGTCGGAAAAGGCGATTTTACCGGAAGGCATGGACAAGAAATGAACAGTAAACCGAATTTTTCACCCTTTCAAAAAGGGACCCTGTGGGCACGAATCCTGAAAGCCACCAATGCGGCACTCAAAAGCGGCGTACTGAAACCCATTCAAACGGAAGGCCGCGTCATGAAAGAGAGCGGCGTGGATTTTCTGGTCCGCATCGTCTCCAGTCTTGCCGGAAAAGACGCGGATAAAATTCTGCTCGCGGGAGATACCAAAGGGAAAAAAGAGAATCCGAACCCCTTTCTACCCTACGAAAAAGAAATGTTTGTGGCGGACATCTTAGATACCCACCTGTGCCTGCTCAATAAATTCAATGTGATCGAACACCATCTGCTCATCGTTACCCGCGCATTTGAGCACCAGGAAAGGCTTCTTACGGTTCGAGATTTTCAAGCCATTTGGCGTTGCATGGCCGAATTTGAGGGGCTCGCTTTTTATAATGGCGGGAAAATTGCGGGCGCCAGTCAAGACCACAAGCACCTTCAGTTGATCCCGCTTCCCATGGGAACCTCCGGACGGGCAGTCCCCATGGAAAGCCTGTTTGAAGTGCCGCAGAAAACCCCGGGGCTGGTCTCCGGCATTCCTTTTCTTCATGCCTTCAAGCGTTTTTCATCCCTTACGGATATTTCCCATAATATGGCGGCCCAGGCACTGCACCAGATGTATCGCCTCATGCTTCAACAGGTGGGGATGAACACCTTTACCGAACGGGAGGAAACCCTTCAATCCGGCCCTTACAACCTGCTCTTCACCCGCCGGTGGATGCTGCTGGTTCCCCGATCAAAGGAATTCTTTGAATCCATCTCCGTCAATGCCCTCGGGTTTGCCGGTGCATTGCTGGCCCGAACCCCTAAAGAGATGGATCTCATTCGAAAAAAAGGCGGTATGGGGGTGCTGCACCATACCGCCTTCGCACGATCGTAGGGGCGCCCCCCTGTGGGCGCCCAAGATGTAGAATAACCACGAGGGGAGATCGGGCAACCACGGGGGAGATCGGGCAACCACAGGGGAGATCGGGCAACCACAGGGGGTTGCCCCTACTTCTTTTCGCTGGCCAGGTGCACGTTGGCTTCCACGGGATTGGTGGCATGCAGTCTTTCCCGGGCATCCTTTACCTCTTCCTCGGTGCCGTGGAAGATGACCAGAAATTTGTCGGCCTTGACCGCGGTTTCATACTTTACCACGCTGTCCTTTGGAATGCCGATGCTGAAAAGGCCCGCGCCCAGCGCACTGAGTCCACCCACGATAATGGCGTTTTCAAGTGCCCCCAGGATCATGCCGCCCACCGGTCCCAGAGCCACGATGTGCCCTACGCCCGGAACAAAAAAGAGGGCTGATCCGAACAGCAGTCCCATTATCCCGCCCCAGAAGGCGCCCAGCTTACCCCAGAACTTCATTCGGTCTCCGGCGTTGTAGTAGCCCACCACATTCTCTTCCGCATGATATTCCTTGCCCAGAATGGACAGTTTTTTCATGTTGACGCCGGCCTTTTCCAGCGCCCTGATGGCCGTCTCAGCTTCGGTATGGGTATTGTAAATGGCAACCGCTGCACTTTCCTTGGACATGTAACTCCTCCTCATAAAAAAAGATTTTTAAAACACATCGAAAAACCTATTTCCCGATGACGTGTTTGGCAATGACGGTCCTCTGGATTTCAGAAGTTCCCTCATAAAGGGTGAACACCCTGGCATCCCGGTAATACCGTTCAACCGGGTACTCCTGCATATAACCATATCCCCCATGGATCTGCAGGGCCTGGTAGGCTGTCCTGTTGGCCATTTCGGAGGCAAATACCTTGGCCATGGAGGCCGCCGCACTGTAGTTTTCTCCCCTGTCACGCATGGCGGCGGCATTGAAGGTCAGAAGCCTGGCCGCTTCAATCTGCGTGGCCATGTCGGCGATCATCCACCGGAGACCCTGGAACTGGGAAATGGTTTTACCGAACTGCACCCGCTCTTTTGCATAGCCCACCGCCGCATCCAGGCACGCCTGGGCCACCCCCAGGGACTGGGATGAAATACCGATCCGCCCTCCGTCGAGTGACGTCATGGCAATCAGAAATCCATCCCCCTCCTGCCCCAGAAGATTCTCCGCCGGAACGCGGCAATCTTCAAAAATCAACTCCACCGTGTCGGATGCGCGAAGCCCCATTTTTTTCTCTTCCTTGCCCACGGAAAAGCCAGGCGTTCCTTTTTCCACCACAAAGGCACTGATACCGCGATGCTTTTTCTCCGGGTCCGTATAGGCCGTGGCTACTGTCACATGGGAATTCTTGCCCGTGGTAATGAACATCTTGTTGCCGTTGATGATGTAGCTGTCGCCGTCCCGCACCGCCTTGGTTTTCTGGCTTACGGGATCAGAACCCGCCCCCGGTTCCGTGAGGGCAAACGAGCCGAGCATTTCCCCTGTGGCCAGCTTTTTCAGGTATTTACCTCTCAGGTAATCGGATCCAAAGAGGTTAATGGGACCGCAGGCAACGGAATTGTGCACCGACATGATCACTGCCGTGGATGCGCAGGCATAGGCGATCTCCTGAAGGGCCAGGCAATAGCTGACCGTATCCACCCCCGCGCCGTTAAACTCCACCGGTGCATTCATACCCAACAGGCCCAGCTTACCCATTTTTTTGAGATTATCGGCGGGGAATTCGCCGGTTAAATCCCTTTCCGCGGCAGTGGGTAAAACGCTCTCCCTGGCAAACTCCCTGACCATGGCACGGATCATCCGTTGTTCTTCATTGAGTTGGTAGGCCATTTTTCTCCCTCAAAATTCAACCTGTGTGGTTGGGTATAAGGTATTAGTTGTCAGGGCGTATAGAGCACCACCAGAAGTTCCGCCTTCTCCGAGCTGATATTTCTCAGTTTGTGAACAATGGATGAGTTGAAATGAAGGCTATCTCCGGGACCCAGAATATTTTTGTTCTCACCCACCATCACTTCAACTTTTCCCTTGATAACATATTGGAACTCCTCTCCCAGATGCTGGTACCCCACGGGTTTGTGTTCACTTTCGGGGTCAATAAATATCTTGAAGGCTTTCAGGTGTTTATGGCGCGCTTCAGGGGTAAGGGTTTCATAACTGTAGTCCTCGGTTCGTTTCTGGTAGCCTTCGGCTTTTTTTTCACCGGCGCGTTTTTTCTCCTCCCGGAGCAGAAGACTCGAATCCACTTCCAGGGCTCTCGACAGCTGAAGGATCACTGAAACCGGCGGCATCACCTCCCCCTTTTCCACCTGTGAGATAAACCTGGGATTCAGACCCGTTTCATTGCCAATATGCTTAAGGGTAAGCTTCTTTTCTTTCCTCAACTTCATGAGGCGCTTTCCGATGGGTCGGTCTTTTTTACCACTGGGCATGGATCCCTCCTGACGTTTTCATTAACCTTCGTTATTCTTGGATAGCCTGTAGGCTTTTACCATTCTGAGAACAAAACCCAAAACCAGGGTGGCGCTGATGAGAATCATGAGATTGGAAGCAAAAAATGCCATGATAAAGGAATAGGGGTTTTCAAGTTTATAGGCGGATATCAACATCAAAATGCCGAAACCCAGAAAACAACAACCGGCAAGCATCAGAAAGACCTGGCGTACCCACCAGAAAATGCCAAACATAAAACGCTCTTTTCCAAATGGACTATCCGTCGGCAGGAAGTCCTCCCAGTGCGGGAAACACCAGGTTTTCGCAGGCTGAGTAGGGATCCAGATCCCCTTTCACAATGGCATCCACAGCGCGATCGAAATCCCCGCTTTCCGTCAGTTTATCCAGCACTTCCTCAACCAACCGGGCCTTAATCATATCCACCATTTCCTGGCGCACCTTGTCCGGACTCCGCCTGGATTTAAGGCCGCCTGCCGTTTGTTCCAGGTATTCGGCGTGCCGGTCCACCTCATCTAAAAAGTCGTCCACCCCTTTATCAAACACGGCCTCTACCTTGAGGATGGGCGGCTTCCAAAGACCCCTGTCAAATTTCCGTTGATCCATCTCGATCATCAGCCGCAGTTCGTTGAGCGTTTTATCGGTCCCTTCGCGGTCGCTTTTGTTGATCAGGAAAATATCGCCCACTTCGAGAATCCCCGCCTTGATGGCCTGAATGTCATCCCCCATGCCGGGAACCACCACAATTACCGTGGTATGGGCGCTCCGCATCACGTCCACTTCATCCTGCCCAACCCCGACGGTTTCCACCACGATCACGTCTTTTCCCATGGCATCCAAAATATCGATGGCGCTTCGCGTCGATTGGGTTAACCCGCCGAAATGGCCTCGGGTAGCGAGGGATCGGATAAAAACCCCCGGATCCATGCTGTGCCGCTGCATGCGGACCCGATCCCCCAGGATGGCCCCCCCGCTGAAGGGACTGGTAGGATCCACCGCCAGAACCCCCACGGTTTTCCCCCGCTTTCTTAAATGGGCCAGCATCTGGTCCACCAGGGTGCTCTTTCCCACGCCCGGGGCGCCGGTGATACCGATTATGTAAGCCTTTCCCGTATGGGGATAAAGGGCCTTTAAGACATCCCGCACCTCGGGCATACCATCGTCCACATCTCGAATAAGACGCGCCACCGCCCGCACATCGCCGCTCGTCACCTTTTCAACCAAATCTTTCATAACCCGGCCCTTATCTTCTCGGCGTCACGTTCTTCCGCACCCAGGTGACAATTTCATCCATGGTTGTTCCCGGTGTGAATATCTCCTTGACCCCGGCCGCTTTGAGTGTTTTGATATCGTCATCGGGAATAATACCGCCGCCGCACACCACGATATCATCGGCGTTCTTTTCCCGCAGAAGATCCAAAACCGTCTGGAACAGATACTTGTGGGCGCCGGCCAGGCTGGACAGCCCCACCATGTCCACATCTTCCTGGATCGCCGCCTCTACGATCTCTTCAGGCGTCTGGTGAAGTCCCGTATAGACCACCTCAAACCCTGCATCGCGATAGGCGCGCGCAATGATTCTCGCTCCCCGGTCATGCCCATCCAATCCAGGCTTGGCGACCATCACCCTGACTCTTCGTTCCCGTTTCATAATCCCCTCATTGTGATCACAATTTTAATAAATTCCCGGATCCCGGTAGGAACCAAAAACATCCCTGAAAACATCGCAGACTTCCTGAAGCGTGGCGCCGGTTTTGACCGCATCAATGAGATGTTCCATCACATTTTCAGTACCGGAACAGGCCTCCCCTACCCTTTCAAGACTTCTTGCCACGGCCTGGCCATCGCGACTCTCTTTGACCCGGTTGGTTTTTTCAATCTGCTGCGTCTCCAGTTCCTCGTCGATTTCCAGCACATCAACGGGGATATCTTCTTTCTCTATGGCGTACTTGTTCACCCCCACAACCGTCTTCTCACCATCATCAATCTGCTTCTGATAGTGATAGGCCGCATCGGCGATCTCCAACTGCGGGTAATTCTGCTCGATGGCTGCCAGCATCCCCCCCATGTCGTCAATCTTCCGAATGATTTCGAAGGCCTCCTCTTCCATCCGGTTGGTGAGGGATTCCACTAAATAAGACCCCCCGAGGGGGTCAATACTATTGGCCACGCCCGATTCTTCCGCAATAATCTGCTGGGTCCGGAGCGCAATGGTGGCAGCCTCCTCCGTGGGTATGGACAGGACCTCGTCCAGGGAATTGGTATGGAGTGACTGGGTCCCCCCCATGACCGCCGCCAGACCCTGAAGCGCGGTCCTCACCACATTGTTGTAGGGCTGCTGGGCCGTAAGGGAACACCCGGCGGTCTGGGTGTGAAACCGCATCCACAATGATCTGGGATCTTTCGCCTTGAATCGATCTTTCATGATCCTGGCCCACATGCGCCGGGCGGCCCGGAATTTGGCCACCTCTTCGAAAAAATCCAGATGGGAGTTAAAGAAGAAGGAGAATCGCGGGGCGAATTCATCCACGTGCAAACCCCGTTCCAGGGCTTTTTCCGTGTAGGCGATGCCGTCCGCCAGGGTAAAGGCCAGCTCCTGCACGGCCGTGGAGCCGGCTTCCCGAATGTGGTAACCGCTGATGCTGATGGTGTTCCACCGCGGTACCTGGCGGGTCCCGAATTCCACTGTGTCCGTCACAATGCGAACAGACGGTTCGGGGGGACACATGAAGGTTTTCTGCGCTACAAATTCCTTCAGCATGTCATTTTGAATGGTGCCGCCCAGGATCTTTCGATCGATCCCGCGGTTTTCCGCCATGGCGATATACATGGCCCAGATGACGGCGGCGGGCGGATTGATGGTCATGGAGGTGGTGATCCGGTCGATGGGAAGCCCGGCAAACAGGTCTTCCATGTCTTTTAACGTATCAATGGCCACACCGCACTTGCCGCATTCTCCCCTGGCCTTGTGGGAATCCGAGTCATATCCCATCAAGGTGGGCATGTCAAAAGCGGTGGAAAGGCCGGTCTGCCCTTCCCGAACCAGGAGATGAAAGCGCTGGTTCGTATCCATGGCACTACCGAGACCCGCAAACATGCGCATGGTCCAGAGGCGGCCCCGATACATGGAGGGCTGCACGCCCCGCGTAAAGGGGTAGTCCCCGGGAAATCCGATATCGGTATCAAAGTCCTGGTCTTTCAGGTCGGCAGGTGTATACAGATCATTGATTTCCCAGTCTGAAACCGTGGAAAATCGGTCCAACCGTGCCGGTCTGGCGGTAAAAACCTGTTTCAGTTTTTTCTTCCAGGCGCTGTACTTTTCTTCAATATCTTGAAAAATCTTAGGATTATAGGTCAAGGCCATGGTTACCTCCTCCAATCAACCTTTGATGAGGTTCTTCGCCACCACCAGACGCATGATCTCGTTGGTGCCCTCATAGATCTGGCATATCTTGGCATCACGCATGTGACGCTCCATGGGGTATTCCTTGCTGTATCCATATCCTCCCAGGATCTGAACCCCCTCAACAGACGCTCTCATGGCCGCATCCGAGGCGTACATCTTGGCCATGGCCGCTTCTTTCTCATAAGGCTTTTTGTGGTCTTCCAGCCAGGCTGCTCGAAGCGTCAGCAGTTCCGCTGCATCCAGTTCCGTGGCCATATCCGCCATTTTCCACTGGATGGCTTGAAATGCGCTGATGGGTTTTCCAAACTGCTCCCGGGTCTTGGCGTACTCAACCGAATCTTCCAGGACCGACCGGCCAATACCGATCGCCTGGGAAGCGATGCCGATACGACCGCCGTCAAGGGTCGTCAGCATCTGTTTAAACCCTTCCCCTTCTTTTCCCAGCAGGGCGTCCGCGGGCAACCTTGCATCTTCAAAAACCAGTTCCGCAGTCCCCGAAGCCAGAATACCCATTTTCTCTTCCAGGCGCCCCACCTTGAAGCCGGGGGTTTTTTCCCGATCCACCACAAAGGTGCTGATCCCTTTGTACCCTTTTTCTTTGTCCGTCACCGCAGCGATGACGGCGTATCGTGCCACATTGCCGTTGGTGATAAATTTCTTCTCCCCGTTTACGATCCATTCATCACCGTCTTTGACGGCGGTGGTCCGCATACCCGCAGGGTCGGATCCGGCCCCGGCCTCCGTGAGGCCATAGCACCCCAGGTATTCGCCGGAGGCGCAGGGAGTGAGATATTTCTTTTTCTGAGCCTCCGTTCCATAAGCATATACCGGAAAACAGTAAAGAGAATTGTTGACACTCATAATGACCCCGGTGGACGCACACGCCTTTGATATTTCAATCAAGGCCAGAACGTAACTCACATAATCCATGCCGCCACCACCATATTCTTCCGGTATGGCAATGCCCAGCATCTTCAATTCTCCCAATTGATTAACGATATCCGCCGGATGGGAGTGGGTTTCATCCAATTCTGCGGCCTTGGGCCGAATCTCCGCCTCGGCAAAGCGTGCCGCCATCTCTCGAACCATCTGCTGTTCTTCGGTTAATGCAAAATCCATTGATTATACCAGCCCCCCTCTAAATTCGGGTTTTCGTTTCTCCAAAAACGCCGTCATTCCTTCCTTACCGTCCGGGCTCGACATGCACAGGGCGAAACCATCCGCCTCCATGAAATGGCCCGTGCGAAGATCCACGTCAAAACCGCGGTCAATGCAGTTCTTGATAGCCTTCATGGACACCCTGCCCTTGCTTGCCATGAGTTTGGCGGTTTTCATGGTTTCCTCCCACAGGGCATCCGCGGGGAACACCTTGTTGGCCAGACCGATGTCCTTGGCTTCCTGGGCACTGATAATTATCCCTGTCATGCAAAGTTCTTTGGCCATTGCTTTACCCACCAGGCGGGATAACCGCTGGGTTCCACCGAATCCGGGCATGATGCCGAGGCTGATCTCCGGCTGGCCGAACTTGGCTTTTTCAGAAGCATAGATAAAATCACACGCCATGGCCAGTTCCGTTCCACCCCCCAGGGCGAACCCGTTAACACAGGCAATGACCGGTATTGAAAGGCTTTCCAGCCGAAACAGAAGCGCCTGGCCATCCAGTGCAAACTGCCGCCCCTGTAACGGAGAAAAGGAGGCCATGTGGCTGATGTCCGCCCCGGCGATGAAGGCTTTATCCCCATTGCCGGTCAGCACCAGCACCTTGGCGACACCATCGGCCTCGATTTTGTCCAGTGCTTCACCCATCTCAGCCAGCACGTCGGGATTGATGGCGTTCAAAGCCTTGGGTCGGTTAAATTTGATGATTGCGATATTCCCGTCTTCTTCAAAAATAATATTTTCAAATGCCATTATATTAGGCCCCCGTAAGATTGAGATTTAGATAAAATCAACACGCTTCCAGAATCATGGCCATACCCTGCCCGCCGCCGATGCAGAGGGAAGCCAGGCCCAATTCAACGTTTTTTCGCATCATTTCACCCATAAGCGTTAAGGTAATGCGCGCACCGGAACACCCGATGGGATGCCCGATGGAGATGCCGCTGCCAAGTGCATTGGTTTTTTCCATGTCGCACCCAAGCTCCCGGACACAGGCGATGGCCTGAGACGCAAAGGCTTCGTTCAACTCGATGGCGCCGAAATCGTCAATGCTGAGGTTCTCCCTTTTCAGCAGTTTCCGGACAGCCGGTATGGGGCCAAGCCCCATGTAGGCCGGATCCAGCCCCGCATGGGAAAAGGCCCGTACTTTCACGAGCGGTTTCAACCCAAGATTTTTTGCCTTTTCATCCGACATGAGCAGAAGTGCCGCTGCCGCATCGTTGATTCCTGAAGCATTTCCCGCTGTCACGGTGCCTTCCTTCTTAAAGGCGGGCCTGAGCCGGGCCATTTTTTCCACGGTGGTCTCCATGGGCCGTTCATCCGTATCAAACACCAACGGGTCTTTTTTCCGTTGCGGTATCACCACCGGCACAATCTCATCTTTGAAAAGACCGTCTTTAATGGCTTTCATGGCACGCTGGTGGCTCAAGGCCCCCAGTGCATCCTGTTCTTCCCTGGAAATACCGTACTTCTCCGCAATGTTTTCCGCTGTCAGCCCCATGTGGTATCCATAAAAAATCTCAAACAGGCCATCCATGACCATCAGATCCACCAGGTCCGCGTTATTCATGCGGGCGCCCCAGCGTGCCGCGGGCAATGCGTAGGGAATAAGGCTCATGTTTTCCATACCGCCCGCCAGAATCACTTCCGCCTCGCCGGCAGCAATGGACTGGGCCGCGAGGGCAATGGCTTTCATGCCGGAAGCGCATACCTTATTCAATGTGAAAGCGCTGGTTTCCTTCGCGATCCCTGCCTTGATCATGGCCTGGCGAGCCACGTTCTGCCCCTGGCCCGCACCGACCACGTTTCCCATGATGACTTCATCCACTTGAACTGGCGCAAACGCACCATCGTAATCGTAAGCCTGTTTTTCAAGATCGATCATGCCAAGACCTTTGAGTGCGTCAGGCTCAAACTGCGTCAGATTGTCTGTGGCCACCGGTTTCAACTGCACATTTTTGAGGGTTTCTTTCAGCACCAGCGCCCCCAGGTCTACCACCGGTGTCGATTTCAGCGTCTTTCCGAATGTACCCACAGGGGTTCTCTTTCCCGAAACAACTACCACGTCTCCCATTCTTATCTCTCCTGTTTCATTTCTATGACCTTTTTGATCGGCCTATTTCGTTGTAAAATCACCCTTCGTTATAAACCACCAGCGTCACGGCTTCACCACCCCCCAGACAAAGGGAGGCCTCTCCCACCCCGGCGCCCTGTTCTTTCATGGCATAAATCAAGGTGGTCAGCACCCTGGCACCACTAGCACCGATGGGGTGGCCGATGGCCACGGAACCGCCATGGATATTTACTTTTGAAGGATCGATGCCCAGCTCCCGGTTGATGGTCACGGACGATGTGCTGAACGCCTCATTAATCTCATGCAGGTCAATATCCTCAACCTTGAGGCCATCCTTTGCCAGCACTTTCGGTATGGACAGAATCGGCGCCACCAGCACATATTTCATATCCAGGCCGGAGGCACCCTGCGCTCCCACACGCACCAAGGGCCTGCACCCGAGCGCGTCCGCCTTTTCCCGGCTCATCACCACCAGGGCCGATGCCCCATCGGCAATCTTGGATGCGTTCCCAGCCGTCACAAGACCGTCTTTCTTAAAGGCCGGACGCAGCTTTTTCAGGCCTTCCATGGTCGTGAGGGGCTTTCGGATGGGGATTTCATCTGTGTCAAAGATTACCGGATCGCCTTTTCGGCTGGGGATTTCCACGGGAACAATCTCTGCCTTAAATGTCCCCTGCTCCTGGGACTGCCACGTTTTTTCGTATGAATTCAAGGCAAATGCATCTGAATCTTCACGACTGATGTTATATTTTTCCGCCACCAGTTCCGCACTGATGCCCATATGAAAATCGTTCACATGGTCCCAGAGCCCATCATGGACCATGCCGTCCACCATCCGGCTGTTGTTCATACGATATCCGGTCCTGGCCTTTTTCAGCATGTAGGGACATAGGTTCATGTTTTCCTGCCCACCGGCCACCACCACGTCCGCGTCGCCACATTGAATGGCCTGGGCCGCCAACATCACCGCCTTGAGACCTGAACCGCAGACTTTGTTGACGGTAATGGCCCCAACATCCCAGGGCAAACCCGCGCGAACCATCGTTTGACGGGCCGGGTTCTGTCCCAGTCCATGAGGCAGCACACTGCCCATGATCACCTCGTCGACATCCTTATTTTCAACACCTGCCCGTTTAAGGGCCTCCTTCATGACCAACGCCCCGAGATCCGTGGCGGAAACAGCACTCAGGGTCCCGGCGAAATCACCGACGGCGGTCCTGCATGCACTGACAATAACAACCTCTTTCATTGAATTTCCCCTTTCCAAAAACCATCAACTTCAAACACGAAACCTTCCCTGAAAACAGATCACCAATATATAGTAAAGGACCCATTTTCAAGTCAAGACAATTCCCTCTCCCGTGGGTCTTTGCTGCTTGTATGTTTTCGTGAAGCATTGTATCATCTTCATGGTCTCTTTTAACAACGTTCAGGAGTCAAACCCATGAGTGATCCTCTCAGAACCCCTTTTTATGATCAGCACCTGGCCCTGAAAGCCAAAATGGTTGAATTCGGCGGCTGGGAGATGCCCCTCATGTACCCGGACGGCATTGTTCGGGAGCATCTGAACACCCGCCGGGGGGCCGGCCTGTTTGACGTGAGCCACATGGGCCGTTTTCTGGTCCGGGGAAGAGACGCGCCGGCCTTCCTCCAACATGTCCTCACCAACAATGCCGCATCCCTCGATATTCAGAACGTAGGCGCTCAGTACACCCTCATTCCCACCGAAACAGGGGGTGCTGTAGATGATGCTTACCTCTATCGATTTCAAGAGGATGAATTCCTCCTGGTGGTCAATGCCGCCAATCGAGATAAAGACCGGCGGCATTTCAAACGTCTTATGGCGGACTTCCCGGAACTGGAGCTCCTGGACCGTACCGGGGAAATGGCCATGCTCTCCCTTCAGGGTCCGGAATCCCGAAGGATTCTTCAAAAAATCCTATCCGGAGGACAACTTCCCGAACCGAGGCGAAACTGCGTTAACACAGCGTTCATTTCAGGAATCCAAGTGCTCCTGGCCCGCACCGGTTATACCGGGGAACCCATCTGTTTTGAGCTGTTTATGGAAAGCGCACACGCCCCCATGATCTGGCAACGCCTTCTGGAAAAGGGGGCACTTCCCGTTGGGCTCGGCGCACGGGACACCCTGCGCCTTGAAGCGGGCCTGTCCCTTTACGGGTACGAGCTGGGCCTGGACCCCGACGGCCGGGAAATCCCCATATTGTCCTGTCCCATTGCGAAACCTGCTGTCAGCTTTTCGCCGCTCAAGGGCGATTTCGTGGGAAAATCAGCGTTACTAAAACAATTTGAGGCCCTCAAGAAAATCATCAACCATGATCATGCAGATCCCGCAGATCTGCATCGAATGATCAGGCCCATTGCACTCATTGAAAGAGGTGTCGCCCGTCCGGGGTCAAGAATCTTCAGAGGGGACAGACCCGCAGGCGTCATCACCAGCGGCACCATGATTCCCATGTGGGTGATGAAGGGGGAGGGATTACAATCCGTATTGACCGATAAACACGGGCTTCGTGCCGTCTGTCTCGGCTATGTGGACAGTGACATCGAAGTGGATGAACCCCTCTCGGTTGATGTTCGCGGAAAATCCATTAAAGCGACGGTAGTTCCTTTTCACCTGAGATCCGATGCGCCTCCCTACGCCCGCCCGATCCTCCATGGCCATGCTTCAGCATCACCTGCTCCCCATGAAGCGGACACCACCGGAAAAGTTCATGATCTTCTCCGGAAAACCATTGATAACCACACCTGGCGACAGCAGTCATGCATCAACCTCATTCCATCGGAAATAACCCTTTCCCCCATGGTGCGATCTCTTTCCATCATGGATCCGGCCTTTCGTTATGCCGAGCACAAGCAGGCAAAAGCATTCTATGATGCGGACATTTTCTATTATCAGGGAACGGATTTCATTGCCGAGGTGGAATATCTACTGGAAGCGGAACTGCAAACCTATCTGGGCTGCAAGGAGGTGGAAACCCGCGTGATCAGCGGCCAGATGGCCAATATGGCCGTCTATAGCGCCATGTTGGACTACCTGAATCGCACCGATCGAAAACGGGAGGCCCGACGGTTACGCCAGGTCATGTGTCACCACATCGCCAAGGGAGGGCATCTCAGCAGCCAGCCCATGGGGGCACTCCGGGACTTTGTGGCCGTTGATCCCGTAACCGAACGTCCTGCGGTGGTCAATTTCCCCGTATTGCCGAATAACCCCTACAAAATCGATGTACCCGCCACCCTCAACGCCATCGAAATATCCCGACCGGAGCTGATTATCCTGGGGAAAAGCATGGTAATTTATCGGGAACCCATTGCCGACATCGCCCGATTCCTTGAAGACCGGGGACTCAAGAATACGGTGTTGATGGTGGACATGGCCCACGTGCTGGGGCTCATCGGACCCCACTTTCAGGAGCCCTTTAAGGAGGGCGCCCACCTGGTGACCGGTTCCACCCACAAAACCTTTTTCGGGACCCAGCGTGGCATTGTGGGATGCCCCTTCACAGAACAGGACACCCGTTATGAACTCTGGGAAACCCTCCAAAGACACACCTTTCCAGGATCAGTCTCCAACCATCACCTGGGCACCCTGCTGGGGCTGCTCATGGCGACCTACGAAATGAATCATTTCAAAAATGACTATCAGCCAAAGGTCATCGCCAACGCCAGGGCCTTTGCCCGGGCACTCTCAGACTGTGGTCTTGAACCGGCGGGAGAACCCCACATGGGGTACACCGAAACCCACCAGGTGATACTGCCCGTGGGGTACGGGCGCGGCCCGGAGATGGCGTTAAGGCTGGAGAAAAACAACATTATCTGCAATTACCAGGCGGTTCCCGATGAGGAGGGGTTCACCGCATCGGGCGCCCTGCGCCTGGGGGTTTCGGAAATGACGCGATTCGGGATGGCAGAGACGGATTTTCAGGAACTGGCTTCATTGATCAGTGAGGTAATTGTCAAAAACGCCCAGGTTAAACCCCGGATTGAAAAAATGCGGCAACGGTTTCAAGATTTAAAATTCTGTTTTTCGGAAAAGGAATTCGAAGGCCGCATGCAGGATCTTCACAAACTCCTTTTATAAAACACAACAAAATGAGTGTGCGAGGGGACGCCCTTTAGTGTGCGAGGGGACGCCCTTTATATTTTTACATTTCGCATTCAAAAACCCGCGATAAAGGTCTGATACCCGTGAAATGTAAAAATATAAAGGGCGTCCCCTCCTGACAACGCTTTACCCTGGATTACTGTATTCGATTGTAAAAGTTTCTGCGGTTCCCGTGACCTCATCCCCGGTTTCGTCCAATGCGATGAGTTCCACGGTATAGGTACCTGAATCGAGATTCAGATTGAATTCATGTTCAAATTCATAGATTGAAGGAAAAGTCCTGGTTGTTGATGTCTTGCTATAGATCCGTTTCAGTGTTACATCACGGGTCGTCGTATGGATTTCCAGTCCCTGTGAGTCTTTTATGTGATATCGAATTTGGTCAATCCGGTTGTCGGCAATATAATACAGATACTGATTCTCCTCCGTTGATTCCGTAACCCCCGCCGGTATGGGCGTGACAACACCAAAAACGCTGAACTCCTCGTTGGATGTCATCGCGATGCCATCTGAGAGATCCAGATCAAGGGTCTTAGGCGTCTCATCGCTGTCGCTGTAATAGTTGTCACCGTCACCTGTCCCGCGTGCTTTAATGGATGCCCGTGTCAGCACCAGTCGGTCTCCATGATCCAACAGGGTAATGGATCCCTCGATGGCCCTTTTCTCCGATTCCATCGTGGTATAATTAATCTCAGGCTCTCCAATGTCGTAATAGTAAAAAAAGGTGTTCGGGCTATCAATGACTTCCGTCAGCAATGCTTTGCCGATTTCGAGACAAGTCGTTGCTCCCATATCTTTCAAGTTATAAAGGATGAAACCGATCATAGCGTTTGCAGGCGTGCCGTATGTTGCGCCGTCAACCGTATTGACGACCTCCAAAGAGTTCCGCGGCCTCGCGCGTTTTTCTATCTTGTAGCAGTGAGTCCAATTCATAGGAGAAAAGTATCCGGGAAGGGGGTCATAGAGCTTCCCGTATCCATGGGCATTTGCATAGGCAAAGAATTTTTCGCGATGATTGTCTGGGTTGAAGCCGCCGAATAACTTACGTCTCGGTTTGAAGTACACCTGAATGGTTTCAGTGTGTGAAAATATTTCCCCCGATAGGCCGGTAACCTTGAGCGTATAAACCCCTTCGGTCAGGTCTTCAAGGGGGTTATCTGCTGCATCAATATAGTCGGTATCAAAATCCTTTGTCGATCCGCCCAATATGATCCCGCCATAATATTCCTTGGAAACCAGCACCTTGTTCCCTGGATAGTAGAACCCTCCCGGATTATTCACCAGATCCGGCCCCATTCTGAGGCCCTTGTATTCAGCGTATCGATAGTTCTGTTCGATAGCACTGTCCGACGTTACGCCGGTCACATCATCGACGTGACTTTCAAGTGTCCTTACAGGCGTCCCCAATGTGGTTTCCCCTTTAAAAAGCTCTATTCTTATATTCCCGGGGTATTGAACTCCATCAAAATCCCCGATCACATAAAAATCGCTCTTTTCACCAAAGTACCGCTCATTCACACTGGGATATTTTATTGTAAATGTCTTTTCAGAAGAGCTTGAACTCGAATCCGAGCACGACAGGGTAAGCAGCAGGCCCAAAAGTGCAAAAAGAGGAAGGAGTCGCTTTACGAAAATAACAGTCTTTACCGGGCGCTTTTTCATGAAATCTCCTTTCAGTACTGTCTAATGTTAAACAAAATTCATGGAATGATAAAAAGAGTTTGGGTATGTGAAATGTCTCCGCTTCAAGGAAGGTTTTTGAAAAAACGCCCTAAAGTGCCCCTTTGTCATCCCGTTATTCATTAAGGGCAGAAATAATTCAGCCCACCTTAACGTGATTTTGGCGATGTTATCCCTGTTAATGGTGGCCGCATTGATAATTCAGCCACTTTTCAACACATGCATTGTCACAACTGAGGATAATGAATCCGTCAAGGTTGCCTTTTGTATCAACGTGCCCTGCGAGTATAATGCCCAAATCCTTCATCTTACTTTCACCAGCATGTTTGGAAACCTCTTTGAAAACTTTGGGAACCGTCGTACCCCGAATAAATTTTATAGCACAGTTCTTTCCTTTGATTGTTATAATTTTGGACCATTTCCCGTGATTAGGAAGATGTTTTAAAAGTGGCCCCCTTATGTCGGGTGGGACCTTACCAATGTGAATGTGCAGTTGATGCTGAGTACGGTGCGCACGCGGATTAACAGCTAATCCAATCCGTTTAAATAAATGTCTTTTTATTTCTTTAGGATATGGTGCTGGCTCGGTACCGGCATCCCAGGCATAGGTCCAATAAGGGTATTTGTCCCGATGATGCGCGTCCTCTACACCAATCACCGGCTTAGTTGGTACTGCCATAAAATGACATTTCTCTTCTTTAACAATGGCAACCGGCGGTTTTACATGCTTTTTTATCTTCTTATCCCCCTTATTATAGCACCAGTGATGATTACTCCATTGTTTATCATGATTCTTTATGCAGGCAGCCACAACAGATTTCCAGAGATTACAAGGAGGGAGAGGTTGCTTACCTTTAACTTTAGGTGGTATGTAATCATGATTATTTTTGTACGTGCAATTCTTATCAGGATGAGGAGCAAGATCTTTGGCGACCGCTTGTGAGCCCAAAAGTACAGAAGAAATAAGGACCAGTCCGGCTAAGGACGTTACCCGCCGCCACCATGATGCGGAATGTGTGTCGGTCGACTCTTCCCGATGATCCTGATTAGGATTTGTCCGAAGTTTTTCTGCGTGCTGTTTTTCTCTCATTTCTCGAGACTCCCTTCATGGGTGTATGACACAATTCAAAAAACAGTATGTTCCCTCAAAAACCGAGCTTTACTTGTGCTTTGACACTCCCGTTCCTGGCGTGCTCGCTCTGCAAAACCACCTTTACGATTATCTGTGACGGGGCCACCAGGCAATTTTGCTCACAAAGCCGTCGGAATACCCATCAATATCGGTAGTTCCGGTCACGTAACAGTCGATGGATCCATTCACTGCGATATCGTTACCGTAGTCCATTCCGCTGCCGCCCAGATAGGTGGAGTAGACAAGGGCATCGCCCGATGGATTGAGCTTTGTTATAAACGCGTCCTCCTCCCCGCCGATCATCTTCTGGAAGGGGTTTTTTGTGGGAAAATTATCAGATTCAGTATATCCAGTCACGAAGCAGTCGCCCAAATCGTTCACTGCGATTCCGGAACCCACGTCATCCTTGCTGCCGCCAAGATAGGTGGAATAAACAAGGGCATCGCCCGATGGATTGAGCCTGGTTACGAAAGCATCCCACTCCCCCCCCATTGTTTTCTGAAAGGGATTCTCTGTGGGGAAATTATCGGAATGGGTATAACCGGTCATGTAGCAGTTGCCGGAATTGTCCACTGCCATGGCCTTTGCGCCCTCATCCTTGCTGCCTCCAAGATAGGTGGAGTAAACAAGGGCATCGCCCGATGGATTGAGCTTGGTTACAAACACGTCCCACGCTCCGCCGATAGTCCCCTGAAAGGGATTCTCTGTGGGAAAATCATCGGAATAGGTAGACCCGGTGATGTAACAGTTGTCCAAACCGTCCACGACAACACCGATGCCTTCATCGGGCGAGCTGCCGCCGAGATAGGTGGAGTAGACAAGGGCATCGCCCGATGGATTGAGCTTGGTTATAAACGCGTCCTCCTCCCCGCCGATCATCTTCTGGAAGGGGTTTTTTGTGGGAAAATTATCAGATTCAGTATATCCAGTCACGAAGCAGTCGCCGAAATCGTCCACGGCAATACCGGAACCCGCATCGTTGCCGCTGCCACCGAGATAGGTCGAATAGACAAGGGCATCGCCCGATGGATCCAGCTTGGCTACGAAAGCGTCCTGCTCACCGCCAATGGTCTTCTGGAAGGGGTTTTCTGTGGGAAAATCATCGGATTCGGTTTCCCCGGTCACGTAGCAATTGTCGAAATCGTCCACAACAATATCAAAAGCCACATCGTCGCCGCTGCCGCCCAGATAGGTGGCGTAGACAAGGGCATCCCCCGATGGGTTGAGCTTAATGACGAAAGCGTCCAGGGTTCCGCCCAGACTGTTTTGAAGGGGATTCTCTGTGGGGAAATCATCAGAAAAGGTAAGACCTGTCACATAACAGTTGCCGAAACGGTCCACATCAATGGCATAGCTGTAGTCGTCCGAGAGACCGCCAAAATAGGTCGTAGAGACCAGAATCGGATCGATAATGAGCGCATATTGTCTGTCATAAGACCCCACTTCAAAACCGAACACATGACCCTCGACCCCCGGGACTGATGCCATCAGCTTAAACCGCCCCTGACGGGCAACGCGCTTTCCAGCAATTTCCTGATATATTACCGGTTTTTTCTGGATCAGTTTTTTACCGTGGTTTAAGCTAAGGCTCAGATCCCCCTGTTGTGTGACTTCAAGCCCTTCAAGGCCCTTGTAGCAGAATCGCACACGAGAGGGGTCACTCCCCGGCTTTACCACAACATCATATTCCAGTTGTCGGTTTGTCCCGTAAAATTTCAGGTCAACCCCCGGATATGCCTCCCGATATACCACCGATCCATAGGTAGGGAGCCTGGTTCGCCATTTTTTGGGATCTTTCCCGATATAATAGTTTACCGTTGTCGGCTGAACCCCCTCACCAACCATGTCTGCATCTTTTTTCATGCCCAGCGGGATGAGCCGAACAACAGAAGGGGAACCGTGGTGCAATTGGGTCTCCGGTCCGTGCAGACGAAAGACAACTTCTTCCCTGGTGAAAAAAGCGGTGTATCCTTGCGCTCTATTATAGAATTTGACCTTTTTATCCAATCGGCCATGATTCTTGATGAAATAGAGGGGGATTTTCCCATAGCGCTCCAAGACCTGCAACTTTTTTGGATCGCCAACGATAGCACCGGCCGATGAAGCATACCCAAACACCGCCAGCATTATTGCGATAAGGTAGTTTTTGAAATGTATCTTCATCATTTTAACCCCCTTTAATGTATTTGTGTCCCTTCCCTTAAACTGTCATGAATTCCAATAAAAATCTTACCGATCCTCATACACCAATTTTATATAATACTCCTAAATTCTAATTACACCAAACAAGCTCTTTTGGTCACAAAAAAATAAATAGTGCCCGAACAAAAACTGTCTTTTTCGCCAATCTCCGCGTCAGATAACCCGTTCTTAATAAAATTGGTTAATCCTCAAAATACCAAATGTATTCCTGCGGTTAAAATTTTGATCTTCCTTGATCTTGACAAAAATCCTAGTTTTCGCTCAGACACTCTTTAGGGAAATTCCTTCGAACAACTTCCAATGCCAATAACCTCATCGCTTGAATTATACGCAAGAACCGTAAATTCATAAATGCCATATCCGTATGGGGATTTGGAAGGACAAGGTCCATTATATTCTCCCAAAGTCCCATATGCGATTACTCCCTTACCTCTGTTATAAACAGTTCCTCCACCATGGTAGTAATTATTATTTTGTACATCAATGACGTTTACGCTGAAATATTCAGTACCTTCCGGGATATCTGAAATTTTAATTTCCGGATTTCTTAGATCAAAACATTTTCCATAATCGCTGGGCCATGAGAAGCTCACTGTCATTTGTTTCGCGTTTGAGTAGTCTGGGGGGTTATGCGTGCCATCATCAGTGCATCCTGAAAATATAAGAAAAATCAGGAGGCAGGAACAAAAATTTTTAATCATATCTCTTCTCCATTACAATCCAGGAGGGGGGCTTGATCCTGCCCCCACTCACATCTTTCATCTCCACATCCAGCACGGCCTCCTGAAAAACCCCAGCCATGTCCGTAATCCATATGTCCACCAGAAACCGGTCCGGATGAACCTTTTTAGGGAAAATCCCGGCAATATAGGCGTTTTCAGAACGGGTCGGCGCAAACAGCCGGCGCAAGCCGAAACCCACGGGAAAACCCACCAACCCGGCGTAACGCTGTCCCCAGACACAGGCGGCATGAAACGCGGCATCCAGGGGAAAAGGTGAACCCAGAGGGATCGGCAATCCCCCGAGGGGCGGCGCGTAAACCGTTGCTTCAGCACCCGTGTCAAATAAGCTTACACCGTCTTTCAGGTTGTGATAGCTGGGACCAAAGGGTACCAGACTTTTGTAAATGGTTCCAACGGAAATATGATATTCGGGCATTTCCGGAATTTTTAAGGGGAGCGGATCCTGGATTTTTGGAAAATCCTGGAAACACAGTACTGCATGTTCTTTGGTTCTGGTGATCATGGCCTTTTTAGATCGGGTTCTGGTGATAAGCCTTGAAACAGCTGTGCCATTATCAAAAATCTCCAGATCGTTAAACGCATCTATCGGGTGATGCGCATCTTCAATGACCAGAAACTTGTCAAACCTGGCGTTCCGGATGCAGTTAACGGCCGTTGCAGGCAGATGGACCAAGGTGGATTCCGCCAGTATTTCCATGGCCTCCACCGCCGGCAGAACCGCTTTACCCTGGAATTGATGGTCCATGAGGTAAGGCGGCACATTGATGCTCAGGGGAAGCCGCACGCGATCCGTTATTTTGGGAAGACTTTCCATAAGTGACGGGTTTTTTCATCGATGGCCACGGGGGTGCCCGTTACATTGAGGGCACAGTGGCGGGTAAAACCTTTACATACGATTTCCCCGGTTTTGCCATGGGTAATGATATAATCAAACGCCAGGCGAACCCGTTCCAGTTTTCCGGGAATCGTATGAATCCACAGGGGGTCATCATATCGAAGGGACGAATGGTATTTAACACCCACTTCGATAATGGGGTAAATATGCCCCCCGGCCTCGATCTCCCGGTAGGGATACGCCGTATCCCGCATCAAAGTAGCCCGCCCCAGTTCAAAAAACCGGAAATAGTTGGAATGGTACACCAGCCCGGACCGATCCGTGTCCGCGTACAGTACCCTTGTGCCGCATCTATGCCAGATACGGCCGTCGGTTTCGTCCCGCACACAGGGATTGTCATCACCGAGGGTTTCCGGAATAAATGGTTTCGGCCTCATCTCATACCCCCCTGAAAACCACGCAGCAATTGGTCCCGCCGAACCCGAATGCGTTTGAGAGAAAAATGTCATGGTTCATTTTACGGGTCTTATGGGGAACCACATCCACACCGTCAAATGCGGGGTCGGGGATATGGTTGATGGTGGGCAGGATGACCCCCTGTTGCATGGCTTCAATGCTCAAAGCCCCCTCAATGGCGGCGGCCGCGCCGAGGGTATGCCCGATCTGGCTTTTGTTGGACGAAATGGGCATCTTTTCCAGGTGGCCCTTAAACACCCTTTTCAGGCAATCCACTTCCATGGTATCCCCCCTTGGGGTTGAGGTGCCGTGGGTGTTGACGTATTGGATGTCTTCGGGTGAAAGCCCCGCATCATCGATGGCTTCACGCATGGCCCTCACCACCGTATCCGGGTTGGGCCGGGTGAAATGATAGGCATCGGATGACCAGCCCACCCCCAGGACTTCCGCCTTAGGTTTCAGTCCATAAACGGAAAGCATTTCTTCCGCCGCCAGAACCATTACACCTGCTCCTTCGGAAAGAACAAATCCCTTTCGGTCAATGCTGAAAGGCCGTGACGCCTGCGCCGGATCTTCATAGGCCCGGTCTTCAGGCAGAATCTTGATGGTGGCGTTCATGTTTTCAAAGCCGTGAATAATCTCCGGAATAAGACTGGTATCCACCCCACCCGCCAGCACAAAATCGCAGTCCCCGTCTCGAATCATTCTGGCCCCCAGACCGAATGCGTAATTACCCGAGGCACAGGCCCCTTGCGGGGAAAAAATGGGCCCCGAAAATTTAAGGACCATCCCGGCCTTGCCGGACGGCAGGTTGGCGCACAGGTTCGGCAACAGATAGGGGCTTATTTTTAAAGGGCCTTTGTTCACATAATTATCCATGGCCACCCTGAAAGCATCCGCTCCATTGAGGGCGGAACCCACCAGACAGGCGGTTCGGGGACCCGTGTGTTTATCCATTTCAAGCCCCGCATGCAAGAGGGCTTCACGGCAGACGGCAACCGTCAGAAGAACAAAATCCGCATTCCAGTTATAAACTTCCTTGGCATCTGCAAAATCGAGATCAAGCGGATTCCAATCCGGGATCTCCCCCACCACATGGCTCAGGGCTTTCACCCGGCAACGGGTTACCTTCCTGAAACCCGCCTCTCCGTTTACAGCCCGTTTCCATGATTCCGGAAAGGTCTTCCCTAAGGGGGTAGCCGCCCCATAACCCACCACAAAAACCCGTCTGTTGCTGGGTGCTTTCATGATCCACCCAATTTAGGGGCGAAAGATTTTTCGCCCCTACTCATGCAATTTTTCGAAACACAACACATGCATTACACCCGCCAAAGCCAAAAGCGTTTTTCAAAACAAATTCCTGGGTTAAAGGTCTCGCCCCTTCCGGCACACAATCCAGACCCATTTCAGGGTCCGGGGTATAGTTGATGGTGGGCGGCAGCGTTCCTTTTTGCATGCCTTCCATGGCCAATATGGATTCAATAACACTTGAGGCCCCCATACAGTGTCCCGTAACGGATTTATTGGCGCTGATGGGTGGAAGTTTCTCACCAAACACCGAATTCAAGGCGTCATACTCAACCTTGTCCCCCACCCGGGTGGAGGTGGCATGGGCATTGACGCTCGCAATGTCCACTGGCGATACCCCCGCATTTTCAATGGATTCAGAAATAGCGCGCCGTACGGTTTCAAAGTTGGGGGCCACGAAATGGTGCGCATCGGATGTCATGCTCCAACCGGCCAGTTCAATATTATAGCGCAACCCGTGAGTATTCGCAAAATCCTGTGAGGCCAGAATCACGCAGCCCGCACCCTCGGACACCACGAATCCCCTTCGATCCATTGAAAAAGGCCGGCTGGCCCTTTCGGGCGGTTCCAGGTTTTGCCCCTCTTTGGGACGATAGGCGCCGTTCATGGTGTAAAACCCCGCTACTATGGGTTCCACCAGGGGGAAATCCACGGCCCCGCAAATCACCAGATCAGCCCGGCCCTGATCCAGCAGCATTTTACCCACAATCATGGAGGTCACCCCCGTGGCACAGGCCGTAATGGTGGCGGTAATGGGCCCGGTGGCGCCGGTCTGTATGGATATCTTCCCTCCCACCATATTGATGCAGGCATTGGGATTGGTGAAGGGATGGGGCATCCGCCCTTCACGGATCATCCGCCTGTCCGCTTTCAGCACCGCATCCTGCCCTCCCACTGCGGAACTGAAGGTAACAGCCGTCCTCGGGGCCAGATCCGGGGTAATTTCCACCCCGCTTCTCAACAGAGCACGATGTGTCACCAGCAGGGCGTTTTTAAAAACAGGGGAAGTCCATTGGGCCAGGTTCCTCGGCGACAGAAAGGGATAGGGCGATGCATCCCACGCCGCCACCTCTCCCGCAATGCGGACCGGAAAATCATCCGTCAGGGGAAAACGCGTCAGCGGCCCGATCCCGCTCTTACCCCCAACAGCATTTTCCCATTGGGTCTCCATGTCCGTTCCCAGGGGAGACACCGCATCGTAACCCAGGATAACGGCATTTTCTACCATGGGATAAACTGGTAGAGCTTGGCAAACATCTCATACACCTCAATCCACCCCTTCAGGTCCTCTTCAGAACGGATGTGGGCCCGCTTGTTGACCATGACCCAGCTCATGTGGGCGGCCCCGTCCTTGCAGGTTGAACAATCCCGGGTCTCGGAGGTGCAGCATCGATGCATGGTTTTAAGATCCGATGCCCACCTGATGAAGCCGATGAGGCGTTTCGGACCGGGATCTCTTTTGTCCAGGGGTTCGGTAACGGAAGGGCACTCATCCCACCCGAATGAACGATCCAGCATTTTTCCGGTGGTGATAATACGATGGTAGTATTTTGATGAAATGACCGTGTCAGGGTAAAGGTCCAGCATCTGGTCCATTTCGTCCCGAATGGCTTTCAATTGTTCATCGGTCCAGAAGAACTGGTCCACCCCTTCGTCGTTTGAAAGGAGTTGCATATGCACTTTCAGACCCGCGTCCCTTATTTTTTTGACCAGCCGCTCTGTTTTCCCCATCTGTTTGGGCGTAATGGTGTAAAGGTAATAGGCATGGGGATCGCCCGCGTAATGCTTGCTGGAGATGGAAAACGTGTCCCTGCCCCGAAGGGTTTTTTCATCCTCTTCATCGCCCCACAATGAAATGCCCACCATCATGTGGGGAAATCGGTCCCGCGGCACCTTGATGAGGCCGTTTGTGGCACAAAAGGTGGGCAGCCGCTTGTAAAATGCTTCCACCCGGTCGAGACACAGGGTGGGCTCTCCGCCGATCAATATGGCCAGATTCACCCCCCGTGCCATTTCCCCATCGATAAAAGTTTCCCATTTCTTTATATCCATCTCTTCACGGGCGACTTCATGTTCCCCGGAAGAGAAAAAAAAGCATCCCTTGCACCGCAAATTGCATCGATTGGTCACATCGTAAATGGAGCTTCTGATGTTTAACTTTGAAATTTTTTTATATCGGTTGTACCACTCTTCATTTAGAAGGGAACTAACGGTTTTCATTTAGAAAAATCCTTGCATTTTAGATTTTTTCGAACCGCATTCGATATTCATCTTTTCACTGCTAACGCTTCAACTCCAAAGACCATGACCGGGTGGCGGCACAAAATCCGAACATAGATTTCGACCCTTCCCATACCCCATCACCCATACCGAAAGATAAGTATCCACATAATCCAGCCATGATCTGAAGGTATCCAAATCGGTTCCATGGCGAAACAGTTTCGCCGTTACGATGGCGCTCCCGGCGGCATAATGCCGGCAATCTTTGCAATCCGTGTCCGGAACGCAGCAGGCTGCCGCCCGGTTCCATGTGAGATCCGTGCGGTACTGCCGAAAAGACCGGCCCAGTCCCTGGGCCTTTGATGGGTTCATCCTGGGATAGGGACAGGCGTAGAGGTCATGAAGACTCAAAGGGTGGGTGTGGGCCACGACGTTATAGGGAGAAAACAGGATAGTATGGGGATATCGCGAGAGAAGCGCCATCATGGTTTTCCGAACATGCCCCAGCGATGTTTTCGTATGGCGAAGGGGGCCTTCATAGCCCACAGGTGCGGAGAACATGTTGAAAGTGACCTTGCACCCCGCTTCGGCAAGCATCTCCAGAACATCCTCGGCATCCTCAATGTTGTCGCGGGTGAAAGTGTAGACAAAAACCGCCCTCTCGTCCCCCCGGTAGTTGGCGATCTGTTGTTGCAGCATCCCCTTCCGGTGGCGAATCCGGGCGCTGGTCTCGTCATTTCCCCAGACGGAAATATGGATTTTGTAACCCACCGGCTCCGGGATTTTCCTTAACCCATTGGTTGCAATGGCACCCAGGGGAATTTCCCGGTAGCAGACATCACAAAGATCCGGCACAAGGGACGGTTCAGCGCCCGCCAGAACCACATAGGTGATGCCCCTTTTTTTTTCCGCCTCCATCAACTGCCGCCATTGATCCGGGTCCCGGTTCTCCTGAGCGAACTGTTTCTCCCCCTCGTAGTAATAACAGCCATCGCATTGGATGTTACAGCGATGGGTCATGTCGTAAGTGGATTCCCGCAGGAAAAAATAACGTCGCACCCTTTCCCATCGCCGGTTTATTTCCGGATCGGCCAGAAGGTCCTTAAACCGATACGTCTTTTTTTGTGGCTTTTCTTTCATACGCCGCTCTTAAGGGCTCGCTCAAAAATAACTTCACATTTTCCCATCGGTTTTTCTCTTAATTCCAATAAACAGGCCATTGAAACCAACCGTGAATACGTAACACTTTCAGACCTAAAATGAAAGGAGGATTTAAAAAGCCCTGCCGGAAGACCAGAGCTATAATGCAATCTTAATATTGACCTCAGCCCAAATGGATTATTCTCGCATACAGTGTCTGAACGAAAACTAGTGCCCATCCACAAATGGCTAATTTGCCCGATTTCGGCGTCAGTCTCAAATTGTAATCCTCGAAATACTACAATGTATTCCTGCGGTTACAATTATCGCCTTCCTTGAACTCGAACAAATTTTCTCATTCGTGGACGGACACAAACTAGGATTTTTTGTCAAGGTCGAGGAAAGATTGCCGGATGTGAATGGTGTTATCCGGAGTTTCCGAGTCGCTATCGGAAATCGGGAGGGCACCCAATTGCTGTCTCCATTGAGCGTAAACTTTGTATTGTGTTCCCCTTCTCACGTTCTATTGAGCTTTAATCCCGGCACATGTTGGAAATGGGGATCAACGGTTAAAACCTCGTAGCCTTCTACGATGGCAAGAGAAGCTATGATCATATCAGAAAGCGGAATTGTGACCCCTCTTCTTCTGAGATCTCTTGATAATTCCCCCGCCTTTTCCCAGACATCCCAAGTCACCTCCAGATATGCAAGTTTCTTCAAGTTTTCCTTTACACGTCCGGCTTCTTTTTTCGTCCTTATGCCCTGTAGTATTTCGGCCAGAACCATACCAACCATGACCACTTTTCGGTCCTTAATAAGTTCTTTGAGCTGCAGGGTGAGTTCGGACTCCGGGTTACGAAAGAACTCAATCCAGACACAGGTGTCAGCTATGATTCCGGTATCCATTCAGTTCAGCCTCTTCTTCTTTTTCCCAGTCCGGATCGATATCGATTTTGCCGCTGAGTGACAATAGATCCTCAATTGATTTTTTTTCAATATATTCCTTGATGGCAATTTCGACCGCTTTTGTTTTGGTCTTGGATTTTGTGCCCGCAAGAAGACTATTCATAAGATCATCCTGTATGTTTATTGTCGTCCTCATTATATGCTCCTCATATCATACATAGTTTGTCATATTATACACTTTATCTATCATACATCAAGGTATTTTTGAAGGAACTCGATATAAATATAGCTATATTTTCTGCTTAATAGCAAAAATGCGGTTGTCTTTTTGACACAGAATCAACTTGTATCAGTTCCACCTCCGGTGCGTAGAACCTTCTGTCATGACACACGTATAATATCGCATAAAAGAGACACTATTTCATTAATGATGATTAATGTGGGCCTCAAAGTCCAGAGGGCGGCCCACAGCACAGACGTTCGTCCACATTCTGGATGTGGATAACATGGCAACCTATCATTACGCGGAAACGGTGGCAGATCTTCGACGTACAGGCACTCCGGTGCCCACAAACGACATCTGGATCGCCGCAATTGCCATCCGGGAGAGCGCCATGGTAATCACCTATGACGCGCACTTCAAACACATTCACCGTGTGGGAACGCGGCTGCTCTAATAAAAAAAGTGGTTTTTCAATCGTATATTTGGCCCAGACACGCTATTTTAGTTTTCACCTCTCTATGTTCAATAGATATTTTTTGTTTCAAATTTTAACACCATATGTTATCATTTTACTTGTTTATTCAAAATCATTTCATAACATTGACGCATTGCAGAAAATCGCGGAAAATAAGGGTTTCTTCTTTTATAAATCTTCCGTTCAGACACTAGATAGGTGGCGTGGCGCATGATTCAGAATCCACATTTGATTGAAAAACTGAGGAAAGCGCAGATGAGATTGTCCCCTCCGGATTACTTTCGGAATCTGGCTGTATTTGAAGCACTTTATCGTGAAGCCAGAACGCTCGGTGTTCTTCCTGGGAAGGACCCTCTGGAAGGAATTGACACGGATATACGGCTCGCGGGCATACTTAATGTTCAAACAGCTCCTTAAAAAAATGGCCCTTGAGTTGGACCGGCGAAGCATCCCCTATATGGTCATCGGCGGTCAGGCGATTCTTCTTTGGTGAATCTTTCACGGATCGTTTTGATGAAGTCCTGAAAGAAGTCTGATAAAATCCAACCAGACAGCACGCCACAGGGCCCCCTCTCTGATTTCTACGCTTTTTGCAGCCGGCCGTATTCCGAGAGATCAGCCATAACACTGGCTGCCCGCTCGGGCGTGGCATAATTGACGAGTGCCCCAGCACTTTCAAGGTCCTCAATCTGATCATCCCAAATCCCCGGCGGCGACAAAATACAGCTTACCACCGGTTTTTTCTGTGCCCATTGTTTCAGCAGTCCGCTGATGCCTTTAAGGGCCTCCACATTGGCGGAGGCAAACATCATCAAAAACAGGATACCGTGCACATTTTCATCATCCATGACCGCCTGAACAATTCCTTTGATGGCATCTGAATCGTACCAGGCAGGTCCCATGTCCACCGGGTTGGTTCGAAGGGCCAAAGGCGGCAGCAGTTCGTTGATGCGGTTTTGGGTTTCCATGGAAAACCGGACAATATCGAGACCTCCGGACTCACATACATCGCAGGCGGCCATGGACGGACCCGCTTGGCCCGACAGGACCGCCACGCCGGGACCCGAGGGAATGGGGCATGAGGCCAGGGCTTTTGAGGTATCCAACAGGGCCTGGTTGCTGTCAACCGCCAAGATTCCCGCCTGTTTGAAGGCATGGGTATAAATCTCGTGCCGACCCGCCAGGCTTCCGGTGTGGGAATAGGCCGCAGCATCGCCCACAGCGCCCCTGCCGGTCTTGTAGACCACCATGGGCTTTTTCCCGGCATGGCGTTTTGCGGCGACCAGCAGGTTTTTGGGGGCATCAATACCCTCCACATACAGAGCAAGGGCAAGGGTATCCGGGTCTTCCATCAGGTAATCCACCATTTCCGCAAAATCCACATTCAGCCGGTTGCCCAGGCCCACAATCTTGCTGAACCCCACACCATCACGCATGGCCAAAAATCCCAACAGATGAGAAATGCCCCCGCTCTGACTCACAAGGGCCACACTTCCCGGTTTCAGTTGGGAAAACTCAGGGGTAAAGGAAGCATTCAGGTTTGCGCACAGGTTGATCATACCGAAGGTGTTGGGACCGATCACCGGGATCCCCGCTGCATCGACAATCTGTGCAATCTCCTTATGCAGAACCGCGCCTGCCGGATCATCGATCTCCCTGAAACCTGCGGTGATAAGCACAATTCCCTTGACGTTGTTGTCCACGCATTCCCGGAACACGGTTGAAACCCGGCTCGCGGGCACCACCACAATGACCAGATCGATGGGGGTTGAAGATACCGATATTGATTCGCAGGCCTTAAGCCCGAAGATTTTATCCGCTTTGGGATTCACCGGGATTAGAACCCCTTTGAATCCACCGTTCACCAGGCTTTTCATGACGTGATACCCGAGTTTTGATGGGTTGTCCGATGCGCCGATGACCGCTACGGATTCGGGGTTGAAAAGGGAATGCATTACAAGACTCCTTCCTTCGTCGTTCAATATTTCCGTTTGATAATCGTTCACATGGTGCAGTTGTCAGAATACAGAAGAAACAGTTGAAATTTCATCCTGCCCCCTGCACCCTGCCAACTGTCCACTGTGAACAAAACTATATCTCCCCTGTTTCCCGTGCCTTCGGAAAACTCAAAACAAACGTGCTCCCTTGGTTTTCCCAGGCTTTTACCCGGATGCGCCCACCATGGTTCTTAACCACCTCCCGACAGATGCACAGCCCCAGGCCCGCCCCTTCACCCGCCGCCTTGCCCGTAAAAAAGGGCTCAAATATGCGGTCCTGCAGGTCCGTCGGAATTCCGATACCCGTGTCGGATATGGAAACCTTGACCCGGTTCTGTTCCGTAAAGGATCGGATGGCAATGAGACGTCCCTTGACTCCCCGGTCGGACTCTTTAACGGCCATAATGGCATCCGCGGCATTGGACAGTAGATTATACATCACCTGTTCCAGGCGGTTGGCCTGCCCGGAAATCAGCGGCAGATCCTGCTGCAGATCCAGTGAAACCCGAATATCATCCAGCAATAACTGCTGTTCAACGCCGGCAATGGTCTTTTGGATCACATCATTTAATTGAACCTTTTCTTTCTTGAAGCTCTTTTTGTCTTCCAGCTCGGTGAGGCGGTTGATGATGACGGATGCCCGGTCCACCTGACCGCTGATCTCCGTGGCCACCTGCAACATACGATCATCGGGGATTTTCTGCTTTTTCCGGGCCATCATCTTCAAAAACTCGCTCCCCACCTTGATGGCATTCAGCGGTTGATTCAGCTCGTGAGCCACCCCGGGGGAAATGCCTCCCATGGTGGGCATGAGTCGCAGCAGATCCCATGCGGTCAGCAGTTCCACATGGAGCATGACCGAGGGCAGGATAAGCAGGGCTCCCGCCAGGGATGCCACCATGGTGGCCACCATGAGAAGGCCGAAGACCGCCGTGGGTTTGAAATGGGAGAAAATCAGCACGGAAAAGCCCAGGCTGATGGCCAGTGTCGTGAAAATGATCGGTCTTCCCACCCCGTAAATGGTGTCCCGCAGAGCCCGGTCTTTGTCCAGATCCTTCTTGAATTCTTGATTGTACCGCACCAGATAATGAATGGTATCGTCCACGGCCAAGCCGATGGCGATACTGGCAATCAGGCTGGTGGCAACGGAAAGTTCGATCCCGAGCCAGCCCATGAGACCGAAACTGATCACAATGGGGAAAAGATTGGGTACGATGGCCATAAAGCCCACCTTGGCGGAAAGAAACAACAGGCTCATGGCGGCAATGATCAGCACCAGGGTTAGTGTCAGGCTTTTCACCAACCCCTCCGTCAACAGTTGACTGCTCTGGGAGATGACGATCCCGAACCCGGTCACATGGGCGTCAAAATTCGCATCGAAGTGTTCCTTCAAAAAACCGCTGATCTTTTGTTTCAACCTTAGGAAATCCCGTGAACCGGCGATATGGGTTCGGAGCAGGATATTGGCCTGTTTCATATCCGGGTCCATGAACCGGCCAAACATCTCCTGCCCCAGCATGGTCTTGTAGCTGTTGATGAGCATGCGGACTTCAAAAGATTCTTCGGGAAGGGCGTAAGCCTCTTTTTTGTATTTTGCGGTGGCATAATTGACCAGTTTGAGGAAATCCACCAGGGAAACGGTTTTATCCACACCATCAATTTTATTTAAAAAATCCTGAATTTCCGCGATCTGCTCCAGGTGGGCCGGGTCCTCAAAATACCCCTCAGTCCGGGCATTCAACACCACATTGACGGGAAAACTGCCGGATGTCTGCTTTGAAATATCTTCGAAATGACGGCTGATGGGGGTATTTTTTTTGAAGAACCCCACGGGGTTGGTTTCCACATGGATTCTGGCAATGCCGAAAACGGCCATAACACTCACCATCAAAACAGCCGTCAGCACCCATTTTCGGCGCTTGGTGTTGAGGTAAATGATCTTTTTGAGAAAAAAGTTGATGGGACCCCGGGCGTTCGGGGCGGCTTTTGCGCTTTTGGGCAGCGGCAAAACGGCCAGGGCGGCCGGAACGGCGTAGAGCATCATCACCAGCATACTCAAAAGCCCCAGGCAGGAGAACGCGGCAAACGCCCGAATGCTGTGAATCTGGTTCAACATGAGGGAGCCCAGACCGATGACGGTGGTGATCACCGCCAGGACCGTGGGAAACCTCACATGGATAAAACACCCATAAACGGCTTCTTTTGAAGAACCCGAACTTTGGGCCTCGGTTCGGTAAGCGGATAGGATGTACATACAGTAGGCCGTGCCCACGGCAATGAGAAAAATGGGCACGATCATGGTCAATAGCGACAGCGGGGTCCCGGTCCAGGCCATCAAACCGAACGTCCAAATCAGGGCGGACAGGACCGAGCCGGTGGGTATGAGTACCGATCGCACGTCCCTGAAAAGACAGAGCAATACCAGGGCCATGATCAAAAAAGTGACGGGCGGCAGTTTCAGAAAATCACTTTGCGTATAAGCCGCAAGGGCCCGGGAAACCAGGGGCATGCCGATCTGATAAAGGGAAAGTGCTTTATTTTCTCCCTCCAGAATCTGCTCGATGGCCTGGATAACAGGTGTTTTATCCGGCACATCATCCAGGATGACGGACATTACACAGGTTTTCTGATCTTCCGAGAGAAAATTCCGTTTGAAAAGTTCAATGGGACCTATGATTTCCCTGAACTCATCAGGGGACCAGCGAGTGGTGAGGTCCATATCCCGCTTGATGCCCGGCAGGCTTAACACCCGGCTCACCCCCGGGATCTTTGTAATTGCATCGCCAATGGCACCCAGGCGCTCAAATGTTTCGGGAGCAAAGACATTTTTCACCTTTGCCACCACCAGGATCATTTCCTCGCTGCCGAACGTCTTTTTGAACTGGCGGTAATAGACGCTTTCCGGAAGGTCTTGAATGGCCAGGTCGTATATGGACGTCTGGAAACGAAGACCCGGCAGCCTGGTGGCGAAAACCAGGGTGATCAGGAAAACCAAGGTCAGGACCAGGACCGGATGCCTGAGCACAAATCGAAGTCGATACCCGGAATTGAGTACACCCATTAATCCTGCCACGTAACGCCCTGCCCTTTAGAGGTCTGCCGTGTTTTCGGTGTGTCCATTCTTCAGGACCTTCTCAGCTCTTTCAAGGGCCGCATCTAGGGCTTCTTTCTGGACGGGTTTATGAATGAAATCCGTTGCCTTCAGATCCAGCGCCTTCTTCTCCAGCTCCTTATCACCATGTCCGGTGATAACAATCACCACGGCATCCGGCGAAGTCGTCTTAATCCGTTTCAGCACCTCAAAGCCATCCATACCCGGCATCTTGATGTCCGTGAACACAATGGAGGGGTTTTCCGCTTCAAACACCACAATACCGTCTTCGCCGTTTTCCGCGGTCAGGACTTCATAGCCATAGGCCTCCAGAAAGAGCCCGAACATGGCCAGAGTCGGTTTTTCGTCATCAATAATCAAGACCTTATGGTTCAAATCAATTTCTCCTTTAAATCATGCGCTCATGTGCGGCAACCATACGACAAATGTGGTACCGATTCCAGATCCACTGTGTACGCGGATCTCACCCCCGTGTTCCACCACAATTTCATAAACAATGGCCAACCCCAGACCCATACCTTTCCCCACTTCCTTGGTGGTGAAAAAAGGCTCAAAAATCTTGTCCCGGGCATAACGGGATATCCCCGCCCCCGTATCCGAAACCGCTACCGCCGCCCACCCCATTTTTGAAAATGAGCGAATACTGATCAGAGCCTCAGCGCTTTGATGAAAGGTTTCCCGCTTTTGGACAATGGCATCACGCCCGTTGCTCAGAAGATTAAAAAACACCTGTTCCAGACGGTTGTTACTGGCACGGACCGGTGGAATATTTTTTCCCGGGAGGAACCTCACCTCAATATTCTGAAGCTTCAGCTGCTGACCGAAAATCTTTACAACATTCAGAACGGGGTCATTAATGGCGACCGGTTCTCTGCTGAAATCCGCTTTTCTGGCAAATTCCCGAAGCCGTGTAATAATTTCCGAGGCCCGGCTCACCTGAGCACTGACCTCATTGGCCACCTGTGACAGTTTTTCAGGCGTAATCACCCGGCCCTGCTCCAACATCAATATCAGAAAATTGTTTCCCATCTTGATGGCATTTAACGGCTGATTGAGTTCGTGTGCCATTCCCGCGGACATTTCCCCCAGGCTCTTCATCTTGCTGGCCTGTATCAATTGTGCGTCCTTTTCCATGCTTTCAGTCACATCGTTGGTGGCCAGAATAACGACTTCCCGGTCCTGGTACACCCCCGGACAGGCCCGCACGTTCACGTAAAAGGGTCGATTCCCTTTTCGGAGGTGCCGTGCTCTGTAGCTCAGCACGCATATGCTGGCCATGGCTGTTTCTCCCGATGCCACATCCTCCCAATCCCCGTGTTCAAAGGTTCCCAGGTCTTCAAAGGGTCGATTGATTAACTCCTCCCGGGTATACTCGTAAGTTTCGGCTGCCGCAGGATTGGCATCCAGAATCTTAAACCCCTTGCGGTCCACCACAAACACCGGATTGGGACCACTGTCAAAAAGGGAGCGGTATTTTTCCTCGCTTTCCTTAAGCTGCTCACGGGAGGCCCGAATGGATGCGGTCATGTGATTGAAGGCATCGGCCAGTTGTTCGATTTCATCGCCCCGAAAACTTTCATCCACTCTGAACGTAGTGTAGTCTACCGGTTCCTCCTCCAGGTCACCCCGGCTGATATCTTTTGCCCTTCGAATAAGTTCTCCCATGGGTCGGGTGATGTATCCGGAAAGCCAATGGGCAATGCCGAAAAAAATGATGACAATGACGGAGATAAACCCAAGAAATGTGGTGCGAAGCCGATTGACAATCTCATCAATATACCCTTTGCGCAACCCCACGTGAACAACACCGATTTGCGACCCGCCCTCTTTCACGGGAATCGCGATGTCGTAAGCAGATTCATCGCCGAAAGAAACCGCTTCGATACCATGGGGCCGCCCGGAATCCAACCGTCCGGTCTGAAGTATCGCTTCGGGGAAACCGCTTGGAAAGGTATGGCTCAGAACTTTTTGATCCCGGTCCAGAACGAACATGTAGGAAATAAGCGTCTCCCGGTTTCCAAACCCGGAGGCATCGAAAAGTACCCTGCCCAATGCGTCCCTGTTCCCCGTGAGGACATGGGCTCTGCTCTCCTCTGCAACGTCATGGGCAATACCCACCCCCCGCTGTTCCATTCGCGTGATGAGGCTCGAAACCAGCACCCATCGGGCTACCAGGGCAATACCGACGCTCACCAGAAGAATCACCGCTACGGAAGCAAAAAAAATCTTGTTTTTGTGGCTCAATCGGTCTAACAGAATCATGCAACCCTCAAAGCGCATCTTTCGCCAGCTCTTTTTCGGCCATCTCGCTTAAAACAAATTTCTGCACCTTTCCACTGCGCGTCATGGGAAAATCGTTCACGATTTTGAAATAGCGCGGCCGCATCTCTTCCGCCACACGAGCGTTGGAAAAAGCCTTCAAATCCCGATCATCCAGCTGAGCGGTTTCTTTTACCTTGACCCATGCGACCACCTCCTGTCCTTTATCCACGTGGGGCACGCCGAAAACCTGCACTTCCGACACATCCGGATGCCGGTAAAGACATTCCTCCACTTCCACGGGATAGATCTCTGTTTTATCCCTCACGATCACATCTTTCAAGCGACCGGTAATCTTGAAATACCCGTTTTCGTCCATTTCCCCCAGGTCCCCGGAATGGAACCATCCGTCCCGATCAACCGCAGCGGCCGTGGCCCCCGGCATGCGGTAGTATTCTTTCATGAGAAACCCCCGGGTGCAGAGTTCCCCTTGCGTATGGGGGACAAGGTCTTCACCCGTCCGGGGATCCACAATTTTCACCTCATTACACGGCAGCGGGGTCCCGATGGTTCCCACCCTCAGGGAGAGGGGATCATCGGGACGGGTCATGGTGATCCACGAAGAAGTCTCCGTGATGCCATAGGCCACCGTGAGATCGGAAACCCCGATCTCTTCCACCAGCCGCTTCATCAATTCCATGGGACAGGGGGCACCGCCCACTATGCCGGTACGCACCGTGCGCCATCGGTCTTTTATGAAGGCATGATGTTCCAGAAGCGCGATAAACATGGCGGGAGACCCGTAAATGGCGGTACACGCCTCACTATTGACCGTATCGAGCACCTTAACCGGATCAAAGGTCTCGGAGGGCAAGACCAGGGCCGCGCCGCGGATGAGGCCCGAGAGCGCAATGCACGTATTGCCGAACATGTGAAAAAGCGGGAAAAACAGGCAAAGCCGGTCAGCCTCGGTAATTTTCTGCCGCTCGGTGGAACACAGCGATTTGTTGATTAACCCCAGGTGATCCACCACCACCCCTTTGGGCATCCCCGTTGTGCCCGAGGTGTACATGATGGCCACGGGATCCTCGGGAAGAACAGCTTCTGCCATTTGCCGGATCTTTTCAGGTTTCACCGTTTCCCCGCGGCTGATCAGTTCCGGCCAGGGTATCCCAACCGACTTGGGTCCGGGGGAAATCACAATGATGTGTTCGAGTGAGGGGATTTCAATTGCAGCGGTCTTCTCCGCCAACTCTCCTGAAACCATTAATACCCCGCATTCCGCCTGCTCCAAGATGTATTTCAGATCCTCCGAGCCGGCCCCCGGATCGATGGGAACAAAAACAGCCCCCAATTTCGCAATGGCAAGCATCGAAACGAGCCACTCCGGGATATTGGCCGCCCATATGGCCACACGATCGCCCCGTTTAACCCCCAGGCCCGCCAGGCCGGAGGCCGCCTGGTCCACCTGCCAGGCGAGCAGTTGATAGGTATACCGGGTTCCCTTCTCCGAATGAATCAGCGCATCGCGTTCGGGGTAGCGCTCTGCTATTTTTTCCAGCATGCCGCCGATGGTGTCGTTTACTGTTTCCATAATCGAATCTCCTTAAACCTTATACCTTATACCCAATGACCCTCTCATTTAATCCGAGTCCAATACAAGGTCAACTGTTTTCCCGCTTCCATGCACCAGATCAATGATGGTAACCTCCGGAGGCGCCAGCAATCGCATGGGCGGTCCCCAGGTTCCGGAACCCCGACTGACGTATAGAAAGGCACCGTTTGTCAGGTTCAGCAATCCCGCATCAATGGGATACAGCATTTTGATAATCAGGTTGAAAGGGAAAATCTGCCCCCGGTGGGTATGCCCGGATAATTGCAGATCAAACAGACCCTTTGACGCCTCATCCAACATTGGTCGATGTTTTAAAACCATTACGAACCGATCTTTTGTTACTTTTGAAAGCAGCTGTTTTTCCGTAAGCCTTCCGTAAACGCCGAACCGGTTTGCCGCCGGATCATCCACACCTGCAATAACCAGGACACCGGGAATGTCAAAAATCTTATTGCTCAACAGGGTAAATCCGGCTGTTTTACAGAATTTCCGGGCCCTTTCAATTCCCACATAATATTCGTGGTTTCCGTTGACCGCAACCTTGCCATAGGGCGGTTTGATCTCTTGAAATTCCACTGCCAGATTTTCGATGCCGTCGATCTGTCCGTCCAGCAGGTCGCCGGTGGAAACCAGAATATCCGGTTTTGCACCACGCACCACGTTCAGAATGCGTGAAAGCCGCTTTTTTCCCATGATCAGCCCCAAATGCACATCGGAAATCTGGACAATCCTCAATCGACCCACTTCTTTCGGGATTTTGGGAGATGTAATGACAATATGTTCCGTCTGAACCCACCTGGCTTCGATCAGGCCGTAAATCCCTCCGGCAACACAGACACAAAGTGCCGTAAGAAATAATACCTTCGGAGATAAAGCCCATTTATCAAATGGCCCCCCCAGAGTATACGCACCGATAAAAACCACCCATCGAACCATATCCAGCACCGCCGCAGCGGCCACAAAGAGGAACAGAAAGCCCATCCAGGTGTAACCCACATACGCCAAAACCCGGGCCAGGGACTCCATTCCCTGCCGCTCCACCACCCGGACCAGGATGGGGCAAATCACCATGAACACCATGAACAGGGCCAACCCTTTATGGAACCCAAACGCCCGTCCGGTTTTCCAGAAGGCATAAAAATGCAGGGACCCGTAGAGGGTAATAAAGACACTTATAAAGATGATTATTCGCACGAACAGACACCCCTTTTAAAATTTCGGGACAGGTTTTTCGGTATCCAGCAGATACATTTTAAAACCCACCGGATAATTTGTTGGAGTTTAACCGATCTCCTTTTTCATGACAAGCACAACGGGTTTTTCATTTAACAAGCTTTTACTAAAATCGCCAGGGTTCCGAAAGACGCGCATTGCCGTTAATTTTTCTCCTTGACATGCAGACTCATCGCTATACAATACCAAATATGTTTTCATTAGACCCATATATGGTACTTAACCATGGCGAAGCATAAATCCACTCACGCCCCCGCTGTAGAGCGGGCACTCGATGTCATCGAGTTTCTGGCAGCCAGCGAAAAAGCGCTGCCCCTTTCAGAGATACTGGCAAAACTCAGCATTCCAAGACAATCGCTGATCAGAATACTGAACACATTGTGTGACAGGGGTGTTGTGGACAGGACAGGGCAAAGGGGCTTTTATCGTCTGGGAATGAAGCTGCTCTATTTCGGGGACAGGCTTCAAGATAAAATAAAACTTCGTTCCATCGGACGACCCCTGATGCAGGAATTGGCTGAGAAAACCCGTAAGACTGTTGAACTCTCTACCTTGGACCGGGATCAACTTGTCTTGATGGAACAGGTTGAGGGGACCGAGGGTATCCGGCTTTACAGCCGTATCGGAAGCGCGTACCCCTATTTCCACGCCGTTGCCGTTGGAAAGATATATTTGGCCCATATGGCCCCTGAAAAAAGGTATAAAGTGCTGACAACCATCGGTCTTCCACCTATGACGGAAAACACCATAACCGACCTGGATGTACTTGAAGCGGAAATCAAGCGAATCAAGGAAAAAGGCTATGCATTTGAGGATCAGGAATTGAGGAAGGGCGTCCGGAGGATAGTGGCGCCGATCTATGATCACAAAAACCATTCCAGCCGTTCCAGCCACTTTGACGGAGTCGGCCTGGTGGGTTGCATTGGGGTTGCCGCCACCATTTTCAGTTTTGAAATCGACGACAAAGAGAATCTGGCTCGGCAGGTTATGGAAACGGCAGACCGAATCTCCTACGGCATGGCTAAAACAAAATGAGAAAATTTTTTCATCCTTCCCATATGGTTGTTTTCGGTGTAGCGGACAATCCGAGAAACTTAGGCAAAAATATTATTTCCAACTCCCTGGAAATGGGTTTTAAAGGGACGATTTATCCGGTAGGGAGAGAACCCGGCAACGTACATGGGAAGAAGATCATAACCGACCCCCGGTCTTTGCCCGAAGGGATCGATTTGGCGGTGATCCTGGTCCCTGCTGAATTTGTTGCGGAGACACTTGAGATCTGCGGACAAAAGGGAATTCGCCACGCCATCATTTCCACGGGGGGATTCAGGGAACTCGACGATCGGAACAATCCGGCGGAAAAGGATATCGTGAACGTCGCCGGGCGATATGGCATTCGATTTATCGGCCCCAACTGCATCGGCGTTATATGTACCGGATCGGGCCTTTGCACGCCGTTCAACCCCATGCAGGCCGGGAAGTTCAAGAAAGGACCTGTGGGCTTGATCGTTCAGAGCGGGGGGGTGACCACCCAGTGTGCCTACTATTTTTCCGAAGAACATGTGGGTTTTTCAAAAATTATCAGTATGGGAAACAAGCTAAACTTAAATGAGACAGATTTCTTAAAATATCTCATTCATGACAAAGATACGGAACAGATCCACATGTACCTGGAGAGCATTGAAGACGGAAGAGAGCTGACAAGGCTTGCCAGGACATCGAAAAAACCGATCGTCATCTTTAAATCCAACGTAAGCAAAACAGCATTCAAGGTTGCCTATTCCCACACGGCAGCCCTTTCAAATGATGACCGTATCGTAGATTGTGCCCTGAAACAGGCGGGGATTGTACGTGTGGAAGACATTCATCAGATGACCGTGGCTGCCAAAGCGCTTCAGCTCCCCCCCCTGAGAGGGAATCGATTGGCCGTTATATCCCTGTCCGGCGGTTTTTCCGTAATTTTGGGAGATGCGTGTGAGCGATATGGCTTTAAATGCCCCCCGCTGCCACAAAAACTCATCAATCAAATTGAGGGTTTTCGGCGGGCGGGGGTCATCCGCATGTCCAACCCCATGGATTTTGGCGATGTTCACGATATCAAGGCCCTGACATTCACTTTGGAGCGCTGTCTGGCATTGGATGATATTGATGGCGTTGTTTTATCCTTCATGTATGAACCTGAAATGGTAAAGATGTTTGGAGAGGGAATCGGGCGCCCTGGACAGATGCTCAATTTCATAGGAAAGATGTGTAAAAAAAACAACAAACCCATAGCGCTCAGTTTTTTCGCGGAGAGACAATACATCGAGGAATTTAAGCGGTTAAACACATTCCCTGTTTTCAATGACGCTGTGGAGAGCGTCAGGGGGTTGCGTTTGTTGCGGGATTACCGACGGGGAATTAAACATTAACAACGGTAAGAATGGATGAAAATCATGAAAACAGAAAACCATTTTTTAGAGAAGTTTTTCAACCCCGAATCAGTGGCGATTGTGGGGGCGACCAACAATGTCCTCAAAATGAATTTCCGCATCATGCGGAATTTGTTGGATCTCAACTTTCGGGGGAAGATCTACCCGGTAAACCCCGGCGCACAAGAAATATCAGACATTAGAGCATTTGCAAGCCTGCGGGATATCCCGGATAAAGTCGACCTGGTCGTCTCCGCAGTTCCGGCCTCAAAGACCATCAATATTCTCAAAGACTGCGCCGAAATTGGGGCCGGGGGTCTCGTCATTATTACGGGCGGTTTTTCAGAAGGCGGCGCTGTAGGCCAAGCGCTTCACAACCAGATGGCTGCGTTTGCAAAAGAAAAGAATATTCGCGTCCTGGGCCCCAACACCCTGAGCCCGGTCAACACCGAAAACCGTTTGGCAATCAGTTTCAATACCATCAAAAAAATGCGGCGCGGAGGTCTTTCCTTTGCCTTTCAGTCCGGTTTTTACGATCCAAAAATAAACTGGCTGCTCTCTCACATGGGCGTCAATAAGATACTCGATATGGGCAACAAGATGGATATCAATGAGGTGGACACTCTGGCGTATTTTGCCGGGGATGATACGACCAAAGTCATTGCCATGCATATTGAGAGCCTGAAAGGAAACGTCAACGATTTTTTTGACCTCCTCAAATCCGTATCAAGGCAAAAACCCACCATCATCCTGAAATCGGGCAGGACCCCCGAGGGCTCAAAGGCAGCAGCATCCCATACCGGGTCTCTTGCTCTCGAAAATGATCTGATCTTTGACGGGATGATCCAACAGACGTCTGCTGTCAGAGCTCAGAATATGGATGAATTTTTTGACCTGGCAAAGGCATTTTCGTTTCTTGAGTTACCGAAAGGAAACCGTCTGGCCATTATTGTGCTTTCCGGCGGAGAAGGGGTCATGGCTACTGATTCGTGCGGAATGAACGGCCTTGAACCGGCGGCTCTGAGTCAAAACACGCACCAGCGGCTCAAACAGATCTATCCGCCATGGGAAATTCCACTGAATCCCTTTGACGCCGGCGTCTGCATGGAATTTAACCTTTCGGACCTTAGCCTTTTTTTCCGGAACCTTGCCGCCATTCCGCGGGATAAAAACGTGGATTGCGCCATTATGCAGATGCCGCCGAACATCTTTTCGGAGTTCTTGACGAAATCCAACCTCTCCGAAAAACCGATTGACACCGCGGATGAGCAGTTCATCCAATGCCTGGCAAGTGTTATGGAAAATGAAAAACCTTCCGCCTTATGGTGCTCCACAATGGACTCACGGGAAATGGGACTGGTTGAAATGCTCGAGGCCCGCTCTCTGCCGGTATTTCAATCCTCTGAAAGGGCTATTAAGTCCCTTTCCGCCATGTATCGATATTCACAAAAAATTTTAAAAAACCAAGAAGCCGACGAACCCTTGAAATTAGAGAGAGCAAACATTTAAGCGGCATACCGGTTTTTCTGAAGGGCATAGAAAGCCACCGGCACGATCACCAGGGTAAAAAGGGTGGAGGCGAAAAGCCCGAAAATGAGTGCCCATGCCAGCCCTGAAAAAATGGGATCCAGGGTGATGGGCCAGGCCCCCAGAGCCGTGGTGGCGGCGGTCAGCAAAATGGGCCGTAGCCGGATGGCGCCGCTCTGCAAAATGGCTTCCCGAAGGGCTACTCCTTCCTTAACAGCGCCGTTTATAAATTCAATCAGCACCAGTGAATTTCGAATGACAATGCCACCTAAGGCAATCATGCCGATCATGCTGGTGGCGGTAAAAAAAATCGGGTTGTCAAATCCGCCAACCGGATCCGCCAACAAAAGATTGAGCAGCCAGAACCCCGGCATGATGCCGATGAGGGTCAGGGGGACCGCCAGCATAATCAGGAGGGGCATGAAAAATGAATTCATCTGGATCACCAGCAGGGTGTAGATTCCCATGAGGGCGGCCAAATTGGAAATACCCATATCCCGAAATACCCGAAGGGTGATCTTCCATTCCCCTTCCCCTGCCCATTCAGCTCGCAAACCGTCAGGAAGCGGTTGATCGTCGATCCGTTTCTGCATGTCCAGGATGGCCTCGGCAGGGGCGCGGCCGGCCATATCCCCGAACACATAGACCACCCGCTTAAGATTCTTGTGGTATATGGGTTGGTCCTCGGCCACTTTTACGAAAGTCCCCAACTCCCCCAGGGGAATCATTTTGCCGTCCTGAGCCTTTACGGGAATCTGGGAAAGCGACACAATGCCGGAGCGTTTGTCCCTGGGAAGGATAATTTTCACCGGAAGGGGCTGGCGTTCCCCCCGCCGGTGAACCGTGGCGGGCCTCCCCCACTTAACGCGGTTCTCAGGGTCCCGGTGATCATGGCGGTACTCACCCCGTGTAGCGCTGCCTTTTCCTTGTCCGGCACAAAATCGATTCGGTTTCGCGGGGTCTCCGTGGTGTCATCAATATCCACCACAAAGGGTTCCGTTTTCATGATCCCCTGCACGGTTTTCCCACCGGAAATCAGGTCTTCGTAGGACTGGTCCGGTCCCCCGTAAATTTCCGCCACCACCGTGGCAATCACGGGGGGGGCCGGGGGGCATCTCCACCAGTTTGATGTTTGCCCCATGGCGGGCTGCAACGGCTTCCAGTTCCTTTCGCAGGCGAAGCAGGATGGCATGGCTCTGTTGTTTGCGCTGTTGTTTTCCCGCCAGGTTAACACGGATATCCGCAACATTCCCCCCCTGCCGCAGATAATAGTGCCGCACCATGCCGTTAAAATCCATGGGCGAGGCAGTCCCCGTGTAGGAAATAAGATTCGTCACCTCCGGAACCTGGCGCAAATAATGTTCAAAATCCTGAACCACCCGGGATGTCTGCTCAAGCGGCGTGCCTTCGGGCATATCAATCACAATCTGGAATTCATCCTTGTTGTCAAAGGGGAGCATTTTCATGGGCACGTACCGAAAGAGCGCCAGGACCATGGACACCACCAGCAGCAAAAAAACGGTAAAATAGAGGAGGAATCGTTTGATCCCCGAATCCAGAAAGGGCCCCACCACCAGGCCATAGCCTTTTTTAATCCACGGGGACGTCACATCGGCATCCACGCCGGATGTGGCCTGTTGCCCGGACGCGGGTGCAAACCGCCGGAGCAGCAGGTAGCTGAACCAGGGCACCACCGTAATGGCGCACAACGTGGAAAAGCTCACCGTTAGCGGCACATTGGCGGCCATGGGCGCCATGTACGGGCCCATCATGCCCGTGATGAAAAAAAGCGGAACAAAGGAGATAATAATGGCCAGGGTACTCATGATCACCGGCGGGAGCACCTCCTGGACGGCAAATAGCGTGGCGGAAAGGGGATTTCGCTTGCCCATCCGTATGTGCCGCTGAATATTGTCCACGTTGGTGATGGGGTCATCCACCACAAGCCCCAGACTCAAAATGAGGGCAAACAGGGTCACCCGGTTGATGGTAAACCCAAAGGTATAGTTGACAAACAGGGCCAGTGAAAAACTCAAAGGGACGGCCAGGGCCACCACGAGGGCCTCGCGCCAACCCAGGGTAAAGGCCAGGAGACCCACCACCGTGAGAATAGCAAAGACCAGAGATCCCAGGAGATCGTTTACCTTGTGCTGGGCTGTCTGCCCGTAATTCCGTGTGACCGCCACCTGAACACCGTCCGGGATCACGGTTTTTTTCAGTTCATCCATCTTTATAATGATTTGATCGGCCACCCGAACCGCATTGGTTCCCCGTTTCTTGGCCAGCGCCAGGGTGACGGCCGGCAGATCATGGGTTATTCCTTTTCGCCCCCCGGACTTCACCAGGGCGTTGGAAAAGCCGAAGCGGGTATAAGACACCGGTTCTTCAGGACCCTCCGTCACCTTCGCGATATCCCGAAGATATACGGGTCGTCCCTGATGCGTGGAAACCACCAGCTCCGCCACATGCTTAGCAGAAGCCACAAAGGAATCGCTGGTGACCGATACGGACCGATTGGCGCGATTAAAGTGACCGGCCGTGACAGCCGCATCGGTCCCCTGAAGGGCACGCCAGACCTCCAGCATGGACACCCCAAAGCCCGCCATCCGGTCCGGGCTGATCTCTACCCGCACCTCCCGGGAACGACCGCCCACAATATAGGTTCTGGAAATGTCCGGAACTCGGGCCAGTCGGCTCAGGACCTCTTCACCGATTCGGCGCAATTCATGATCATCGTATTTGTCGGAATAGAGGGTCAGGTTGACAATGGGAACATCGTCAATTTCCACGGGCCGGATCAGCCAGCTTTGAACCAGAGGTGGCGCCTGGTCCATATTCATGGAGATTTTGTTGTACAGTTTCACCAGGGAGTGCTCCCGGTCCTCACCCACGTAAAAGCGAACCGTAACAATGGCCATGTCCCGACGGGACACGGAATAGACATACTCGACCCCGTCAATCTGCCAGAGGAGACGTTCCAGAGGTGTGGCCACCAGTTTTTCCACTTCTTCGGCTGACGCGCCCGGAGCGTTTACATAGATATCGGCCAGTGGTACCACAATTTGAGGTTCCTCTTCCCGTGGCGTCATCAAAACAGCGGCTGCCCCCATGGCCATGGCGAAGAGGATAAAGAGAATGGAAAGCTTGGAGATAATAAACAGCTCCACAATCCGAGCAATCAATCCCGGTGGGCGCGAATCCCTCTGACTCATTGCGCTTCTCCCCCAACAGCAACCGATTCGCCGCCATTCAAGCCTGAGAGAACCTCCACCCGGCTGTCAAACACCCTTCCCGTGGTCACGTAGATCCGGGTCCATTCCTCCCCCGACTTGACATGGACCATTTCCAGCTGCCCCACCCGTTCAAGGGCGTTTTCCGGTATCCACACCACCGATATTTTCCCCACCGGCACCAGAAGACGCCCGAACATGCCGGGATACAGCCCTTTTGTTTCCGGCAGATCCACCTTGACCAGAAAGGATCGGGTAGCCGGGTCCGCCGAAGGAACGATTTCGGCCACAGGACCCGACAGGGTCTGTTTAAGGGCCGTAATCACCACCTTCAAGGTTTCCGCCATCTTAATCCGGTCAATAAACCCTTCCGGCACCAGGGTCTCCAGACGCAAAACTCCACGGGTCTGCAATACCAGCAGCGGTTTTCCGGGAAATGCCATATCCCCGGGCTCCGCCAACCGTTCGGCCACCTGGCCATGGGCATCAGACCGAATTTCCGTATAATTCTGAACAATGCGCGCTTCTTCAACACTCTTTTCGGCCTGTTTTACCCCGGCATTCCCTTCCTTCAAGCCTTCACGAACCTGACTGAGACCGGCCCGGGCCTGGTGAAAAGATGCTTCGGCCTCCTCCAGCTGCTGCTTTGTGGCCGCTTCTGATTTGAAATAGGTTTTCACGCGGTTATAGGCGGCTTCCTCCCTTTTGTAAGAGGCTTCTGCGGAATTGACCCCCTGTGCGGCCTGATCCCGCCTGGCCCGGGCGGACAGAACAGCCTGCCTTGACCCCGCCAGACGGGCCAGTAACGCCTGGCTGTCCAACACCACCAGCAGCTCCCCCTTTTTAACAAGATCCCCGGGCCGCACCAGGACATCAACGATACGACCCTGCACCCGAGACTCAATTCGGGTCTCCTGTCGGGGGCGCACCGTTCCCGGGGCCTCGTAAAAGTCGGTCACCGTTTCCCGAACCGCTTTTGCGGTGGCTTCCGGGGTCCACTTCTGTTTCTCAACAGATATTTTCCCCGGACCTATTTTGTCAGGGACAAAAACGTCCGCCATATAGAGCATCAATAAAACCAGCGCTGCCACACCGCACAGTAAAGAGAGAAAACGCACCCCTTTCCGATTGTTCTTTTCATCCATGACAATCCATTCTCCCTACCCCTTTACAGTCCAACCTCTGTCATCTGTCATCTGTCGTCCGTCCTCTGTCATTCGCCCAGAACCCCATGGCCCGCCCAATGGCCGCAGCCGACTTCTCCCGGTCATAGAAGGCTGTGGCGGTCCTCAGACGTGAACGATTTCTTGAGAGCTCTGCTTCCAGATAGCGGGTAATGGTGGCAGACCCCCCTTCATATTGCTTCTGAACCAGACGCAGGGACTCTTCACTGTGCGCCACGCTGGCCCGGCTCACATTCCAGCGGGCTTTGGCCTCCGCATATTTCAAGTAAGCCCCTTTCAGCTGCAGTTGCACCGCCAGGGTTGCCTTCCGGTCGGCAGCCAGCATCTCTTTCAACACCGCACGGACACGATCCACATGGGACTGCCTCCTGAATCCGGTAAACACATCCCAATTGAGGATTACCCCTGCAGTCCAGTTTTTCCGGTCCCATTCAAAATCAAAACCCGGGTCATCAAAATAGGTTTTCATCTGCGCATCCAATCGCGGCAGATATTCGGAACGGGCCACATCCAGATCCATACGGGAACGTACCACCTGCAACCGGGATTTATGCAATTCCGGGCGGTTCGCCAAGGCCATGACCAATGCTTTTTCATACAGATCAGGCACCTTGATGGGGACCTGCTGCTCACCGGCCAGCGAAATGGCTGTATCCGGATCAAGACCCAGCAGGTTGGCCAGGGACGAAGCGCTGAGACTGTGATTGTTCTGCGCCCGGATCAGCCCTTCCCTGGATTGGGCCAGCGCAACCTTTAGGGACAACACATCTGATTTCAGAGCCCCGCCGGCCTCATACCGCACACTGACCATTCCAAGCTCCTTTTTGACCGTTTTCACAGATTCGCCGCTGATGTTCACATATTTTTCAGCGGCCAGAACGCTGTAATAGGCATGAATGACCGAAGTCACCAGGCCGTTTTGAACGGTTTTCCGATCCAGCCGGGTTATGGCCAGGCCAGTTTCCGCCATGCGTTTCCTTAGATAATCCCGCCCCCCGTTAAAAAGATTCAGTCGTCCCTGGATTCCCACCTCGTAGTTTTCAAACCATCCCGGATTGTTGAAGTCGGTGCCCGGGGGCAATTTACGCTGATCAATGGTTTTAAACAGGTAGGCGGAAGGCGCATTTCCCTGAAGGTATTCCCCATAAACACTGATCACCGGCCAGAATGCGCTCATGGCCTCATCCAGCATGGCCTCTGACTGTTGAATCCGCGCCACCGCCATGTCCATGTCCGGGTTATTTTGAAGGGCGATTCGGATTACTTTTACAAGCGTCAGAGAACCCGCAGCCGCCATCACCTTTTCGGGGGTTTCAACCGGATGGTTTGGCACCGGTGACGGGAGCCCCACAGCCGTTTTTTTGGGTTTATCATACGTCTTTTTGATATGTTGATAATCATAGCGGTCGGCGTGCCTGCAGGACGAAAAAGCACAGAGAAGTGCGACAGCCAGAAGCCCGAAGAAGTAAACCCTTAAAATCCAACATACCCCCCATCTTCCCATAAGATCGTACTCCATCTATCATGCCCGGGGAAAGATCTGTAACCCCCTGCCCCACACCATGATTATTTCCGGTGCCCGACCTCCCCTTTTGACGGAAATGCCGATCACCCAGACACGAATGCTTCGTCTTTTTGGCTCATCGCGGATTAACGTGAAAACTTCCCCGGAGGGGAAAAGTCGTATAGCCGGTGGTTTCAACCACCGGGATAAGGATCAAAATTTTCAAGTCCTGAAAGGACGGCGTATTCTTCGACATCGTCCCTTCAGGACTCATTCATGAATTTATCCTGCCGGTGGTTGAAACCACCGGCTATACGCCCACATCCCTTCGGGATATAAACCAGCCATGACAAATTTACGCTAATCCGCGATGACCCGTCTTTTTTAGGCAAAAACCGGACAGATGGCAAGTGACAAATTACAGTGTCTGAACGAAAATTCAGAATTTTGTCGCATGCGGAAGAGGTCAATTCAGCGATACCAAATAATCACATCGGAAAATCCGATGAGCTCTCTCATTCCTGCACGCACATGTAGCGAAATTGCTTACTATTCTCGTATGCGAGCGCACCTGTACTGAACGAGTACAAAATCCTGAAACGTATGGGGATCGAGTCAGCAGGAAGACTACACGGCAAGCTGTAGTTTTCGTTTCCTTCCAAGTCGCTGTACTCGCTTCAGTTCTTTTTGCTGAATAACATGACCGAGAATCTGGAGATTTCGCGCCAGAACGGCCAACCCCACATAGCGCTTATACCCTTTTAGCCCATGGTCTCGGCAACGATCCAGTCCATGGTTTTCAAGGGCGTTTATTGAGGATTCAACTGCCGAATGCTTTCGACGAGCTTCCCGGAATTCTTCTGAATTCTCGATCTCCTGATTGATAGCAGACAGCTTTCCTTTGCGAGGTAGTACGACATTATCCAGAATTTCTTGTAACTTCAATTGGTTGCTTTTGCTGTGAAACCCTTTGTCAAAGCTGCAACGGCTTAGGTCCGCAAACCGATCTTTCGTTTCCTGGATGATAGGTACCGCAATCTGATCATCCGTTTCATTCTGCATTACCCGATGATGGAGGATGAACCCAAATTGATCTTTGACAATGCATACCTTGAGGCCCAGTTCCTGAGATACACCGGCCTTGCCTTTGCTGATCCACTCGGTATGCTCCTCAAAAATTGAGAATACCTTTTCATTGTGAGGGATCGTCTCTCCCTCCACTACCCTGCGGCGAATCTGATCCACCTGCCGTTCAGCGTGGGCAATATATCGATTGATTTCATCTATTTTCAAGGAAACAACGATGTCTGACGAGGATATGCTCAAAAGACTTTCTTTCGCCTTCTCAACCAATGCGAGTGCCAGGTCGAGGTAGGCAAGGTGCGCAGCGATAATCAACTTCTCTCTTTTCGCCTTCTTTGCGTTATTTTTTGAGGTGGACCGCTTCAGCTGTTGGGCCTTTCGAAAAAGCCGTTTGGCCTTCTTTAAATGGTCCATCCCCTTTCGCCATCCGGACAGACCGAGTTGATCACACAGCGTCATAATCAGAACGATAGTTTTCCTCATCGCGTCAAAAAGGAGGTTAATATCGGTTGGATAATGAACGTCGGTTTCCAGCACGAAGGAGTCACAACTGGCGTTGAGTTTTTGGTCAGGTTGTTTCCCGATGACTTGGTGCCCATGTTTGACAACGATCTCGCTGATTTTATCAAGGATTTCAGTAGTAAACATAGAGACGTTGTCTTTCAGAGTCTGGAGCGCATATCGAAAATCGTCGTCCATTTTGCTATGACCGAGCATTAATCGTACGGTTTTGTGATTGTCTGCGATTTCTTTCAATTTATCGTAATCCCAGTTGCAGTTTAGCCGCAGAACTCCCAAAACCAAAACTTTCCAAAGGTCCATACCCTTTCTCCCTTTATGGGGATTGATGCCTTTGGGAACCAGGTTGACAAGTACTTCAAAAACTTGTCTGCGGGCTGTGAGGTCACAGTATACCTCTTGCAGACCCAGGAGCAGTTTTGGAATTTCATCCCGAGAACGGACGTCAAATTCGATATCACTGATGGCGATTTCCCCAAATTTCATTTGCTCTTGGATCACCTTGCGCATAATTTTTTCTCCGAATCTTTGTGAATTTATAACGCGTTGCGTTATCTCTGATAACAATTAACGGTCAATTTTTATAATTTTATAGCATTTCACGCCAATTATGTAAAGGGAAATGCGACCATTAAAGCAGATAATTCACAAATATTTAGAGCCGTATATGTAATATAAGCTGTTGCTATTTATTGATTAAATTTGATACCGTTCAGGCACAAATTACACACTATTGAGTTCCAGCGAACTCCTCTTTTAAGTAATTCCATTCCTGCAGGTCCATTTCCCATTCGCAATAGATGGCGATCCCGGCATAGTTTTTCGGGAGTGTCTTGTATTTGCTCAATCCTGCATGAATGCCTGCCAGAGCATTCTGCAGATTTTCCACATGGGGAAAATGATATCCGACCCCGGCATCATCGTATACGGGAATGCCAAGGAGGACCTGTGTGTTGCCTGCCCAGTTCAGAACTTCTGAGGTCCACCCGGACATGAGATGTTGGTAGAATTTGGGCAGCATGATGGCGGTATCGTACATCATGGGGGCAAGTTGGTCAGCGCGCTGAGCAACTTGCTTGAAATACGACTCTTCCCAATGACCTTCGGGAAACGGGTGCCATCGGGTCGGCGGCGGGTATGCCGCCACAGATAGGATCTTCCCCGCAGGCATTGCCTGACGGAGTTCGTCGAGCAGGATGAGGAAATCAGGGTTCCCGCTCGACATCGGCTCGATGTTGACCTGAACACCGGCAAGCCGGGGATGGCTCTGGAGGAGATCCACCACGGAGGAGACAAAATTTGTTCGCCACTGTGGGGATTCCGGTGAACAGTGAACACCAAGAACACCACCGACCCACGGGATAACCGCGAACTCTCCGAAGTGGTCTAAGAACCGTTCAGTTTGAACCGGATCCACCGGGGCAATCTCCCCGTTGGGGCTGGCGGGACAAACATGGGGGAAAACATATTTCACGCCGTGGCTGCCCAAGAGATCGGCAAGGGATTGAATCTTCCGATCGTTTCGGAATAGCGACTTGTTTTTCCGGTTCCGCTGAAACCACGAGTCATCTCCGAGCCAGCCATGCTGAAGCCAGATTCCGTTGGTCCTGAGATCGTACCTGCCTTCAGGCGAAAATTTGCCGGGAGACCATACGAGATACGCCAGGCAGAGAACGCCGGGTACTGCACAAAGCAGCAGAATTGTGCGCCAAAGTGGCCGCTTCTGACGTTGCCATATCTTCAGTCTAGGGATCATAACCGGATACGCATGATTTAATTTACACCTGGGCATGAACTCCTGCGGATCAGTTTTCTGCTGAATGGACAATGCAACCAGCCTCTCCTGGCCAGGATACTGCCCCGCGGCCTCTATGGCGCGGTCGTACCACAATACAGCCTTTTCCCTGTCACCTATCCGCCGGTAATTCTCACCAATGAGGTAAGAATGCCGCCCGATCTCATTTTTCGCTATCTCATTTTTTTGCAGCGCCTTTTCGAAAGGCTCAATGGCTTTCTCCCTGTAACGCTTTTCCTGCTCTTTTTCTTCACAATCATCACAACACCACGCGGCCATGTGGTAGAGGTGGCCAATCTCATTTATTGGAATCCCACGCCACAGCGCAATCCGTGCCGCATACTCAAAGCTTATCCACGGCGGAATCATTTCTTCTTTCAGATCTTTTAGAAGAGGCCGGATTTCCGCATCTATGAAGGCTTTCAGGTATTCATCAAGCTTTGTGTTTTTAAGCTCATCTCCAGATCCGGAGAATCCGCATGAGGGACAGGTTTGCGCTTCGGTATACAGAGGTTGAAATCCGAGCGCGCGCCCGTGAAAATCGGTACCCTCCTGCCCTAAATTATTCGTAGAATACAAAAATGATATTTCAAACGGTTTGCCGCAACATGCACACGAAATCTCCTCAACTCCCAGTATGGTCACATCATAACTCCGCACTCAGTCATAAAACGGAACTGCTGCAATACGATATTTTCTAAGCTCTTCATAACTTTTTTCTTTCTATATTTCGGTATCCAGGTTATATGATACGTGTATTCCATATTTGGATGGCTTAAACTTTGAATATTTCCCATTGAAAACTCCCTGTCGCTTTTCACTTTA